>Ga0214917_10001734_pt1 | contig 27771 bp, 28 predicted proteins | sample LL_1208_BB_MetaG_FD_177983 | JGI IMG/M metagenome (GOLD analysis project Ga0214917, IMG submission 177983) | Freshwater microbial communities from Lake Lanier, Atlanta, Georgia, United States - LL_1208_BB | ecosystem: Environmental > Aquatic > Freshwater > Lake | place: USA: Georgia | collected... | reverse complement strand
AATTTCACCGCCTCAAACTTGAACTCTCGGCTGAACACTCGTCGCTGCATGGAAACCTCCGATACGGTTGGAAAACCTTATCTCGGTGTCCACCAAACCGGCAGCAGGCCAACGGGGCGATCGAGTTTGTTGTCTGCCCTTGGCGGCTTAGGCGGCCAAGCCACTGCCCTACAGCCGGCCTCGTCGCTAGCCCAGGTCAAACCGCTGTGGGAGCGTCATCCATACCTTGACTAACATCGCAAGCGTGCCCGACCCCAAAGCCACCCGTTGGGCAATGACGCGGCGTCGGCGCTTGTGGCCTTGTCAAGGTTCCGTACCAAAGTGTTCGCTCTCGAAGTACGGATTTCGGGCAAGTGGGGTTCGAACCGGGGCAAGGGCCTACCGCGCTGAAACCGGCCTTTTACCTAGGTTTTTGAGTTCCGTACTAAAACGCCCAAGTCAGGAGGCCCGGAGAGAATTGGCCTCCGGAGAGCAATTTTCGGGCTTCTCCGTGCCGGGTCAGTCAACAGGTCTGCCCCGAAAACCGCAGGATACCTGCCACTCAGCGCGGCGTCAGGTCAGGCGGAGAGTGTGACTCGCATGTGAACTGGCGGAGAGGGTGGCAGGCCTGCTCCGCCAAGCTCCTACACCGCACCCAGCACCGTGACCGTGAATGGCAATCCGTATAGCTGACAGACGTTTGGGTCGAACACCAATTGTATGCCGCTGAGGCGATGATGCGCGCTGACCAAGCTCTCCGCACCGTCAACAGAAGAGGCTTCCCGTCGGGCGGATTGGGTCTGGTACAACCTTGTCAGCATCGCGGCTTCGCTATGGCCAGCACCATACCATAAGATGCGCTATAAGGCCGTTAGGCAGCCATTGGCCGAGTGCGGCAGGGCACCAGCAAGACGCTGGTCGTGCTGCCCAAGGCCTGCCCGCCATACCCGCCACAGTCCTGGTTGCCCCTGATGAACGCCAGCATCAGCCAGAATGGATTCACGCCCAAATCGTTTGCATGCATTATTATGTAAGAGCGCGAGAGGGTACCAAACCAGAAAAGGGGGTGTGCCCCCGGGGTGGGGTTCGTGAGCCGGAGATTGAAGAAGGGGTGGGGTATTCACGACAATTGCAATCCCAGTTCGCTACACTGTTGGCATTGCCCTCAGGCGGTGTAGCCCATGGGATAATGTAGCCTTCACCATGCGCCGTTCGCAATCAATGAAATAGCGCCGGGCCTGCTTGCCCTTGTCGTTCCGCTCCACCATCGATAGCTCTTTAGCCATGTCAATGATTAGGAAATATTCCCTAGTGGTTTGCGCGCGAGATTTTGAGGCGTCCAAATCTGGACGGCTCAAACCTTCAATTATTACATAGTCTTGCCCCTCGACAAAACCGAAGGCCGCAATGCGGTCCTGAATCCAAGCGCGGAAAACCTTCCCAATCTCCAGGAAGGAATGAAGGTGGCGGGCGCTGCCTGCCAGCACATGAGCCTGCCGCATGGCGGGGTATTGCCAGCATGCAGTGATGGTGTGCTGGCCGTGCCAGTTCGCCCAAGATCGCCCCAAGCCACAGTTTTATGTGGGGAATTATGTGGGGAAAAGGAAGCTACGGCCCGGAAACCCGCAGAGACCCTGGGGCGCTGGAGGAGGGGATGGGATTCGAACCCACGAACCGGTTTAACCCGATTAACAGTTTAGCAAACTGCCGCCTTCGGCCACTCGGCCACCCCTCCTCAGGTAGTAGCTGCCAGATAGTCGCTGGGAGTGTGAAGTCTGCACGGCATATGCAGGAGGGGGTTTAGCCTCCCTCCCCCGTTCCGTCAAACGGTCATGAGAGGGCGACTTCAAATCCCTTCGCCGTCGCCGGCCGGGCCATCATCCGCGCATACCACGCCGCCACATTGGGCAGGTCATCAAAGGGCACCTGATGCCGCTCATGCCGCCATGCCCAACCCAGAATGGCGAAATCGGCGATGCTGGGCTCACCCGCGCTGGCCACGAATTCCCGCCCGGCCAGGCGCTTCTCCAGCACGCCGTAGAGCCGCCTGGTCTCCTTGCCGTAGCGCGCCAGGCCATAATCCCGCGCCGCCCCCTCAGGCTGCATGAGGAAATGATGCACCTGGCCGGGCATGGGGCCAAAGCCGCCCATCTGCCACATCAGCCATTCCAGCACCTCCACCCGCCCGCGCAGATCAGCCGGCATGAACCGGCCCGTCTTTTCGGCCAGATACAGCAAAATGGCGCCACTCTCGAACACAGTGATGGGCGCACCACCCGGGCCATCGGGGTCGATGATGGCGGGGATGCGGTTGTTCGGGCTGAAGGCGAGGAAGGCAGGGTTGAACTGCTCATCCTTGCTGATATTCACCGGCACCACCTTATAAGGCAGGCCCATCTCCTCCAGGGCGGCGGAAATCTTCCGGCCATTGGGGGTGTTCCAGGTCCAAAGCTCGATCATGCGGGGTTCCTCTCCACGAGACTGCCCTGTGTGGCATGCGCCCCGCCGCGCCGTCCATCACCCACCCCTTGTGACAATCCCGCGTCCCGCCTATAAGCCGCGCTCCCGCGCCGGCGCCCTGGACAGCCCGGCCGAGGAGACATGCCCCCGCCGCATGGTGCGGTCCCCGTTGCGTTTCGGGGGGCCACGGATTTTCCGTGGGCAAGGTTGGGGCATGATACAGGCGCGCGGTTCCGGCCGCGCAATGGGAGTACCGAATGTCCAAGATGAAGACGACATCAAGCGCCAAAAAGCGCTTCAAGATCACGGCCACGGGCAAGGTCCTGGCCGGCCCCGGCAAGAAGCGGCACAACCTCTCGGCGCGCAGCCAGAAGGCCAAGCGGCAGAACCGCGGCAGCCAGACCATGACTGAGATGGACGCCAAGACCATCAAGCAGTGGCTGCCATACGGCTTGAGCCGGTAAGGGGGAGATAGAACCATGGCACGTGTCAAACGCGGCGTTACCGCCCATGCCCGTCACAAGAAGGTCCTCAAGCTCGCCAAGGGCTATGTCGGCCGGTCATCCACGACTTACCGCCCCGCGCTCGAGCGGGTCGAGAAGGCGCTGCAATACGCCTATCGCGACCGTCGCAACAAAAAGCGCGAGTTCCGCGGGTTGTGGATTCAGCGCATCAACGCCGCCGTCCGCGAGCAGGGCATGACCTACAGCGTCTTCATCGCCGCCATTAAGAAGGCCGGCATCGAGATGGACCGCAAGGTGATGGCCGCCCTCGCCTATGACGAGCCGGAGACCTTTGCGGCCTTGGTCGCAAAAGCCAAGGCGGCCGTCTAAACAGCCCGATAGGGACGACAAACAGGCCGCCTTCCGGTAACGGGGGGCGGCCTTTTTCTTTTGCGTGGAACACCCCGATGAGTGATGAGCTTGAAGCCCTGGTCGCCGAGGCGAAATCCGCCATGAGCCAGGCCGCCAATCTGCGTGAATTGGACGGAGTGCGGGTCGCCTTCCTCGGCAAACAGGGCCGCCTCAGCACCCTCATGAAGGGCCTGGGCGCATTGCCGCCGGAGGAGCGCAAGCAGCGCGGTGCAGCCCTCAATGAGGCCCGCGCCGCCATCGATATCAGCCTCGACCTCTCCCATGGCGTTCTCGCCACGGCGGATCTCAACGCCCGGCTGCTGGCCGAAAAACAGGATATGTCCCTGCCCGCCCGGCCCATCCCGGCCGGTTCCATCCACCCCATCAACCGCACAATCGAGGAACTCACCGCCATCTTCGGCGCCATGGGCTTCTCCGCCGTGGCCGGCCCGGATATCGAGAGCGACTGGTATAATTTCGGCGCGCTCAATATCCCCGACCATCACCCCGCGCGGCAGGATCAGGACACCTTCTACCTCCCCGGCCAAGGCGCCGATGGCCGCCCCCTCGTCCTGCGCACCCAAACCTCGCCGCTGCAGGTCCGCACCATGCTCGGCCAGGAACCGCCCATTCGCATCATCGCCCCCGGCCGCACCTATCGCGCCGATCATGACGCCACGCATTCGCCCATGTTCCACCAGGTCGAAGGCCTGGTGATCGATCGCGGCATCACGCTGGGCCACCTCAAGGGCTGCCTCACCGATTTCCTGCGGGCGTTTTTCGGCATTTCCACCCTGCCAGTGCGCTTCCGCTCCAGCTACTTCCCCTTCACCGAACCCTCAATGGAGGTTGATATCGGCTGGAACCGCAAAACCGGCGAACTCGGCGCCGGCGGCGATTGGCTGGAAATCCTGGGCTCGGGCATGGTCCATCCCCGCGTGCTGGCCAATTGCGGCATTGATGCGCGTGAATGGCAGGGTTTTGCCTTCGGCATGGGAATCGAGCGCATCACCATGCTCAAACATGGCATCGCCGATCTGCGCCCCTTTTATGAGGGCGATATCCGCTGGCTCGCCCATTACGCCTCCAGCCCGCTAACCCCCGCCTCCCTGCATGAGGGCGTGTGACATGAAATTCCCGCTCTCCTGGCTGCGCGCCCATCTCGATTTCGATGCCGATACGGCAACGCTGTGCGAAACCCTCACCCGCATCGGCATCGAGGTGGAAGGCGTGGAAGACCGCGCCGCACCCCTGGCCAGCTTCGTCATCGCCCGCGTCATCGAGGCCCGCCAGCACCCCAATGCCGACCGTCTGCGCGCGCTGCGCGTTGATATCGGCGATGGCAGGGAATACGCCGTGGTGTGCGGCGCGCCCAATGCGCGCACCGGCCTGATCGGCGTGGCCGCCCTCCCCGGCGCCTTCATCCCCGGCACCGGCATCACCCTTAAAGTGGGCGAAATCCGCGGCGAAAAATCCGAGGCCATGATGCTCTCCGCCCGCGAAATGGGCCTGGGCGATGACCATTCCGGCATTATCGACCTGCCCGAAGACGCCCCCATCGGCCGCCCCTATGCCGAATACGCCAAGCTCGACACCATCATCGAGATCAAGGTCACCCCCAACCGCGGCGACGCGCTCTCCGTCCATGGCATCGCGCGCGACCTGGCGGCGGCGGGAATTGGCCGGCTGAAGCCACTGCCCGCCCCCAGCATCACCGCCCGCTACCCCTCGCCGCTGACTTGGCACATCGAAGATCCCAGGGCCTGCACCTGGGTCGTCGGCCGCGCCGTGCGGGGCGTGAAGAATGGCCCCTCCCCCGCCTGGCTGCAGGATTGGCTGGTGGCCGTGGGCCTGCGGCCGATCAATGCGCTGGTCGATGTCACCAACCTCTTCACCTATGGGCTGGGCCGGCCCTTGCACGTCTTTGACGTCGCCAAGGTGAAGGGCAGCACCCTGTCCATGCGCATGGCCCGCCCGGGCGAAACCCTGGCCGCGCTGAACAACAAAACCTATACGCTGACCGAAGAGGATGGCGTCATCGCCGATGCGGCCGGCGCCGAGGCGCTGGGCGGCATCATCGGCGGCGAGCATTCCGGCTGCGATGAGAACACCACCGAGTGCTTCATCGAATCAGCGCTGTTCGACCCGGTGCGCATCGCCCTCTCCGGCCGCCGCCACGCCGTCTTCACCGATGCCCGGCAGCGTTTCGAGCGCGGGCTGGACCAGGCGCTGCCGCCGCGCGCGCTGGACATGGCCACCGCCATCATCATGGAACTCTGCGGCGGCGAGGCCAGCGAAATCTCCGAGGCCGGCCAGGAGCCGAATTGGCGCCGCCACGCCACGCTGCGTTTCGAACGCCTGATGGGCCTGGGCGGCATGGAGGTAGCGCCGGAAGTCGCGGTGGCACGCCTCGAAGCCCTGGGCTTTACCACCCTGCAGCGCGACGCAGCCTTGGTGACCGTGGCCGTCCCCCCCTGGCGCAATGACATCGCCGCCCCCATCACGCTCGACATCGCCCCCGGGCTGGACCCGGCGCGGGAGAAAGCCGCGCGCGAGGGCTGCGAGGCCACCGAGGCTGAGGCCGATCTGGTGGAAGAAGTCCTCCGCCTGGGCGGGCTGGATGCGGTGCCCGCCATCTCCCTGCCCGTGCCCTTCGCCGTGCCGCCGCCCGCGGTGGATGCGAAGCAACGCCGCGCCATCACCGCCAGGCGCATCCTCGCCGCCCGCGGCTGCCAGGATAATGTCACCTATGGCTTCGTGGCGCAGGCCACGGCGGAGCAATTCGGCGGTGGCGAGGCCGCGCTGCGGCTGGAAAACCCCATCGCCGCCGATCTCAACCAGATGCGCCCAACCCCGGTGGCCAGCCTCGCTTGCGCCGCCGCCGCCAATGCCGCGCGGGGCTTTGCCGATGTGGCCCTGAGTGAGGTGGGCGGCGGTTACCGCTCCGCCACGCCGGATGGCCAACTCGCCATGGCCTGCACGCTGCGCGCCGGCAGCACCCCGGCCAATTGGGCCGCCCCCGCTCGCGCCGTTGAGGCGCTGGACGCCAAGGCCGATGCCCAGGCGGTGCTGGAAGCACTCGGCGTGCCGATGGCCGGCGTGACCATCACCACCGATGCCCCCGGCCATTACCACCCCGGCCGCAGCGGCACCTTCCGCCAGGGGCCCAAGACGGTGCTGGCGTATTTTGGCGAAATCCACCCGCAGCTGCGCGACACGCTGGGCCTGCCCGGCGCCGCCGTGGCGGCCGAGGTGTTTCTCGACGCCGTGCCCGAGCCGAAGCGCCGCAAGAAATCCCCGCCCGACCTGCCCGCCTTCCAACCGCTGCGGCGTGACCTGGCCTTGCTGGTCGATGCCGATGTGCCGGCCGATAACCTGCTGCGCGCCGCGCGTGGCGCCGAGCGGGCCCTGGTGAGCGATGTCGTGCTGTTTGACCGCTATGCCGGCGAGCGCCTGCCCGAGGGCAAGGTCAGCCTCGCCATCCAGCTCACCTTGCAGCCGCGCGAACGAACCCTCACCGATGCCGAAATCGAGGCGGTGGTGGCCAAGGTGGTGGCAGCCATCACCAAGGCTACGGGGGCGACGCTGCGCGGGTAATCGCCTGGGGAAGACGAATGGTGAGGGGGGAAAGATCGAGGGGCTTTGCCCCTCGAGCACCCCAGCAGGAAACTTAGTTTCCTGCACCTTCGTTAGATTATTGGATTCATTAATTTTTTAGGAGGGGAGCGCGATACCGCGAAGCTTTTTCGTTCCGTGATTGGAATTTTTAGCGCCCTACTGCATTGCCGCGCACTCACTTCGGCTCAGCAATGCCGCGCAACCGCGCGATTCCGGCCTCAGCCTCCGCCACCATCCGGCGGATCACCTCGCCGGCCGGCGGCACATCATGGATCAGGCCCACGCATTGCCCGGCCCAGACAAAACTCTCCTCCAGCCGCCCCTCATCCGTGCCCAGCGCATTCACCCGCCCAGCCACCAATTCCAGCAACTCGGCCTTCTCCGCCCCCGCCGCCTCGCGCGCCACGATATGCTCGGCAAAGGGCGAGCGCAGCGTGCGCCCGGGCATGCCCATGGAACGCTTGATCAGCATGGTGCCATCGGGCGAGGCTGCGGCCAGCGCCTGCTTGTAATTCTCATGCGCCCGCGCCTCGATGGTGGCGACGAAGCGGGTGCCCATCTCCACCCCCTCGGCCCCCAGCGCCAGGGCCGCCAGCAGCCCCCGCCCATCGGCAATGCCGCCGCTCGCCAGCACCGGGATTTTCACCGCATCCACAACGCGCGGCACCATGACCATGCTGGTCTCATCCGAACGGCCAATATGCCCACCGCCCTCAAAGCCCACAGTGGCCACCATATGCGCGCCCGCAGCCTCGGCCTTGCGGGCCAATTCAGGGCCGGCGGTCAGCACCAGGGTATGCACGGCGTGGCCCTCACAGCGGCGCAGATAGGGGGCCGGGTTGCCCGCAGTCAGCGCGATCACCTTCACACCCTCCTCCAGCGCCACATCGAGCAACGGGTTGAGGTCATGGCGGTTGATCGGGAAATTCACCCCAAAAGGCAGCGAGGTGAGCGCCTGGCAGCGGCGGATTTCCGCCCGCAGCGCCTCAGGCTCGAGCAGCGAGGCGGTGTTGATCTGCCCCAGGCCTCCGGCATTGGAAACGGCAGCGGCCAGCTCGGCATAGGCCACCCGCGCCAGGCCACCCTGCACGATGGGGTAGCGGATGCCGAGCATTTCGGTGACGCGGGTCTTCATTCGGCAGTTGCTCCAGAAATACGCACGGCCTCGGCCCATTTCTCCACCTCGGCCTGCAAAAAGGCCGGGAAGGTGTCCGGGCCGATGGTGCCAGGGATGAAACCCATACCACGCAGTTGCGAAGCCCGCGCGGCGGTTGCGGCCAGCACCACCTCACCCACCCGCCGCAGAATGGCCGGCGGCGTGCCAGCCGGCGCCACCAGCGATTGCCAGGCCATCGCCTCAAACCCCGGCAGGGTTTCGGCAATGGCTGGAATTTCAGGAAAATCCGCCACCCGCGCGGCGGTGGAAACCCCCAAGCCACGCAGCGCCCCGGCCCGAATTTGCGGCGCCTGGGGCGGCAGGTTTTCCATCATCGCCTGGATGCGGCCGGCCACCACCTCGGTCACCGCCGGTGCGGTGCCACGAAAGGGCACATGGGTGGCCTGGAAGCCTGCGCGATGGCGAAACAACTCCATCGCCAAATGCGGAATGGTGCCCACCCCGGCAGAAGAATAGGTGATGCCGGCGCTCTGCGCCCGGGCGAAGGCGATAAACCCCGCCACATCGCCCGCCGGCACCGATGGATGCACCGAGAGCAGATTGGGCACCACGCCGATCACCGCCACAGGCGCGAAATCCCGCAGCACATTGAAAGGCAGGCTGCGATACAGCGTGGCATTGGCCGCCTGCGCTGCGGCCATGACGAGGAAGGTGGTGCCATCCGGGGCGGCACGCGCCACCGCCTCGGCACCCAGATTGCCGCCGGCGCCGCTGCGGTTCTCCACCACCACCGTCACCCCCAGCGCCTCGCCAATCGCCTGGCCGGCGAAGCGGCCCAGAATATCCGAGGCACCGCCCGCCGTATAAGGGCTGATGATGCGAATGGTGCTGGATTGCGCCAGCGCCGGCATGGCCAGGCCAGCGAGAAGGATCCGGCGCCTCATGCCCGCTTCGCCTCGGCCACCATGGTCTTGCCAATCAGCAACCGCTGCACATCCGACGCACCCTCAAAAATCCGGAACAGCCGGACATCGCGGAACAATTGCTCCACCACCGTGCCATGCATATAGCCCATGCCGCCATGCAACTGCAGCGCCCGGTCCGCCACGCGCCCGGCCATCTCCGAGCAGAACAGCTTGCAACAGGCGATATCGGCCACGATCGGCCCCTGCGCCTCGCCCGCCGCATCAAAGGCGCGCGCGGTCTCCAAAATCATGGAGCGCCCGGCCAGAATTTCCGAGCGGCTATCAGCCAATTGCGCCTGCACCAGTTGAAATTCCGCCAGGGCCTGGCCGAATTGCCGGCGGTTCATCGTATAGGCCAGCGCCTCCTCCAGCAGCCGCTGCGCCTGGCCGACGCAGGTCACCGCCACATGCAGCCGGGCATGGTTGATGCCGCGCATCGCGGTCTTGAAGCCGCCGCCCTCGCGCCCGCCGATCAGCGCCGAGGCCGGCACGCGCACCTCATCAAAATACACCTCCGAGGTGGCCGAACCATCCTGGCCCATTTTTCTGTCCGGCGCGCCGCAGGACAGGCCAGGCGTGCCGGCCGGCACGATAAAGGCCGAAATGCCCGAGGCATCCCTCGTGCCCTCCACCGTGCGCGCCATCACGATGAAGACATCGGCCTGCCTGGCATTGGTGATGTAGCGCTTGGTGCCATTGATGACGAAATCCTCGCCCTCCCGCCGCGCCGTGGTGCGCAGCCCCCCGGCATCGCTGCCGGCCTCGGGCTCGGTGAGGGCAAAGCTGGCCGTCGCCTCGCCGCTGGCCATGGGCGGCAGCCATTCCAGCCGCTGCGCCTCGGTGCCGTTATAAAGGATGGGCTGGCTGCCCAGGCCGATGGTGGTGGAGAAGCGGGCGCGAAAGACGCTGGAGGCGCGCGTCACTTCGAACATCACCCGCACCTGCTGCTCCATCGTCAGCCCCAGCCCGCCATAGGCGGTGGGAATGGAAATGCCGAACAACCCGGCATCACGCAGCAATTGCGTCAGATCCTCCGGCAGGGTCTCCTGGCCATCCAGTCGCGGCTCGGCCGGGATGAGTTTTTCGCGCACAAGCCTGCGGATGGAATCGAGATAGGTTTCGAATTCCGCAGCCGTTGGCAGCATGGTGTCTGGCATTTTTGGGCCCCCTCCGCCGGCAGCCTGGGCCGGCGGAGGGGTTTGGGTCAACTCAGGCGGAAGAAATCCGTCGCCGTGCGGGAGGCGATCTGCGCCGTGTCCTCAGCGGAGAAACCACAGGATTCCAGCATACCCAGCGGGTCCATATCACCCATATCGAAGGGGTAATCGCTGCCCAGCATCACCCGCTCGGCCCCCACCAGCGAGACCAGCATGCGCAAAATGGCCGGATCAAACACCACCGTGTCGTACCACATGCGCGTGAGATAGGCCGAAGGCGGCTCGGCGGTCAGTTTGCGCACCTCCGGCCGCCGCTTCCAGGCATGGTCCAGCCGGCCGATCAGGAAGGGGTAGAAGCCGCCACCATGCACGATCTTGATCCGCAGCCCAGGGTGGCGGTCCAGCACCCCGCCCAGGATGAGATGATTGGCGGCGATCACCTCCTCCATGGGGTTGCCGACGGTATTGACCATGAAGAAGGGCGAGAGGCGCATGCCGTCAGAAAAGCCCAGCGGATGCAGCATCACCGCCGTGTCCAGCCGCGCAAGCCGCGCCCAGAGCGGGTCCAGCGCCGGGTCGGAGAGTTCCATCGCGCCCGCACGGGTGTCGATCTGAAAACCCTTCAGTCCGAGGCTTTCCACCCCATGGGTTGCCGTGGCAATGGCCAAATCGGGTGCCGTCATCGGCAATGTGCCAAGGCCCGAAAAGGCCTGGGGATTGGCCGCGCACATCGCCGCCACATGCTCATTCTGCAGCCGGCTCAACTGGTCCAGCAAAGCAGGCTCGGCCCAGTAATGCTGCTGGCCCGGGGCGGGTGCCACCACCTGGTGGGTGATGCGCATCTTCGCCATATCCGCCAGCCGGCGCTCGGCCTGCAGAAAGGCCTTCAGCAGATCAGGAAACTGGTCGTGATCCACCACCCGGCTCTCGGCCGAGAGGTCGCGCTGATAGGGAATGGCGGCCAATTCGGGCCGGCCGGCCACCAGCGGATTCACGCCCGGGCAGAGGGTATGGGTATGGGCGTCGATCGCCATGCTCAGTGAACTCCCAGAAAACGGGTGAGGGTCTCGGCCGGGCTCTGGGCAATCGGCGCGGTATGGACGATCTGCCCGCCCTCCAGCACCGAGACACGATCCGCCACGGCCAGCGCCGAATAAAGATTCTGTTCCACCAGCAAGACGCCCAGGCCCTCATCGCGCAGCAGCGCGACCACACCCTCCAGCGCCTGCACCATCACCGGGGCCAGCCCTTCGGAGGGTTCATCCATGAGGATAAAGCTGGGGTCGGCCATCAGCGCGCGGCCCACGGCGAGCATCTGCCGCTCGCCACCCGAAAGCTGGTTGCCGCGATGGCTCTTGCGCTGCGCCAGGCGGGGAAAGGCCTCAAAAACCCGCGCCACCGTCCAGCCATGCCGCGCCGAGGCCGGCTTGAGGATGGTGAGATGCTCGCTCACCGTCAGCGAGGCGAAAAGCCTCCGCCCCTGCGGCACCAGCGCCACCCCCGCGCGGGCGATGCGATGCGGCGCCATGCCATTCAACCGGGTCTCGCCCAGCATGACATCACCTGCCGTAATGCGGGGCGTGGAAAGCCCCATCATGGCGCGCACCAGGGTGGATTTGCCCATGCCATTGCGCCCCAGCAGCGCATGCACCGCACCACGGGTGATCTCCAGCGAGACGCCATGCAGCACCTGCGCCTCGCCATAACCGGCATGCAGGCCACGAATGCTGAGCATCAGGCCGCCCGCCCCAGATAGACTTCCTGCACCTGGGCATTGCCGCGAATCTGGTCGGGGGCGGCTTCCAGCAGCACGCGCCCCTCATGCATCACGGTCACGCTGTCCACCAGGCCGAGTGCCAGGTCCATATCATGTTCAATCAGCACCATGGCGATATCGCGCGGCAGGGCGCGGACGATATCGGCCACCGCACCGCGCTCCACCGGCGAGAGGCCGGCGGCGGGTTCATCCAACAGCAGCAGCCGCGGCTTTTGCACCAGCGCCATGGCCAGTTCCAATTGGCGCTGCGCGCCATAGGAGAGATGCTTCACCTGAACCTCATCCTGGCCTTCCAGGCGCGCGGCAGCCAGGGCCTCGGCAATGGCCGCCCTGCCCGCGCCCGCGTCATCGCCGGCCCAGAAATTCCATTTCGCGGCGGTCAGGCCGCGCAGCGCCACCCGCATATTCTCGGCGATGGTCAATTCGGGAAACAAATTGGTGATCTGAAAGGTGCGGCCTACGCCCCGGCGGGCGCGTGCCTGCGGGCTGGCGCGGGTGCCATCCCAACCCTGTATCACCACCCGGCCCTCGGCCGGGCGAATCACCCCGGTGATGGCGTTGAACAGCGTGGTTTTACCCGCGCCATTCGGGCCTATCACGGCGCGGCGCTCGCCCTGCTCCAGGGAGAGGCTCGCGCCATCCACCGCCCGCAGCGCGCCGAAGCGCACCACGACATTGCTGAGTTCGAGCGCCTTCACCGCGGCCCCTGGAAGGCCCGCGAATAGGCCGGCTGGCGCATATAGGCTTCCGGCTCAAAACCCCAGAACTGATCGACGCGCGGATAGGTCTCAATCGGCGCATTCCACAGCTTGCCATCGGGGCGGCGCACCACGCGGCGAATAAAGGCGTCATAAACCGGATTGCCATAGGCATCGAGCGAAACCGGCGCACCCAGCGGGCTGCCGGTCAGCGTGGTGGCGCGCACGGCAGCCAGCAGGCGCTCGCGATTCTCGGCATCGGCACCGATGGTCTTCAGCGCCTCGGCCACCCACATCGCGCCCGAGAAATGCGAGAAACCATAGAGCGAGGGCAGCTTTTGGAAGCGCCGGTCATAATCGGCCACGAAGGCCTGGGTGATGGCATTGGTGGAGCCCTCGGCGAAATGCGCCGCAGAGACGATGCCCTCAGCCTCGGCCCCCATGGTGCGGATGACCGATTGATCGGAGGCATTCATCGCGCCCATCAGCGGGATGCGGCCCTTCAGGCCAAAGCTGGCATAGGCCTGGATGAGGCGGGTGGCATCGGCCCCGGTCTCCATGGCGAAGACTGCATCCACCCCCGCATTGGCCAATTGCCCCATATAGGGCGAGAAATCCGAGGTGTTCAGCGGATGCCAGAATTGCTGCAACACCCGCCCGCCGAGCGAGGTGAATTTCTGCGCAAAGCCACCGCATTGCTCATGGCCGAAGGTGTAGTCCTGGCTGATCGTGGCAATGCGGCGATAGCCCTGCTTATAGGCCCAATCGGCCAGCGGCCGGCTGAACTGGCTGGCGGAATAGCCGGCCACGCGCACCACATTGGGCAGGCGGCTTCGCTGCGTCAGGTCATCGGCGGCGATCACCGGAATGAAATAGGGCGTGCCCGTGCCGCGCACGTAATTGGCCACCGCCAGGCCAGTATTGGCCAGCAGATTGCCGAAGAGGAAATGCACATTGCCCTGCTCCACCAGGCGCCGGGCCTTTTGCAGGGCGGTGTCGGGGTTGGAGGCATCATCCTCCACCGTGACCTCAACCGCCCGCCCGCCAATGCGGCCATTGATGGTCTCGAAATACATCTGGAAGCCTTCGACGATCTCGCGCCCGCCAGAGGCTGCGACACCGGTCAGCGGCGCCATCAGGCCGATCTTGATCGGCCCCGAGGTGCTTTGCGCGCGCAGCATGGCGGGTGCCGCGAGGGTGGCCAGAACAATCCTGCGTTTCATTGCGATTTCCTTTGCAAAAGCCCGAGCAAACCTTGTGGTGCGAAGAGCATGATGGCGATGGCGGTGAGGCCCAGCACCGAAAGCCAGCGCTCAGTATAAGCGCTGACGAATTGTTCAAGCGCGATCAGCACAAAGGCGCCAACCAGCCCGCCCAGAATGCTGCCCACCCCGCCGACAATGGCCATCAGCAGCCCCTCGACCGATTGCGGCAGGGCGACCGTGGTGGGGCTGACGAAATCATTGAACAGCGCATACAGCGCCCCGGCCGCACCGGCAAAAAGCCCCGAGGCCACGAAGGCGGCAAAGAGATGCGCCGGCACGTCATGCCCAAGTGCCGCCATGCGCGAAGGGCTGTCCTTGATCGCCCGCAAAGTGAGCCCGAAGGGCGAGCGGACAAGGCGCCACATCGCGAAGGTCAGCACCGCCCCCACCCCCAGGATGAGCCAATAGAGCCGCTGCGGGTCGGCCAGCCAGCCCTGCCGCAAATCCCCACGCAACCCATTCTCGCCGCCGGTCACGCCCGTCCAGCGCAGGCAGATGCCCCAGATGATCAGGCCGAGTGCCAGCGTCAGCAGCAGAAAATACACCCCCGAGGTGCGCACCGCGATAATGCCAAACACCACCGAAAGCCCGCCCGCCGCCGCCACCCCGAGCAGGCAGGCAGCCCAGACCGGCACCCCCGCGGCGGCCGCGATAATCACCACATAGGTCGAGGTGCCAAAGATCGCCCCATGGCAGAGCGGCGTGCGCCCGGCATAGCCCGCCAGCAGATTCACCGACATGGCGAGCACCGAGAAGATCAAAATCTCCGAAGCGATACCAAGATGATAACTCGGCAGCAGCAGCGGCATGCCGCCCAAAGCCACCAACCCGGCCAGGATGAACATCGCCCTCACGCCGCCCGCCCGAACAACCCATAGGGCCGAAATGCCAGCAGCAGCGCCATGGGCCCAAACACCACGAAATAGGATAATTCGGGAAACCACACCTGGCCAAAGGTGTTCAACAGCCCAATCAGCAGCGCGCCAATCGCCGCGCCCTCCAGACTGCCGCGTCCGCCAATGATCACCACCGCCAGCGAGAAGACCAAGATCTCCGCATCCGCACCGGGATAAAGCGAGAGAAACGCCCCGCCCATGGCGCCACCCAACCCCGCCAGCGCCGAGCCGAGCATGAAGGTGATGACAAACAACCGCCCCTGATCCACCCCCGTGGCCGAGAGCATTTCCGCATCATCCACCCCAGCACGGATCAGCGCGCCATAGCGGGTGCGGTTCATCACCAGCCAGAGCAGGACAAAAATCGCCACACCCGCCAGCAGCACGAAAAGCCGGTATTTCGGGTAGAACACGCCCATCACCACCGCAGCCCCCTGCAGGGCCTCAGGCGTTGGCACGGTGAAGGCATCGCCGCCCCAGATCACCAGAAACAGATCATTGAGCACCAGCCCCACGCCCACGGTGAGCAGCACCTGGCGCAAATCCTGCCCCTTGACGAAGCGCAGCAGGCCCCGGTCCAGCGCCAGCCCTGCGAGTGCCACCGCCACCATCGCCGCCACAACACCCGCCGCGAAACTGCCGCTGCGCCCGCCCACCTCATAGGCGACATAGCCGCCCAGCAGATACAGCGCGCCATGCGCCAGATTGACGATGCGCAACAGGCCAAAGACGAGGGTAAACCCCGAGGCCACCACAAAGAGCAGCGCCGCGAAAGTCAGCCCATTGAGCAACTGGAAACCCAGCATCAGCCCTGCTGCGCCTTCGCCCAATCGAGGATGGCGCTGCCGGTCATGAAGACCGCATCGGGGCATCCGGCAATATGGGCCACCGCCTCACGGAAATACCGCAGCCGATGCGGCGCGCCCATGATGTAAGGGTGCAGCACCATGGCCATCACCCGCGCGCCATGCCGCGCATCGGAGCGAATCTGCTCGAACTGGTCGATCGCCCGGTCACGATACTCCGATGCCTTGTGATGCTGGATCAGCATCATCGCCACATCATTGCATTCCTGCGTGTAAGGCACATTGGCCAGCGGGCCATTGCGGGTCTTGAGCACAACCGGCTGGTCATCCAGCACCCAATCCGCCACGTAATCATAGCCTGCCGCCACCAGACGCTCGGGCGTCTCCCAGGTTTCGGTCAGGCCCGGGCCGAGCCAGCCGCGCGGGCGCTTGCCAGTGAAATTTTCGATGGCCTCGGTGGTGAGGCGGATATCCTCCACCTCATCGGCCACCTTCTGCATGTTTTTTTGCGAAAAACCATGGCCGATGAATTCCCAGCCCCGCGCATGCGCAGCCTCGGCAATCTGCGGATAGGCCGCGATGGCGCAACCATTCACCGCGAGATTCCCCGGCAGCTTGTAATCATCGAACACGTCGAGGATACGCCAGAACCCCACCCGATTGCCATATTCATGCCAGGCCCAATTGGGAATATCGGGCATTGGCGCCCCACCGGCGGGCGGCGTCAGCACCGTGCGCGGCATGGTCTCCAGCGGGTTCCATTCCTCGATATTGACGATGATCCAAACGGCGACGCGCTTGCCATCCGGCAATTCCAGCCGACGCCGCCCCGCGATGGGGTCAAAGGCAATCCGCTCCCCAGGCAGCATCCCACCGGGCGGCACCTGGTTCATGGATGCACCTTCGCCGCCGCATTGTACCAATCATAGAGTTCAGCGCCGTTCATATGCACCACGCCGGCATATTCCGCGACCTCGGCGTAAATTTCCTCCAGGTAGCGAATGCGATGCGGCTGGCCGGAAATATAGGGGTGGATGGCAATCGAGATGATCTTCGGCCGCTCCGCGCTCTCTTCATAAAGCCGCTTGAACTGGTCCATCACCCGGGTCTTCCAATAGGCGCTCTCATGGTGCTGCACGATCATCATCGGGATGTCGTTCAACTCCACCGTATAGGGCAGCGTCACCAAAGGCCCCTTTGCAGTGGTGATCACCGTGGGGTCGTCATCATAGACGAAGTCACCGATATATTTGACGCCCGCCTCGGCCAGGTTTTCCGGCGTGTCATAGGTTTGCGTCAGGCCCGGCCCCAGCCAGCCAATCGGCCGCTTGCCCCAAAAACTCTCCAACCGGTCCATCGAGCGGAAAATCATCCCCCTCTGGTCATCCACCTTATGGATCGGCATCTGCTCCCAGGCATGGCCCATGGGCTCCCAGCCCAGATCACGGGCATGGGCGGCAACCCGCTCATAATCATCGCAAACCCGGGCGTTGATCGACAGGGTGGGGCGAATGCCCAGCCGCTCATACAGCTTAAAGAAGCGCCACACCCCCACCCGCATGCCGTATTCATGCCAGGACCAATTGGGCACATCGGGCAGCAGCACCTGGCCGGTGGGGGCGGGGATCACCTGCCGCGCCATGGGGCGGGAAATATCCCACACCTCGAGGTTCACAATGCTCCAAAACGCCATGCGGGCGCCGCCGGGCAGCGGCGGCAGCGGCGCGCGGTCCACAATGGCGGAATAGGGGTTGCGGCTTCCCGGAAGGGTCGGTTCGGTCATCAGCTTGCGAGGCGCTTCAACGCCTCCTCCCCAGTCATAACATGAGCAAAAGCGGTTTTGAGCAGCATTAAGGCGGCATCGTGATGCGCGGGGCCATCCATGGTGTCCACACAATCCTCCACCACCACAACGGCATAGTCGCGCACATTGGCCGCGCAAGCGGTGGCCAGCACGCAGCTATTGGTATTGATGCCGGTGATCAGCAGGGTATTGGCCCCCAGCGCGCGGAGGCGCAAATCCAGATCCGTGGCCACGAAGCAATCATAGCGCTTCTTGGTGTCCACCACCGAATCATCACCATGGCGCAGCCCGGGAATGATCTCCAAGCCCGGCATGCCCTCCAGATTGTGCCGCAGCACATTCTTGCGGGTGGCCTTAGGGTCCTCGGCGCGGGTGCGCCAGAAGGGGTTGAGGGCTATTTCATCGGCATCGCGATAGCGGGTGACGCAATGGATCACCGGAATGCCCGCCGCCCGCGCCGCATCAAGAAAGCGAAGATTGGCAGCAACCAGCCGCGCCGCCACCTCGGGCGCTGCCGGCATGGTGGCCACCGCCGGGTCGAGATGCCCGCGATGGAGGTCAATGGCGACCACCGCAGCCAATGGCATATCAACCCCGAAACCGCTCACGCTGCATCCTCTCGATCACCGCAACATTGTGAAAGCGGATGGCCATGCGGTCAACGCGTATTGTACACAATCAGGCCCATTTCGGCCGGCAATGCCGCCATCACAGGCAGAAATCTGGTTGCTCCGCAGGCAAGATTGTATTCAATAGCGATGGACGGCCCCGCCCCCAATATCCCGCCTTTGCTCCCCCGCGCGTTGCGCGTGGCCGATACGCTGCGCGAGAAAATGCTCGATGGCGCGCTCGCCGATGGCGAGAAGATCAATGAGGCCCGCCTCGCCGCCGAACTCGGCGTCTCCCGCACGCCTTTGCGCACCGCGCTGCATGCGCTCGCGGCCGAGGGGCTGCTGGATTACGCGCCCAATCGCGGCTTCACCGTGCGCGATTTCTCCGCCGAGCTGATCGATGAGGCGTTTGAAATCCGCGCCGCACTCGAAGGCCTGGCTTGCCGATTCGCTGCCCGCCGCGGCCTCTCGTCCGCAGCACGCGCCGCCGCCGAGGCTGCCCTGGCCGAGGGCGAGGCGGTGGTGGAGATCAACCGCTGCGGCGCAGAAGAATTGGAACGCTACCGCGCCGCCAATGTCGCCTTCCATGAAACCATCCTCGCCGCCGCCTCCAATCGCCAACTCGCCGATACGCTGCGCCTGGTGCTCAACCGCCCCGGCCCCTCGCTGCGCCGCATCGTCGCCTTCACACCCATCGATATCCGCCGGCGCGTGGATGACCATCGGCGTATTCTGGAAGCCATCACCAGCGGCGACCCATGGCGGGCCGAATTGCTGATGCGCGAACATGTCAGCGGCATCCGTGGCGGTGCCGGCAGGGGTTAGAAGGGGGCTGCAAAACGAAGAGAAAGGGAAAAACAAGATCGAGGGGCTTTGCCCCTCGAGCACCCCAGCAGGAAACTGAGTTTCCTGCACCTTCGTTAAAATATTGATTTTATTTATTTAGAAGTCCAGTAAAATTGGCGGCATAGATGTCTACCCCGGTGGGAGAGGGCAAAGGCCTTTCGCGCTTTTACGCCTCCAATCTGCGCCTTTCAGCAGCCTGCTAAGCCTCGCTCAGACGCGGCCCAGCACCACGCAGACATTCTGCCCGCCGAAACCAAAACTATTCGACAAGGCCGCCGAAAACCCATGCGGGCGGGCCAGATTGGGCACCACATCCACCCCCAGCGCCATGTCGGTATCGGTCTGGTTGATGGTGGGGGGCAGCATCTGGTCACGCAGCGCGAGCAGGCAGATCACCGCCTCAATTGCGCCCGCCGCCGAGAGGGTGTGGCCCAGCATGGATTTGGTCGAGGAAATCGGCGGGCAGGTCTCGCCAAAGACGAGATGCATCGCCATCGCCTCCATCTTGTCATTCTCCGGCGTGGAGGTGCCATGCGCATTGATATAGCCAATGGCATCGGCGCTGAGGCCAGCATCGCGCAGCGCATTCTCCACCGCGCCGGAAATCGCCAGGCCATCGGGGCTGGAGCGGGTGCGGTGAAACGTATCCGCCCGCTCGCCCACGCCCAAAATCTCGCCCAGAATGGTCGCGCCGCGCGCGGTGGCATGCTCCATGCTTTCCAGCACCAACCCCGCCGCGCCATCGCCCATAATAAAACCATCCCGCGTGAGGCTGAAGGGGCGCGAGGCCGTCTCCGGCGGATCATTGCGGGCGGAGAGCGCCTGCAGCAACGAAAAGCGGATCATCGTCTCAGGCGTCATCGAGGCCTCGCAGCCGCCCGAGAGCACGCAATCCGTCTCACCCCGGCGGATCGCCTCCAACGCCATCTGAATGGCCGAGGCGCCCGAAGCACAGGCGGTGGTCACCGCCTGGGGAAAGCCCCGCGTGCCATAGCGCGCCGCAAAATGCCGCACCGGCTCCACCACCTGCTGCACCCGATGCACTTCGGGCATCCCGATCGAGGCAATGGCGAGGTCGCGATTCGTGGAGCCCTCGGCCCCGGCCATGATATCGGCCCGCGCCGGCCATTCCAGCTCGGTGGGCGGCAGGCCCAGGCTGAGCGGCCCGGGGAAGGGCTTGGGCAGGCCGGCCATGGCCAGGGCCTCATCCAGCGCCAATTCACCCAATGCGACCAGGCGCTGCGCCACCGTCAGCGGCCGCCCCGGCACATCGCCCGGAAAATCCACACAGCCACCAATGCGGCTGCGCATGCCTGTGGTGTTGAAGCGGGTGATGGGGCGAATGCCCGAACGCCCCTCCATCAGCCCGGCCCATGTCGAGGGCAAATCGCGCCCCAGCGCCGTCACCAGCCCCATGCCGGTCACCACCACGCGCGGGCGGCCGCGATGATCCTTCATGGGCAGGGCTCCACCAGGGCCGAAAATTCGCCATAACCATGGCCAAAACCATGCACCGCAATTGGAGGCGCACCCGCCTCCACCCGCAGCGCGGCCAGCGCCACGCCCACGGGGAAGGAAGCCTCAAAGCCAGAGCCGATGGCATCGGCCAGCATTTCCGCCCCCGGCACCATCATCGCGCGCATCGGCGCAACCGAAAGACCGCCCGATGCCGGCGCCAGGGCGGCAAAACGCGCGGCACGGCCCTCCTCTGCCCCGGCATCAACCCGCACATCGCGCAGCACGGCCAGAATGCGGGCCTGCCGCGCCCGGGCATGATCCTCGCTCTCCAGCACCATGAAACCGGCCTGGCTGCCCATGACCAAGCCATCGCGCTCAGCCGTCGGGCACCAGGGCCCATGATGCAGCGCCGCACCAAAGGCCAGCATCACATCCCACCGTTCGGCAATCACCCCGCCGCCCACCAGCACCATCTCGGATGTGCCCGCGGCGATGCGGGCGGCGGCCACGCGCAGCGCCTCCGCCCCGGCCCCCTCCTCGCCCATCAGCGTGCGCGAGGAGCCAGCGACATGATGGACAATGGAAATCGAACCGGCGAGCAGATTGGGCAATTGCGCCAGGAACAGCGTGGGCCGCAGCCCATCGGCCAGCTTCTGATGCAGCCAGGCCTCCCGCCCCTCGGCCGGAATGGCAAGCAACTCGGCCTGGATCGCCTCATCCAGCCCCCAATCGCGCTCACCACCGCCGGCGGCCACCACGAGATCCATGCCAGCCACCAGCGCGGCCGCATCGGCATCGGCAATGGCCAGCCCCGCAGCATAGGTGCCCAGGCGCTGAAAATTCTCCATTTGCCGGTATTCGCGGCGGGGAATAACACTCTCCATCCCCAGCGCCGGCAAGGGATGAATGGGGAAAGGCGCAAAACTATCCTCATCGCGCCGCGCCGGGCCCAGCGGCAGATGCGCCTGCCGCCCCACGCCCAGCGAGGAGATCAAACCCACCCCGGTGATGCAAACCCGCTTCATGCCAAAAGCCCCAACTCCGTGCCGCGGCCGCGCACCATCGCCGCCAGGCTGTCATTGGGAAAGGGCAGGATGCGCAAGGTGTATTCAGCCTCAGCCGCCATCTGGCCGCCGCTATCGATACGCCCGCTCATCACCGCATAGCCCGAGCCATCATGCACAAGCTTAGCAGAGACGCTCAGCAGCGCGCCCGGAAGCAGCATCCCGCGCAGCTTCGCCTGGCCCACCTTTGCCAGCAACGGCATCCGGGCAAATTCCTGCCTTGCCAGCATCAGCCAGCCACCGGCCTGGGCCATGCACTCAATCATCAGCACACCAGGCAGCAGCGGAAAGCCGGGGAAATGCCCCTCAAAGATCGGGCTTTCATCGGGAAGGGTGGCCTCAGCCACAAGGCTCTCCGCATCGCGCGCCACGATGCGGTCCAGCATGGAGAAATATTCGAGTTTCAAGCGGTCTTGGCCTGGACGAGTTCGTCAATCCGCTCGGCCAGCGGGCCCAGAATGAAATACTGCTCGGCCGGCGCCTTCCCAGCATTCACCGCCTCAGTCCATGCCTCAACCGGCACCTTGATGCCGAATTCCTTGTCGATGGCGAAGACGATATCAAGGAAATCAAGGCTATCAATGCCCAGATCATTGATCACATGCGCTTTGGGGTTGATCTTCTCCGGCGCCACATTCGCCGTCTCTGCGATGATCGCGGCGATCCGGTCATAGGTGGTGCGATCAGGGCTGGACATGGGCGGGACTCCGGGAATTTCGCAGTGGGGAGGCAGGGTTTGGCGCGAGCGGACCCACTTGTCCAGTTCGCCACCAGCGCCGCGCCCGCCATGGCCAGAAACGGTGGCCGTAAGGGCGCGCAAAATTCATGAAAAACGCGGGGTCGCCAGCCTAGACCGCCGGCCTCGGCCGCGCCCCCAAAAGATGCGCCACGGCATAAGCCAGGTCAGAGCGGTTCAGCGTATAGATATGGAACTCATCCACCCCATTGGCCTGCAGCAGCCGCACCTGCTCGGCCGCGACCATGGCCGCCACCATCTTGCGCGTCTCGGCATCATCATCAATGCCTTCAAAAAGATGCCCCATCCACTCGGGCACCGAGGCACCGCACATGGCCGAGAATTTCACCACCTGGGCAAAATTGGTCACCGGCAGGATGCCCGGCACGATGGGCGTGGTGATGCCCGCCTTGTGGCAGCGCTCGATGAAACGCAGATAGATGTCGGTATCGAAGAAATACTGGGTGATGGCGCGGGTGGCGCCGGCATCGATCTTGCGCTTGAGGAAATCGAGATCCGCCTCGGGCGAGAGCGCAGTCGGATGGGTCTCCGGATAGGCCCCCACCGTGATATCGAAATCGGCCACGCCGCGCAGGCCGCGGACCAAATCCTCAGCCTGGGCATAGCCGCCCGGATGCGGTTCATATTGCGCTGCCCCCACCGGCGGGTCGCCACGCAGGGCCACAATGTGGCGCACCCCAGCCGCCCAGTATTCGCGCGCCACCTCATGCACCTCCTCGCGCGTCGCACCCACCGTGGTGAGATGGGCGGCCGGCGTGAGGCTCGTTTCCGCCACGATGCGCGATACGGTGGCATGGGTGCGGCTGCGCGTGGTGCCGCCCGCGCCATAGGTCACGCTGACAAAACGCGGCGCGAGCGGCTCCAACCGGCGGATGCATTCCCACAGGTTGGCCTCCATGGTGGCGCTTTTCGGCGGGAAAAACTCGAAGCTGAGCTTGGGCGGCGCCATATCGCGCGGCGCCGGAAGCGCGGGAATACGCGGCCCGGTGAGCCAGCGCTCCAAAGTGCCGTGGCGGATGGTGTCGTGGCTTGCCTGATCCATGGCCCGCAAATGGCCCACAGGACAGGTTCACGCAAGGGTTGCGCCGTTGCAAGCCGCAACACAGGTAACTGTTCCCGAAGCCCATGCGTTACGCTAGAATATCAGCGTTCGTCATGTGCGAACGCCGCCTCGAACCCGAAAGCTGAACCGAGCCTCATGCAGCGCCCTCTGCCCGCGATCTATTTGTGCGCAATCGCAGCACTGGTCGGGCTGCTGGCCGGCTGCGCCACGCCGCCCCCAGCCTCGGACCCCGAGGCCCTGGCCGAGTACCGCGCCACCAATGACCCAGCAGAACCCTTCAACCGTGCGATGTTCGATGTTCATCAGGCGATCGACAGCGCCATCCTCAGGCCTCTGAACGGCGCCTATCGCTGGCTGCCCACGCCCGTCCGCCACAGCGTCAGCAGCGTTCTGAACAATCTGCGCACCCCCGTGGTGCTGCTCAATGACATGTTGCAGGGCGAACCCGTGCGGGCGGGCGACACGCTGGGCCGCTTCGTCATCAACACCACGCTGGGCTTGGGTGGCATATTCGACGTGGCGGAAAGCCGTTTCGGCGTGCCCGTGCATTACGAGGATTTCGGCCAGACATTGGCCACCTTCGGCGTGGCAGAGGGGCCCTTTCTGTTCCTGCCCATTCTAGGCCCGAGCAACCTGCGTGACCTGGCGGGCCTGGGTGTGGACACCGCCGCACAACCCCTCACCTGGTTCGGCCAGGGCCTGGCTGTGGACCTGCTTGCTGGTGTGCGCGGTGGCGCTTCGCTGCTGGATACCCGCGATTATTACTTCGATTTCATCGATGATATAAACCGGACATCGCTCGACCCCTATGCCGCCATGCGCAATGCCCGCCGCCAGGCCCGCGCCGCCGCCATTGCCAATCGCGACGCCGTGGGCCATCAACCGCCTTCCCGTTGAGGAGGCTTGATGTTGCTACTGAACCGCCGCGATTTCGCCGTGCTCGGCCTGGGGCTGCTCTGCACGTCGCCTTCGCAGGCCCAGATGGACACTGCGCGCGCCGCAGGCTTCATCCAGGCCGCAGGCGATGAGCTGGTGGCTGCGATCAATAATCCGGGACTGAGCCCTGCCGCACGGCAGGAGCGCGTGGCCTCCATCCTGCGCCGCAGCGTGGATATTGAGACGGTGGGCCGCTTCGTGCTCGGCCGCTTCTGGCGCATCGCAACCCCGGCGGAGCAGCAGGATTATCTGCGCCTCTTCGAGGCCAGCCTGATCCGCAACCTCGCTGGCCGCTTTGGCGAATACCAGGGCGTGCGCTTCGCACTCGGCCGCACCCAATCGCGCACCGAGGATGATGCGCTGGTCAGCACAATCGTCACTCGCCCCAACTCCAACCCCTTCAATCTGGATTGGCGGGTGGCGGAAAGCGGCGGCCAACCCAAGATTGTCGATCTCATCGCCGAGGGCACCTCGTTGCGCCTCACCCAGCGCAGCGAATATGCCTCCGTCATCCAGCGCGGCGGCGGCCAGGTGGCAGCGCTGCTCACCGCCATGCGCGCCCAGGCGGCGCGCTAGCAGGCGACTGAAAAACGCGGGTTGCTAGGAAAAGAGCGAAAGGGCTTCGTCCCCCAATCGCGTCTTCCCCCGAGATTCCTGCTCCCGCCCCCCCGGCTTCAGTAACCGGCCGAAAAATCCACCAAATTGATCAGCGCCCGCCCCTGGCGCAGCCGGTGGATATTCTCCACCACCTGCGGTGCGGCGCTGCGCGGAATCGTGATGGAGGAGGCATGCGGCCAGACCAGCACCTTCGCATGCCCCCAGAAGCGATGTTCCGTCGGCAGCGGCTCAGGCTCAAACACATCCAGCGCCGCACCGGCAATATGCCCGCTATCGAGCGCCGCCAGCAGGTCATCGGCCACCACATGGCCACCGCGGCCGGAATTGATCACAAAACTGCCCGGCGGCAGCAGCGCCAGCGTCTCGCGATTGATAATGCCCCGGGTCTGCGGCGTGAGCGGCAGCAGGCAGACCAGGATATCGGTCTGCTCCAGCATCGCGCGCAGCCCCTCGGCTCCGGCAAAGCAGGTCACCCCCTCCACTTGCCGCGGCTGCCGGGTCCAGCCCAGCACCGGAAAGCCCACCACGCGCAGCAGCCCAGCCGCATGCGCGCCCAATTGCCCCAGGCCCAGAATGCCCACCCGCCGCTGCGCGGTGTCGGGTGCGGGCAATTCGCGCCAGAGGCGCTGGGCTTGCTGGGCGCGATATTCGGCGTCCTGGCGATGGAAGCGCAGCACATTCAGCAGCACCCATTCGCCCATGGCGGTGGTCAGCCGGTCATCCTTCAGCCGCGCCACCGGCACGCCGGGCGGCGGCCCGGGGGCGCGCAGCAAATGATCCACCCCCGCCCCCATCGAGACCAGGAGCTTGAGATTGGGGTAGCGCCGCAGCTCCGCCATATCATGGCTGCTCCAGCACACCGCCACCTCAATCTCCGAGGGCTCGCCCGCATCGGGGAAAAGGCGAATATCGAGCGAGGAATCCATCGCCAGCATGGCATCGCGCCATTCCGCCATGATCGCGGCTTTGGTGGAAAGAAGAATGGCCATCAGGGTGTTACCTCACTGCGCAGGCTGCGGACGAATTCGCGCCAATCATCCCGGCGGGTCGCAACCCTTTCGGCGCCATCGGGCAATTTGGCGTAAAGGGTGAGAATGCCGCGTGACCAGAGCAGTTGGAACTGCATCTCATTGTTCAGCACCAGCTCCGCCGTGCGGTGGAACACGCCATCCTTCACCTTGGGCTGCACCTTGGCCAACCACCACCAGCAGCCCAGGCCCAGCACCACCGCGCCGACATAGAAATGGATGAAGGCCGTGGCGCCAAAGCTGCTGAACAGGATGAGCGCCGCCGGCGCCACATTCTCCCAGTAATCATAGACCGGGCTGCCCGGGCTGTTCATCTTGCGGATATGCACGCCCAGCCGCACCCGCTCGGCATTGAGCAGCGCGCGCAATTCGCCCAGTTCAGGGCTCTCAACGTCAGGATTCATGGAGAAAGGCCGCTCGCATCAGGGTTTTGGTATAGGGCTGTTCGGGATGGCGTGTCAGTGCCTCCGCCTCACCTTCCTCCACAATCACACCATCCTTCATCACCGCGATGCGATGCGCCATGGCGCGCACCACCCGCAGATCATGGCTGACGAAGAGATAGGCCAGGCCATGGCGCGCCTGCAGCCCGCGCAAAAGCTCCACCACCTGGGCCTGCACCGAGACATCCAGCGCCGAGGTCGGTTCATCAAGCACCAGCAGCCGCGGCTTGAGCACCAGCGCGCGGGCAATGGCGATGCGCTGGCGCTGGCCGCCGGAGAATTCATGCGGGTAGCGCGGCATCATCGCCGCCGAGAGGCCCACCTCAGCCAAGGCCTCGGCCACCCGCGCCTCGCGCGCGGCAGCGGAGAGGCCGGGCTCATGCACCGCCAGCCCCTCCCCCACAATGTCACCAGCCGACATGCGCGGCGAAAGGCTGCCATAAGGGTCCTGAAAGACGATCTGCATCGCCGCGCGCAAGGGCCGCAATTGCCCGCGCGAAAGCCCCTGAATGGGTCGCCCATCCAGCAAAATCACCCCCTCGCTCGGCACCAGGCGCAGCAGCGCCATGCCCAGCGTGGTCTTGCCCGAGCCACTCTCGCCCACAATTCCCAGCGTCTCACCCGCACGCAGGCGCAGCCCCACCCCATCCACCGCGCGCACCCGAGACACCTCGCGCCGCAACAACCCGCGGCGAATGGGGAAATGCACCCGAAGATCGCGCGCCTCCAGCACCGTGGCAGCGCCCTGAGGCACCGGGGCCGGCCGGCCGGAGGGCTCGGTGGCGATGAGCATCCGGGTATAAGGGTGCTCCGGCGCGGCGAAGATGCGGCCCACCGGCCCCTGCTCCACCACCGCCCCATCCTTCATCACCACCACACGGTCGGCATGGCGCTTCACAATCGCCAGATCATGGGTGATGAGCAGCAGCGCCATGTTCAGGCTGGATTTGAGTTCGGCCAGCAGGGCCAAAATCTGTGCCTGAATGGTGACGTCGAGCGCCGTTGTCGGCTCATCGGCAATCAGCAGCGATGGGTTATTGGCCAAGGCGGCGGCAATCATCACCCGCTGGCGCTGCCCGCCCGAGAGTTCATGCGGAAAGGCGCCCAGCCGCTCCTTCATCTGCGGCAGCCCGGCACGGGCCAAGGCCGCCACCACCTCCGCCCGCAGCGCCTCACCCGAGAGGCTGCGATGGAGGGTGATCGCCTCCCCCACCTGGCGGCCAATGCTGTGCAGCGGGTTGAGCGAGGTCATCGGCTCCTGAAACACCATCCCCGCCACGCCGCCACGCAGCTTTTGCAAGGCGGTCGCATCGGCGCGCAGCACATCGGTCCCGGCGAGGGTGATCCGCCCCTCAGGATTGCTGCCGCCACTCGCCAGCAGCCGCAGACAGGAGAGTGCGGTGACCGACTTCCCGCTGCCCGATTCCCCCACCAGCGCCACCACCTCGCCCGGATCAACATGGAAGCAGACGCCCTGCACCACCCTCTTGCCGCGAAAGGCTACGGCGAGGTTCTCCACCGAGAGCAGGCTCATGGCGCGCCGCCCGGCAA
>Ga0214917_10001732_pt1 | contig 27783 bp, 29 predicted proteins | sample LL_1208_BB_MetaG_FD_177983 | JGI IMG/M metagenome (GOLD analysis project Ga0214917, IMG submission 177983) | Freshwater microbial communities from Lake Lanier, Atlanta, Georgia, United States - LL_1208_BB | ecosystem: Environmental > Aquatic > Freshwater > Lake | place: USA: Georgia | collected... | reverse complement strand
CGCAAAAAGCAGTGTAAAACACTGGCTTTTTGAGTGTTTTGGTAAAACCGCCTCACCGATTCCCACGCCGTGCCACGCTGCAACCTCTCACGCCATGAAATTGGAAAGTGAGTAACAAGCGAAAAAGCAGTATAAAACAATGCTTTTATGAGATTTGGTAAAACGCGGTTGTGAGATTGTCTGTGATTTTATTGGGTTTTTTGCATGTTACCGATTGGCAGCAGATTGCAGCGCTGCCCGTGATTGGTTGAACTTTCAACTATCGGCAGCAGTGCGGGCAATGCTTGAGTGTTTAAACAATACGGGGCGGGGCGCGGGGCGATGTATGCAGCGCACGAGATTGTGCAGTTGTAACCGCCTGCCCTGCTAGTTCTTGCAATGCAGTGCAGTGCAGCCTGCCAAGCAGTGCCGTGCAGTGTTGCAAGTAGCAGTGTGAGGTGCTGTAAAGCACCCCAGGGTTTTTAAAACGCGTGCGAGTGTATGTATGTGTGTATACATACATAACTTTGCTAGTCCTCGCCCCCCATAAATGTGGCTCTGACCTGCACTTTTGCTGATTTACTTACTATTGTGGCGTAAATCACATACCCAAAAGTGTCCGATGAGGACCTTTTGGACACCTATAGTACTAGTGAGGAGGCGAAATTATCGGAGCCTCCGAACACTAACTGCGACCCTAAGGGGTCGCCCTAGTAGAAGCCCTAACCTTCGGCTTCGTTTGGACTTCGCCTTCGGTTAGGAGTTTAGCCCCAAGACTCCAAATACCCCGTCTTGGGAGATGCTATGGAAAGAAAACGAACTACCTCTGCTTCGCATAAAAGCGATGCTATCAAGAAGCAAATTATTGATTTTTTAATGCAGGGCTACTCTGTCCAAAGGGCTATGGATGCCGTGGGCAGGTCCGTCAAGACCTATGAGTACTACCGAAAGGTGGACTCTGAGTTTGCCACTGCTGTAGACAAAGTGCGGTCCATGACCGCTAGAGGCGAAATTGGTGGCTCACGAGGGGAAGTACCACCCTTCCCCGAATTCTCAGAGAAATACCTAGGCACACAGGTGTTTACACACCAACGCCATTGGATAGATTTATTAGAGGGTAGAGAACCTTCGGATGTACACCCTGCTATAACCTACGAGGTAGGGGCACCCGACTTATTGATTGTCAACACCCCACCAGAACACGCAAAGTCCACGACCATTACGGTCAACTATGCTGTCTATCGGATTTGCCAGAACCCTAATATCAGAATCATGATTGTGTCCAAGACACAGGCTATGGCACAGAAGTTCCTGCTCTCCATCAAGAACAGACTAACGCATCCTAAGTATCAGGACCTACAACTCACTTTTGGACCACCAGGTGGTTTTGAAAAGAATTCTGATTCGTGGAAGCAGGACCTAATTTACCTATCCTCAGAAGCACGCGACTCTGGCGAAAAGGACCCTACCGTACAGGCTATCGGTATTAGAGGGCATATTTACGGTGCCCGTGCCGATTTGATTATCATGGATGACTGCGTGGATAACACCAATGCCCATGAGTACGAAAAGCAGATTGATTGGATTCAGTCTGAGGTTATGTCCCGTATTGACGAAGATGGTGGCAAATTGCTACTTATTGGCACCCGCCTTCGCCCAAGGGACTTATATTCGGAATTACGCGACCCTATGCGCTACCCCGATGAAACTTCCCCTTGGACTTACTTTGCACAACCTGCCGTTTTAGAATTTGACGAGGACCCAGATAATTGGGTAACCCTCTGGGCTAAGACCAATATGCCACCAGTATCTGGTAAAGGCGTACCCGACAAAGACGGTCTATACCGTAAGTGGGATGGACCTGCACTTCTGAAGAAACGAAGTCGTCTATCTCCAAACCTCTGGGCAATGGTCTACCAGCAACAGCAAGTACATGAGGACTCAGCATTTCCATCTGATGCCATTAAAGGCGTTATCAATGGTGCAAGAAACATTGGTCGCATACCCAAGGGTAAAGCAGGGGTTAGACCCCAAGGCATGGATGGACTTATCGTTATCGCAGGGCTTGACCCTGCAGGCTCTGGTTACACAGCAGCCGTATGTCTAGCCATAGATATTTCTACACAGAAGCGCTATCTGCTAGATGTATCAAACAAAGCAGGTATGAAGCCTGACGAGATTAGAACTCTAATCAAAGACTGGACTGACCAGTACAAGATTTCTGAGTGGCGTATTGAGAAAAATGCTTTTCAAACGATGTTAACTCAGGACCGTGAGGTACGGGAATACCTGTCGTCACGGGGTGCAATTTTACGAGAACATCATACGGGTCAAAACAAATGGGACACGAACTTCGGAGTTGCATCCCTGACGACCTTATTCCATGGTTGGGAAGATGGCAATGCTCTTATTGAGTTCCCATCAACTCATGCCTCTGAAGGTATAAAGACTTTAATTGAACAACTCATCACCTGGTATCCAGATGCGCCAAAAGCGCAAAAGACAGATACCGTGATGGCGTTCTGGTTTGCAGAACTTGGATGCCGTGACCGTGTTGCTAATGCGAGAACTTATGCTCGCACGCATAACAGTCTAAGTATGTTCCATACTCCATACGATAAATCAAAGCAATACACAGTAACACTTAGCGACATCTATTAGAACAGGAGGTGGGTGTGCCACTTTCGCTTGACGAGATTAAAAACAACTATGAGCGCTACCGCCAGTTGTACTCTGACCGTGACACCCGCATGGAACAAGTACTTCTTGTTCGTAAAGGTCGTATGCGCGATGTATACCCAGATTTGTTCCCAGACGGTCCGTTTGAGAACCCAATCGTTGCGAATATGGTTGACATCTCAGCCCGTGACTTATCAGAAGTTATTGCACCTTTGCCTGCATTTAACTGCAATTCACCATCTATGGTGTCTGACAAAGAACGCAAGAAGGCTGATAAGCGCGAAGAAATCGTTAACTCTTATGTTGACTTCTCTGATTTACAAAGTCAGATGTTTACTGCAGCAGACCGTTATGTATCCTACGGATTCGTACCTGCTCAGGTTGAAGTTGATTTAGAAAACAACATGCCACGCATCCGCTTTATGGATTCGTATGGTTGCTATCCAATCATTGACAGATTTGGAAAAGTACACGGCATGTACCAGCGCATCAAGAAGCCATTGGCTGAATTGATGAGCGCATACCCAGAGTATGCACATTTACTGTATGACAAAGATTCTACAGACTCAATGTTGGAGATTGTTCGTTATCATGACAAAGACCAAGATATTCTTTTTGTCCCTTCAAGAAACAATATCGTCATTGACCGCACGGCTAATCCGATTGGTGAATGTCTTGTTCGCGTTGTTAAGCGACCATCCTTGGATGGCGAAACGCGAGGTCAATTTGACGATGTTCTTGCAATTCAGGTTGCTAAGGCTCGCTATGCGCTTCTATCTCTTGAAGCAGCGACTAAAGCGGTTCAAGCACCTCTCGTAGCCCCTCAAGATGTAAATGAGTTAGCCTTTGGACCAGATGCTGTTATTAGAACTGAACGACCTTCAGATGTTCGCAGATTGCCTATTGAGATACCAGCAGGTGCTTTTGCACAGCAGCAGGTACTTGAAGGAGAACTGCGCCTAGGGTCACGATACCCAGAATCCCGCACAGGAAACATTGATGCCTCCATTGTCACAGGTCGTGGCGTACAGGCTTTGATGGGTGGATTTGATACACAAATCAAGACAGCCCATGCAATGTTTGCTCGTGCCTTTGTAGAACTTCTTGGGCTTGCGCTCAAAGTTGACGAAAATGTTTTTGGAACTATGGAAAAAGAATTGCGTGGTACACGCAACGGAGTTCCATACTCAATTAAATACAAACCATCCCGCGACATTGACGGTGACTACACTGTTGATGTTCAGTATGGTTTGATGGCAGGACTTGACCCAAACCGTGCATTGGTCTTTGGTCTACAGGCTCGTGGAGATAAATTGATTTCCCGTGACTTCCTACGCCGTCAGATGCCATTCTCCTTCAATGCAACACAAGAAGAAGAAAAGGTTGACACCGAGGATTTGCGTGATGCAATGAAGCAGGCTATCGCTTCTTATGCACAAGCAATTCCAGCACTTGCTTCACAGGGACAAGACCCATCAGACATTTTGTACAAGTTGTCTACAGTCATAAACGAACGCCAGAAGGGTGCCTCTATTGAGAAGGCAGTATCTGATGCGTTCCAGCCTCAGACTCCCCCACCTGGCGCGATGACCCCTGAAGCAGTAAGTCCCGACATGCTTGGGCAACCAGGTGCGGTCCCGCCAGGTGCGGGGCAACTTCCTGAAGGTTTAAGTGCTACAGGTCGTATGGTTGGTGTCGCTCCAGGACAGATTGCTCCTGGCGGTCGCCCAGATGTTCAATCGCTTTTAGCAAGTTTAACGCAAAGAGGTGAACCTAATCTTCAGGCTTCCCTCATTAAACGACTACCAGTTGCGTAGGGAGGTGAACACATGAAGAAACTATCTGGAGGAAAGAAGCCGAAGAACCAAGGTTCAGCAGGAAAGGCTCCTACACAGAAACCGATGACTGCTAAGAAGGCTTCATCAAAGGGTGGCAAGACTTATTTCTCAAGCAACCCAAGCGGAACTCGCGGTTCACGCAGCAAGTAATTTAAAAACCTGAGCATGTTTTAAAACTGCTCAACAAAATTTAAATGCGCTCTTATAGCGAAAGGTAATCATGGCAAAGGCAAAAGAAAATAACTTCCTAGTATCTGGCACAGGTGGTGCTGGAACCAATGGACAACCTGCACGATACGCAGCAGGTATTGATAACGCACAAGATTTTTATGAATTGCAAACAGCACAGCCGATGGCTGGAGAAAATACCGCCAACAAACCATCGTATGCAGCCCAAGGTGCCATGCCAAAGATTTCACTAGATGGAATTGTTCCACTAGATGCTCCAACCCAGTACCCTGAAGAAGGCGTTGACACTGGTGGAGCGCTTGGACCTAACGCAGGCGAAGAAGTTATGGCAGCACCTGCCATGCTCAAAGCACAGAACAACCAAGACATTGCTCAACTTGCTGCATACTTGCCGTTTTATGCAAAAGTTGCAGAATCACCACGCGCCTCTAACGCAACTCGCAACTGGTATCGCTACATCCGTAGTCAGGTTGAAGGCTTAGAGTGAGTTGGATTGATAATCTAGGCAAAATGGCGAAGTCAGCAGTTGACTTCACAGGTTTGCCAGGGCTATTTAAAGACATTGCAACTGCGGGTAGCAACGATGACCCGTGGTACATAGATGGCGTTAACTTCGTAAAGAACACCGTTAAGGTTGCATCAACACCAGTTCGTGCTGCTGTTGGTGGATTGCTTGCTGTTGGTGAAGCATCATACGAATTAGGCGGAAAAGCACGCCGTCAGGGTGTAGAAGCCATCCTTGACCAGCCATTCATGTATAACAAGTTCAAGGCTCCAGGTGAGTCTTACGCAGATTACACACTTCGTGTAGAGCGTGAAAAAGAAAACATTTCTCTTGGACAGGCAACCCTTTCTGTTCTTTCTCCAGGTCGTAGCGCAGGAGATAAAAGCGGTTGGTTCCAAGAATGGACAGATAACAACCTTAGATTTCTCTCTGCTGGTTTTGATATTTTCAACCAAGAGGACAGAGATGCTGCGTTTAGCAACCAGTACATTGGAAAGTTCCTATCTGGTGTGCAAGATATTACAGCATCAACAATCGTTGACCCGCTAACCTTTGCTGGATTCCTTGGTAAAGGCGCTGTCATTGCAGCCAAGGCACCGATGCTTGACCAGATTTCTGGCAAAACAGCCCGTGCAGTATTTGGCAAGTTTGCAATGACTGAGGAGCGTTTAAACAACATCCTTACCCAAGCCCTTGAAGGCAAAGGTGAAGGACTTACAGATATTAGTTTTCTTGCAAACAGCAATGCTCGTGAACAGTATGAATACTGGCGCAAGAAGAAAGTTACAAACCCTGATGCCATGGCATACCTTTTTGGTCGTGCCCAGACAGAGCAGGATGTTGTAGATACTTTCCGTGCTGTTATGTACCGCGATGCTGAATCAGTATCCAAGATTGCATCACAAGAGCCTGAAGTTGCACTTGTCATGAACAATCTTAGCGATGTACCACACCAACATCGTCAATATCTTGAGGGCAAGACAGATGGAGATTTACTTACATCACCTGAGTACAATAAGGCTGCTGGCGACTACATCACTAAACTTACTGATGAAGCAAGCGATGCCTATGACCAGCGTTTTGCAGAGGCTCTCAACACAGCCCGCACAGGCGGTCAATTAAAGTATGGATTTAGCCGTGGACCTTGGGAAGGTAAACTGGCTCAAAAGTCACGCTCCAAAGCACAAGCAGTATTTGCTGAAGCAGATAGCGTAACTTTCCAAAAGACCAGCCTTCACCCAATCGTAAAGGTAGTTAACTTCTTTACAAAAGAACTACCAAGCGGTGTATTCAATGTCAATGATGGCGACTCCTATGTTGAGTTTAACGCCTTCTTGCGTGAAGCAAATGAACTTTCAGCAGGTCGCTTTGGCGCAGCAGGCGCTGCATTTGCGGATAGATACCTTGCTGCAGCCTCAACTGGCGAGCGCAATGCAATTATCCAGCAGGCAGAAAAGGTTGCTTTGGCTACCTTGTTCCCAAACTATGACCAGCAAACTATTGATAAATTGTACGCAATCTTTGACTATCGCCGTGCATCTCGCATCAAGCAGCACCGCGACCAAGGCTTTGTTTCTTATCTAGAAAATGGTCAAGTAGTTCATGCTATTGCGCCAGTTCTACAGCGTGAGTCAGCAAACACTGTCATCATTGCAGACTTGCGTAAACTAAAGCATGCCATTGATTCTCACGAAAGAATCCTTCCTGGCATCCTAGATGGACTTAATGTTGAGGACTTAACCTTCCGCACACAAAAAGGTCTATCTGCCCTAGCAACCATTAATGATATTTTCAAGACTTCGGTGCTTATGCGCCTTGGTTACACAGTCCGTAACATCACAGAAGCGCAACTATCTATGTTGGCTAAGGGCTTTGCCCTACCAGCAATGGTTGCAGCAGGTGGTTCAGAAGGCGTAAAGCGTTTCTTTGCTAATCGCAAAGTTGGTTTTAACCGCCTCATTGACCAAGTAAATGTTATGGCTGGTCGCTTAGACGATATTCCAACCATGCAATACGCCTTCATGTCAGAGGTAGACAAACTACGCTCTATTGACATGAGCCGAAAGCAACTTGCTAAGGCTGTATCGGATAGAATCCGTGATTTAGAAAACGATGTATTTAGAGTACGCCTTACTCCAGATGTTGGACCGCTTACTGCTGAAGATGAGATTCGTACCCTTCGTGGTGTGCTTGCAGACCTAGAATCTGTAACTCTCTACCACGGTAGCCCAGATGCAGCGTTTAAACTTGATGAGGCACGAGTGCTTGCAACATCAGCATCGCCATCAATCGCTGCTCGTTATTCAACTGGTTTTACTACACACTCTGCTGAGAATTATCTACAGACACCAACAGGTCGCCCTGGAAAAATCGGTGATGTTGGAGCAAGTTTAACTAAGGCTCGTAAGACTTTGCGTGAAGCGCAAGATAATCTTACTCAAGCACAAAAAGAATTACGCCGTTCTGGTCAGACACAATGGGATGTAAACCTATTACAGCAAACCATTGATGAGCAGAAAGCAATTATCAAGCGTGCAGGTGCTGCTGAGCGTTCAGCAGAACGCCGTGCTGCAACCCTTGATGAGGCTGCAGACAACCTACTAACAGACATGATTGCTGCTAAGAACGCAGGCAAGATTGTTGAAATGCGTACTCCAAGCGGATGGCGCAAGGTTGAATCTCTTGATTGGAACCAGATTCGCCTAGCCGAAGAAGGTGTACTTAAGGTAGAACCTGAGTTGTTCCGCCGTTCAGTATTCCGCGTGCAAGGCACAATGAACAAACCAACAGCAGTTCGTGTATATGGCGAGGCTTTGTACCTAACTAAGTGGACAGATATTCCAGTAGATTTGCGTGATGCTGCTTTTGCTGGCAAGGCTGCAAATTACAAAGCATGGGTTAAGTCCAAGGGTTGGCAGAACGCTGATGACCCTGTAACTAAGTACATGCGTGAAAAAGGTTTTGGTCGTGCAGTTGTACAAGATGATGCACTTGCTGGTGGCGTATCAAATATCGTATTACCAGAGGCAGTAGCATCCGCAGGGCGTAAGCGCTCTGTTGAACGCTCAATTACACAGATGCAAGAGCGTGCAGCAATTCAGGCTGCTGAAGATTTACCAATGCTTGACCAGCCAATGGCTACAGCCAAGCAACGCCGTCTTGCTCGTACTGCTGCTCGTAAGGCTTTGCGCCGTCAAGAAGCACCAGTATCTCCTTACTACACCAAGGAAAATGTAGATGCCATGATTAACAATGGCGTGGAAGATGCTGCTGAAAACTTGGCTCGCCTTTACACCATGTCACATGCGTATCTTGATGACATCTCCAGTCGTTTAAACGCACGGATTGGTCGTGCTGAATCAAACGCTATTAAGCAGCGCACTGGTTATGGCTTCATGAACATTGAGGCAGAAGGCTATAACTACGAAGTACCAGAAGTATTCCAAGATGCGACATGGTTTATGGGTCGTACATCTGCTGAAGATACTTGGAACGCCATGATTGGTACACAGGAAATGGCTTTCTCAACTGGTATCGGCGCTCGCACAGTAAGCACGGTCAAGAACAATGACCCACGCTACTTTGAGGCTTGGTCAAATGTTTTGAACATGCACTTCCGTGACCCTGAAACAGGAATCATGGACCCGATTGTTCGCAAGATTCTTGATGGTGAAACAGACCAAGATATTCTTGGTTGGTTGACTCGCAACTCACAGGGTCGTCTATACGCTAACGATACATACACCACACCTCGCCAAGCCTTTGGTTTGACAGCCCTTAAGGGTGGAGAGTTAGACGAGGACTTGCTAGAGAAAATTAACATCACTCGTGGAGCAGTTAAACTCTACTTGCCTGATGAAGAAACAGCCCTATTCTTTAGCACAGCAGGTCCAGATGGCAAGCCACTATCAGGTGGAGAACTACAGAACTATCTGCGTAATCGCTTCGGTGATAACCCAGAGAACCTGCCAGATATTAACGGACTCCTTGTTACAACAAGCAAAGAGTTCCGCGACCAAGAACGCCTCATTGACACCTTTAACCGCCGTGTAATGCGCTTCCTAGGTTCACTACCTGAAGATGTATTTGCTCGCCATCCATTGGCTAGAGCAACATATAACCGTCAGGTCAAGGTAAACATTGAGAACATTGCCAAGGCTAAGGGCACAGAGAAACTTACTGCTGAGGAAATTAACTCTGCCATTCGTGGCGCTAGAGAAGATTCACGCCGTGAGGTAGAGCGTACTTTGTTTACGATTGTACGCCGTACCCGTGCTTCATCTAGCCAAGTAATGCAGTTGCTATTCCCGTTCTATGCAGCCTTTGAAAACACTGCAAAGCGTTGGTCAGGTATTGTGGCTGAGAATCCACAGGCTGTAGCAACCGCAGGTCGTACCATTGCACAACTTGTAAATGGTCAGACTGTTATTGACCAAGATGGTAACCGTATTACAGATGCCAAGAAATTGGCAGAAGGTACATACGCTAACCTAGTCATTCAGGTTCCACAAGGCTTCATTGATTCACTGCCTAAGCAGTGGCGTGAAGTTGCCAATAATGCGTTTAAGACAGTCAATATCCCACTGTCATCATTAGATGTTATTACCCAAGGACAGCCTGGTAACCCAGGATTTGGTCCTTATGCAGTACTGCCAACCTATCTGATTCTGCGCAATCGCCCAGAACTTGAGGAAGCGTTTAAACCATTCTTCCCTGCAGGTATGCCACAGACTGCAACAGATTTATTTGCACCAGCAGCCTTCCGCCGTCTACGCTCTATGTGGACACAGGATGAACTGTATGTCCGTACCTTCAATCAGATGCTTCGCTATGAGGCTTACAACTACAACAGTGGTAAGCGCACAGATGAGCCTACGCTAGATGAAATTACTGACAAGACAAACAAGTTCTTCATGCTTCGTGCGTTCAGTTCTATCACGATGCCAGTTGCTATTAGCCCAGAAATGGACTTCTATCAGCAGACATACCGCCAGTTCCTAAATCAGTACGGTCCAGGCGAGGCAGAGGCTAGATTCCTTGAGATGTACCCAGATTACTTTGAGGCTACGGTTAGCCTTTCTAAGTCACCTGGCAGCCTTGAGGCTAACATGGATACAGTTAAGAACCTTAAGAGATTCCGTGGGCTTATGGCAGAGGCTGAAGCCTCAGATAACCCAGAACTTATTGGTTTCTTGGCTAATGACTTTGATGGTCAATACACCTTTAGTCAGGCTGCATATCAATGGCAGTACCGCCAAGGTGCATATCCTGGCTCTAAGAACACATATCGCCAGAATCGCAGCCCTGAAGAATTGCTACGCGATGCAAACATCAAGCGTGGTTGGACTCAGTTCAACTCACTCATGGGTCAGATTAACGCATACAAGATTCAGAACGGTATCGTTTCTGATGATGACCCACGCATGGAAATGATTAATGGCGCTAAGCAACTATGGACTCGTGCGCAGGCAGAGGAAAACTTTGACTGGTATTCAGAGTACATCTCACCAGACCGTGGTAAGTACGAGCGCCGTGCGCTTGTACTAAAGAAGGCTCTAAGCGACAAGAACTGGATGGCACAAAATGGTGACCGCCCAGTTGTCAAGGCTATGGCTACATACCTTGATGCCCGCGACCAACTTGCTTCCATACTTAAACAGCGTGATGCTGCTGGTGGTTCTGCAATGTTATCGGCTCAAAGCAATAAAGATATTGTTTATGTACTTGACCAAATCAAGCAACAACTAATTGCTGAAAGCCCAGAGTTTGAACAATTCCTAAATCGTTACTTCATCAATGATACGGTGGTAGTTTAATGGCAACAGACAAAAAGCCTAAGACAGAATCAGGCACACCTGCTGGAACAGGCAAGCCTGCTGGTGGTGTAGACCTTGCAGCACTCCTAAAAGAGTACGCCACTATGGGTGGCAATGTACCCAAGGGTCCACAGTTTACTGCTCAAGATGCAGAGGCTTATGTCCAAAACATCTACAACCAAATCCTTGGTCGCAATGCCGTAGGTGCTGAACGCACTAAGGCTATCAGCATGTTTCTTAACCAATCTGCCCAAACAGATGTTGCTGGTCGTCAGGCTGCCGTTACCGAGATGGTGCAACAGACCCCAGAGTTTCGCACACAGCAAGAGAACCGTTACCTAGATGCTATCTATAACGAGGTATTGCAGGATGTTAGAAGGGCGAAGGCAATTTAAATGGCAGAGCGTTATTCTAAAGAATTTGAAACTCCTGAAGAAGCAGTAAGGGTTATCGGCACTGCCATTTATCAAAATGAGCAGATTATTAAAAGTTCTAAATCAACCAGCCCTGAATTCAAAAAAGCAAAAGCAGCGCTAGTTAAACTCCGTGCTGAGTTCAAGAAAGCCAGCGATGCGGTAGATACTAAGCGTGCTGCTGAGAAAAACAAAAAACCAGTAGTAAATGCTGCGGATGCTAAAGAACAGTATGAGCGTGAAGTTGCTCTAGGAAAGACACCAACCGCCCGCTACGGCGCAGATGGTTCATCTCTTGTGCCTGGAACTGATGCTTACTTTAAAGGTACAACCGATAAGCCATCAGCCCCTGTTAAAGCAACAACACCTACAGGTGATAGTTACACTGGCTCTGGAACAAAAGACAAGCCATTAGAACTTAATGGCGCACCATTTACTGGCACCTACAAAGGCAAAAAGTATGAGAATGGAATCCTTGTAACAGAGCCAACCAAGACTGCTTCTGGTAAAGGTACTGGAACTGGTACTGGTACGGGTGATGGTGATGGCACCAAGGAAGATAAAACAAAATGGGTTTCTTACCTACGCTTGGTCTTTAACACCGTAGAAGATAAAAAGCAAAAGGCTCAGATTGATAAACTTTTTAACGATGCACTAAAGTTTGGTTGGAGCGAAGCAACATTCATGGAGAACCTTAAGGGTACTCTATGGTGGCAAAACAACTTTGCAAGTTTCCGTCAGTTCATTCTAGAAAGCAAAGACCCACGCAATGCTGGAACTTTTGCTGAAAAAGTCAAGAACAACATGGATTCCATTACTTCAAAGATTGAAGCACTTGGAATTGCACCGCGTTCAGTTGACCCAGTAACAGGCAAAGTTATTGATAACACCAAATTTATTGAAGGTATTGCACTAGAAGCAATTAAAAATAATTGGACTGATGACCAACTAGAAAACTACCTTTCTACAAAAAGCAATATAATCTTTACTGGTGGTGGAACCCTTGGCTCATATCTTGACCGTATTAATAATACTGCTTATTTATACGGTGTAAAACTTGATATTAACATGGAAAATGCCATTAATACTTCTTTGCTTGACCCATTAGATGGTCGTGATTTTAATTATTGGAATAATAGTATTAAACAAATGGCTATTGATGCTCCAGAGAATAAACCATTTGCTGAATCACTCAAGGCTGGTCGTAGCCTTTATGAAGTAACCACAAGTTATAGAAATCAGATGGCTAATTTACTTGAGGTTGATTCTGCAGCCATTACATGGGATGACCTTATGAGCAAGGTTGTTGATAAAACAAACGGCAATGCTCGTACATTTGCAGACTTTACTAAGGCTCTCAAACAAGACCCACTATGGCAATACACTAGAAATGCGAAGGAAACCTATAGTGGTATGGCACTTGACTTGGCTAAGATGTTTGGATTTGCAGGGTAATCATGGTTATAGCAAACGACATAATTAAACTACAAAAAGATATGGGGTTAATGTAATGGCACTACAGGCATATGACCCAACAAAAGGATACTTGGTTCCAGTTAGTCAAGCAAGAGTAGTTGCGTATGTAATTGACACAGAAACTGGAAAGCGCTATTCAACTGTTGCCGAAGCAGAAAAGGCTATTGCCGAAGCAAGTGCTGCTAATACTCCTAAACCTAAAACAGTAACATCTACAACATATGAGGGTTCTGGAAAAAATAGAGTAAAAGTAACAAAATATTCTGATGGAACTGAAGAAAGAGTTGCCGAACCAGAAGCAGTAGACACTGCTGCTAAACGGGTAATTACTGGGTCTGGTACTAAAAATGACCCACTAAAAGTAGATGGCAAAGTATTTAGTGGAACACTACCAGAAAATAATGTTTATTATGAAAATGGAGTTATATTTGTATACACGCCTCCAGCATCAGAAGGAAAAACGGTAGCACCATTAACTCCTACTGATAAAACTTTTTTTGATAAAACAATTAATGAGATTGTTTCAACTGGTGGAAAAACAGATATAGGATATACATTTGGTACGCCAACTGGCGAACCTATGCCTGGAAGCGTTGTCCCTTCTGCAACTGGTATGAAAACATTTAACTACACTCCAGTATCATCTATGTCAGAGGCTCAGAAAAGAACATACGGAATAGTTCTTTCTGACCCTAATATAGATGCAGTATTTTTTGACCAAGATACTGGAACTATGTACTACCGTTTTAAAGATGGCAGTCGTGGTGCGGGAGATAAAGGCGCATTTTATCGTGACCCATTAGGCAATATAAGACCATCTTCAGAAATACCATATAACTATTCTACTGGTTTTTATGCTAGTGGTTCTGGTGGTGTAGTATCTCAACCATATGCACCTTTTAGTGTATATGAAGGAGTCCCTGGGGTTTCAGCGCAAGGAAATGCTACAACTGGTTCGGGCACAGTTTCTGACCCATTATTAGTTAATAATAAAGTTTTTAACGGAGTTTTTAATGGAGTAACTTATGTCAATGGTGTAGCACAAGGAGTAGATTCATCTAGCACTAGTACAAAAGCATTAACTGCAACAGATATTGAAACCAAAGCCCGCCGTACTGCACAACAGGATTTCAAGGCAGCCCTTGGTGAACTTGGTCTAGCAGACTTGGCTGACACAGTAGATGAGATGATTACAAAAGATTTTACTGTTGCACAAATTAAAATGGAACTGCCAAAGACTGCTGCTTACCAACTCCGTTTTCCTGGCATGGCAGCCCTTAGAGCAGCAGGTCGTGTTATCAATGAAGCAACCTACATATCCAATGAGAAGGGATACCTTCAGACATTGCGTGCTTATGGCTTAGATACAAATATCCTTGGAAGCCGTAGCGCACTTGGCACATACATAGCCAATGAAGTTTCTCCTCGTGAGTTTGAGGAGCGAGTTAACCTTGCTTCAACACGAGTTAATGAGAATCCAGAAGTATTAGAAACATTTAAGTCTTTTTATCCAGAGGTTGATAAGAGCGGTGTTATTACATACCTGCTTAATCCAAAGGCTGGAATGGCTGTTATTAAGAAGCAGGTTCGCACCTCTGAAATCGGTGCTGCTGCTGCCTCTGCAGGATTTGCTCGTGACCTTATGGGCATCAGCAACATTGAAACTCTACTACCAGCAGTTGGTGAAACAGCATACGCTGGACTTAGAACAGAGTTCCAGAGAGCGCGACAACTGGCGCAGAATCAACGCCGACTAGCACAGATTGAAGGTCAGCAATATAGCGACCTTGAAGCAGTCGGAGCAATCGTTGGAGATGATGCAGCCAAACTACTTGCCTCTGAACGCCGCGCTGCTCGTGAGGCAGCCCGCTTCAGCGCACGCGGTGGCGTTACTGGCGCATCGCTTGCAAGTCCAACAGCAATATAAAGAATCCCCACCCTGACCGACCAGCCCAGGGGGGCGTATAAGTCTGGAAGCAATAGCCAATGTAGTTTCCCCGAATTGCATTGTGGATTGCGAATACAACTAAAACAAAGGGAGATAGGTAGATGGCTACCAATTACGAATACGATGACGAAGATGACGACACTACTACAGATGTTGTCGGACAACTCCGCAAAGTAAACCGTGCGCTTGAAAAGCGTGCAAAAGAACTAGAACAGGAGTTGAGCGGTCTGAAAACTCAGACCCGTCAGCGTACTGTCAAGGATGTACTACAGGCTAAGGGATTAAACCCAAAGATTGCAGCATTTATCCCACAAGATATTGATTCCTCTGAGGAGGCAATCACTAACTGGGTGAATGAATATGGCGATGTATTTGGAATCCAAACTCCATCTGAGGAAAAGCCTGCAGCAAAGAATCCAGAAGTTATGGCACAAGCAAGAATCAATAACATCGCTGCAACTGGCACTGCGCCAGATGTAGATGAAGATGCGTTTGCAAAGATTGCTGGAGCCAAAACTAAAGAGGATTTAGACGCACTCCTTGGTTTGAATTAAACAACCCATACATCAACCAATCACCAGGAGGTGAACCCACATGGCATATACCGACACCTCGGCTCTCGCTGGTCTAGTAAAGACAGCGTATGACCGTTATGTTGAATTTGCCCTCCGCGCTCAGCCGATGATTCGTGCTGTTGCGGATAAGAAGCCTGTACAACAGGCTATGCCAGGCAACTCCGTTGTATTCTCACTCTACAACGACTTGGCAGCAGCGACTTCTACGCTATCTGAAACAACAGATGTAGATGCAGTTGCACTTAACAATGTTGACACAGTTTCCGTAACTCTTAACGAATACGGCAACGCATCACTTGTTACCCGTAAACTACAGTTGTTCTCACTCTCAGATGTTGACCCTGCAGTTGCAGACATCATCGCTTACAACATGGCTGACTCTCTTGACACAGTGGCACAGAATGTCCTTGTCGCAGGCACCAATGTTATCTACGGCGGAACCCGCACATCCACAGCGACCATCACAGCATCAGACACCATTGATTCTGCTGACCTTCGCAAGGCTGTTGCTAAACTTCGCTCAAACAAGGCTGTTCCTCGTGCAGGCAGCCTCTACTGGGTTGGTATTCACCCAGAAGTTTCACACGACCTCCGCGCCGAAACTGGCTCGGTTGGCTGGCGTGAGTCGCACCTACACACCGATGCTTCACTCGGCAACTTGTTTGCTGGTTCCATCGGAACATACGAAGGTGCCTTCTACATTGAAAACCCACGCATGTACTCTGCTAAGTCAGGTGCAGACCAGACCGCTCTTGCTACCACAGCAGTAACTGTTGCTGGTACATCAGCAGGCTTCACCTTTGGTGTTGCTTCTTCTTCAGTAATCGCTACTCGTGCAGAAGTTGGCGACAAGATTGCTGGAACTGGTATCGCTTCAGGTGCAAAGATTACTGCACTTTCAACATCAGGTTCAACAACCACAATCACTGTTGACACCGCTAACACAGCAGCAGTTACAGCAACAACCGTTGTAACTGTAACTCCAGTAACTCGCGTATTCTCAACCATCCTTTGCGGAAAGCAAGCGTTGGCAGAAGCCGTTTCACAGGAGCCAAATGTTGTTATCGGTCCAGTGACTGATAAGTTGATGCGTTTCCGCCCAATCGGATGGTACGGTGTTCTCGGATGGAGCATCTATCGTCAGGATGCGCTATATCGCATTGAAACTGGTTCTTCAATCGCTGCTCTCTAGTTGATTGACTGTCAGGCAGAGCCTTGAAACTCTGCTTGGCGGTGAGTCCATTAAGGAGGATTCATGTCAATGTATTACTTCACTACCCCTACGGTAGATGAAACTCCTGCAGGGGATAACATCCTCTTTGCTCGCTACAAGATAGCCCGTGGAATCTCAGTCTTGCGTTTAAACGGTGTATATTCCTCATACAGATACCCAAGTCAGATATTGACTAATACCGCAGAGGAGTACTACGCAGGTGGTACTACAACCTTAATTACACAACAGACAGCCGATGCGCTAACAGCACAAGGCTACGGAGAGTACATAACACCAGCATGAGCCTACATCAACAGCAGACCCACCCAGAATTTGTAGAAGGTTGCTTTGGCTGCAAGGTCAGCACCTTGACTATGAACACTGGCGATGCCAATTCAAACCTACAGGTTTCATCTCGCAAGTGGGATAAAGAATTGCAGGCATATAGAGATGCCCGCTCTCAGGGCATACAGCCCGCAGGAACCAGCATGAAGAAGGTTCAAGAAGCAGTAAGAATTTCAAACGAAACAGGTAAGGCATACGGAGCATAGGGAGGAATAATGGCTGCTCGCAAACCACGCAAGAAAGCAGCGCCAAAGCGCGTGCGTACAGTCAAAGATGAGTCATATACAGAACTAGAAATGTACTGTATTTGGCTTAACGAGTATTACAGGTCCCTAATTAAAGCAGGCTTTAGTTCCGAATTAGCCTTGTCTTTTGTAATGGAAAAGAGTTCTTATCCAAGTTGGGTGAGTTACAAAGCACCTTCTGAGGATGAGATTAAACGGATGCTGGAAGATGAAGATGATGACTGAACCTATCGTTCCAGAACCGATGTGGGGACTGCCCTCTCCCACCATAGAAGATGAGGACATTTACGAAGATGAGGAAGAATAATGTGCGTTGAGTGCAACTGCTTCGGAACTGTTACCCCCTACGGTGTAGGTGGCAGAACCCCAACAGAACTACCAAAGGCTCCTAATGTAGCCATTTACAACAAACCAATTATCCGTATTGGCGAAACCCCTATGTCCAAGATGGAAGAAGATGACATGGAGGATTACGACTAATGAAGAAGAAAGCAGCAGCCAAGAAAGTTGGCAAAGTAATGGGCGAGTACAAGCGTGGAACCCTTCACTCAGGTAAGGGTGGACCCGTTGTTAAGTCCAAGAAGCAAGCCGTTGCTATCGCTATGAGCGAAGCAGGAATGGCAAAGAAGAAGGCTGCAAAGCGTGGCGGAAAAAAGAAGTAAGCGCGACCCGCGCCTAGCGCGGGCTGGCGTATCTGGTTTTAATAAACCAAAGCGCACGCCAAGCCACCCAACTAAATCACATGTTGTGGTTGCGAAAGAAGGCAGCCAAGTTAAGACCATCCGTTTTGGTCAGCAGGGCGTAACTGGCGATAGACAGCCAACAAAACGCCAAAAGTCATTTAAAGCACGCCACGCAAAGAACATTGCCAAAGGCAAGATGAGCGCAGCGTATTGGGCAGACAAGGTGAAATGGTGAAAGGTAAAGCATTTTGGGACAAGAAGAATCCAAAAAAGACATCTACAAGACTTACTTCTGCACAGAAGGCTGCTGCCAAGGCTCGTGCAAAGGCTGCGGGTCGGAAGTATCCGAACCTAGTAGATAACGCTGCAGTGGCTCGCAAGGCTAAGAAGAAAGGCAAGTAATGGCAACAGGAGTAGCAGGAAGTACCCTTACGGGAGAACTTAACCGTCTAGCCAATGGCGGTACATACCCCGTTTATACGGCTTACGATGCGCCACAGGGCGCTGCTAATGCGTGGGCTGGAACAACTGGCAAAGGACTTATTGCTGCCCTCAATTACAAGGCTAGTTCTACTCGCCAGCCAAATGACTATAAAGGTTTAAACGCTATCTGCAATGAACTTGCAAATACATCTGGATTATCAGCCGTGGCTGCATTAAGGAGCATTGACCTATGAGTACATTTTCTCAACTAGCAGACCGTGTTGAGGCTGTACTGCATGGCTATACAGAGAACACAGAGCCAGCAACATGGCTAGTTGGCAACGCCACTAGCACAGCAACTACCTTAAGTGTTTACGATGCTTCAGTCATTGGTCGTGGTTATGTACAGATTGATGACGAAATTGTATTCGTCAACTCAACAGACAATGTGGCTAACACTTTAACGCTTGCCCCATGGGGTAGAGCGCAGCGTGGAACAAGTGCTGCTTCTCATAATGAGAACGCTAAGGTTGTCATGGGTCCATTGTTCCCACGACAAGAGATTAAGAACGCCATCAACAACACCATTGACTCTATGTACCCAAGCGTATTTGCCGTAGGTACTTATGACTTTGATTATGTAGCAGCACAGTACTCATACCAGATTCCTGCTGCAGTACAGAATGTTCTATCAGTTACCTACTCCATCGTTGGTCCTTCCAAGGAATGGTTCCCTGCCCGTGCATGGCAGTTAGATAGAACAGCAGACTCAGATGCTTTCAGCACCACAAAGAGCCTATCTGTTTACTCAGAGATTGTTCCTGGACAAACCGTACATGTCACCTATAGCAAGCGCCCAACGCTGCTCACTAGCGACAATCAAGAGTACGAAACAGTTACAGGCTTTCCATCATATTCGGAAGATGTTGTCATCTATGGCGCAGCCTTCCGCATGATTTCATTCTTGGACCCTTCACGCCTTGGTCCTCAGTCTGCAGCAGCAGACATTCTTGATGGCGTGCGCCCAAATGGTTCTGGGCAGAACGCCTCCAGATTCTTGTACAACATTTATCAACAGCGTTTAAACGAAGTGGCGAATAACCAACGCCGTCAATATCCAATCCGTTCGCACTATCAGAGATAAGGTAGAAAATGGCAGCAGGCGACCCAGGCTCACCAGCGCGGTACTACTCCTCAACCGCAGTAGAAACCGCCTTACAGTCATCTATCCCCGCACAGTCGCAGGGGCAGTCAAACACATCATTCATTGTCGCATCCATTAGCGGATTCCCGACATCATATCCATACACGCTGATTGTTGACCCAGATACCTCTAAAGAAGAAGTTGTCACTGTTACCTCTGGTAGCAGCACAACTCTTACAGTAACTCGTGGTGCTGACAATACTCAGGCTGTAGCCCATTCTGCTGGTGCAGTAGTTCGTCACGGTGTATCAGGTCGTGACTTCCGTGAGTCACAGAACCACATCGCAGCCCGTGGCTATGACATTGACCAAGCGATTCTTACTGCTGCTAACCAAACCCATGTTCATGGCATTGCCACTGGTGATGGCGTAATCGTTGGTACTGACAAAGAGCAGACATTAAATAATAAAACTATCGGTGCTAATGGTCTTAAGTTTGAAGGCGCAACAACCAATGCCTTTGATACAACCCTTAATGTTGAGGACCCAACAGCCAATAGAACTATTACATTCCCTAATACCAGTGGAACTGTAACAATCAATGATGCAGCACAGACCCTAAGCAATAAGACTCTAGGCTCAAACCTTCTTGCTGCAACATACAAGATTACTGGTCTTGGCGACCCATCATCTGCACAAGATGCAGCAACAAAGAATTATGTTGATACTGGCGTATCAAGCGGTGTAGCACAGGCTGCAGCAAGTGCTGCTGCTGCTGCAACTAGCGCAACTAGCGCTTCTAACAGTGCCACTGCTGCTGCCACATCAGCAACAAGTGCAGCCAACTCAGCAACAGCCTCTGCCTCCAGTGCAAGCGCTGCTGCTACTTCAGCATCTAGCGCAGCAACCTCTGCTACTGCTGCAGCCACCTCCGCAACTTCGGCTGCTGCCTCAGCCACGGCTGCTGCTACCAGCGCTACAAGCGCTGCTGCAAGCGCCACTGCTGCAGCAACCAGCGCTACCAGTGCTGCTGCTTCAGCAACAACTGCTGCTGCTTCTGTTGCAACGATTGCAGGCTACGCTGCTGCTGCTTCTACAAGTGCTACAAGTGCTGCTAACAGCGCAACGGCTGCAGCAACTTCTGCCACCTCTGCTGCTAACTCAGCAACTGCTGCAGCAAACTCCGCAACTGCTGCTGCTACAAGTGCTACAAGCGCAGACAGCGCAGCATCTATTGCTATCGCTCAGGCTTCTAACGCAAGTGCTTCTGCATCAGCAGCAGCAACTAGCGCTACATCGGCTGCTAACTCTGCTACGGCAGCAGCAACATCTGCTACCTCTGCAGCAGCAAGTGCAACCGCAGCAGCCACTTCTGCAACAAGCGCTGCCTCTAGTGCAACATCTGCAGAGGCTGCTTGGGATTCATTTGATGACAGATACCTTGGACCAAAGGCTTCTGCGCCTACAGTAGATAATGACGGAAACCCTTTGACTGCGGGTGTAATTTATTACAATACAACAGATGGAAATATGTATGTCTACTCAGGTAGCGCCTGGGTAGTCTTTACTTCATCTGGTGACATCACTGCAGTTAACGCGGGCAACGGACTCCAAGGTGGAGGAACATCGGGCAGCGTAACTCTTGGGCTAGACACAAACGCCAAGGGTGATTTAATTGTTGGTACTGGAAATGATACATCGGCTATTCTTTCAGTAGCCTCAACTAATGGTTACTTGCTTTCTGTAGCCAGCACAACAGCAACTGGCTTACAGTGGATTGCTGCTCCATCAGGCGGTAGCCAAGTCAAGATTGATGGTGGCGCAGCCACAACTTATGATTACATTGACTTTGTTGGTATGGGTACCAGCACAGCAACTACTGGTACAGTTAATGTATCGCCAATTACGGTAACAGATGCTGACCCAGGAAAACGAATCTTTGTTGGAACAACCACACCTACATCTCCAACAAACGGTGATGTATGGATTGATGAATCCGTAGATACAGACCCAGACTTAAGAACTATGACAATAATGGGAGCATACTAATATGGCAGTTAAAAGATATGACAGCGCCACTTCGTCGTGGGTAACAGTTGCTGGGGTGGGGTCACAAGGTCCCGCTGGTACTAATGGTACTAATGGTACTAATGGAAAGATATTGCAGGTTGTTCAAGGAACTTACTCAACTGCAACTACCATTGCTTCACAGACATACACCGATACTGGTCTAACTGTTAGTATTACACCATCATCATCTTCAAGTAAAATTTTATTACTAGTAAGTCAAATGGTATATTGGTATCGTGAAGCAGATGAAGCAGGTTCTTCAATTAGATTAATGCGAGATTCAACTTCAATTTTAGATAATTTTGGTGTTCGCGGTAATCAATTTCATCGTTTTTTAACAAGCGTAACTGAAGAATTAGTAGAGCACGCAACACAGTGCGGTCTTGTTTATTTAGATTCTCCATCTACAACTTCAGCAATTACTTATAAAACACAAGGAAGGGTAAAAAATACCGCCAACGTAGGTACTTTAATTTGTCAAGAAAGTTCAACAACAAGTACAATAATTGCAATGGAGATAAGTGCATAATGAATGAATTAGATATTAGTAAAGCAATTCAATATCTCAAGCCAAATGCTGAATTTTCATTTGAAGGAACAGATTATTCAACAATTAATTGGCACGTTTTAGAAGGTTCTGCACCAACTTGGTTAGAAATTGAAGCCGCTCATCAAGCAATTAAAACAGCAGAATTGCAAACTGAAGTAGAAGTTCAAGCCCAACGCCAAGCCTTGCTAGATAAACTTGGCATTACCGAAGAAGAAGCAAAACTCCTCCTATCATAGAAAGGTATGTAGTAACTAATGGCTACAACATCTAAGGTACTGGCTCGCACAGCAGCAGCCACTACAAGCACAACCCTATACACCCAACCAAATACCTCAACCATTACGGTTGTCACAAATGTATTGGTAACTAACACCACTGGCAGCACAGCAAACTTTACTCTTGCTTTTGCTGGTACAACCTCAGCATCATCAGTATCTGTTGGTGCCTATGACACTACAGTAATTGACTTGAAGCAGGTAATTCCAGCATCTAATCCAGCAGCAACCATCACTGGCTCTGCCTCTACTACTGGTGTAAACTTCCACATCAGCGGAGTGGAGATTGCATAGTGGCTCCCGTATATAAACTATCTACTTCTTCTTTTAGGAGTAGAACTTCATACGGAAGTATGCTTGCGGGTAATACTGCTTATGAACTTCCTGGCGACTTTCAATCCATCGCTACTGTATCTGTTAGTAGTGGTGGTGCTGCCAATGTGGAATTTACTTCTATACCTGCTACTTATCAACATTTACAAATAAGAGCAATAACTAGAGAAACAAATGCTACATTTCCAGGATTCTCTTATTTACAAGTTAATAATGATACAGGAAGTAATTACGCGGTTCATTTACTTTCAGCAAATGGTAGTTCAGCAAGCGTTGGACAAGCAACTTCACAAAGTATTATGTACACTGGTCCAGTAGGCTCAACAACTTCTAACACATTTGGTAGTATGATTATAGATATTTTAGATTATACAAGCACTAGCAAATATAAAAATTTTAGATATTTCACTTGCGCTACTAATAATAGCAGTGGAGAAATGCGTTATGGTAGTGGATTATGGTACAGCCTTAACGCAATAACATCTATCAAGTTATTTGGCAATAATGGAAATTGGCAACAATATTCACATTTTGCTCTTTATGGAATAAAGGCGGTATAAAAATGCCAGCAACATACGAACCAATAGCCACGACAACAGTTTCAACTGCCAGTGCTTCTGTTACGATGTCATCTATTCCATCTACTTATACTGATTTAATTGTAGTTGCTTATGCAACAGACTCTACAAGTGAAGGTATGGGTATGTATTTTAATGGAGATACTGGAAGTAATTATAGTTTTATGTATTTTTATGATAATGGTAGCGGGGGGGTTGCAACAGGTCAAAATTTAAATACGACTAGAATTAATTTTTCTAATCTTTCCTCAACTATTTCTCTCTATAAAGCACATATTTTAAATTATTCTAATACAACTACTTTTAAAACAGTCTTTTCTAATGGTGGCTTAGCGCCTGAATATGTTATTGCTTATTCAGGAAATTGGAGAAGCACAGCAGCAATTAATTCAATTACCTTTAATGTATCAAGTGGAACTATAGGCGTAGGTTCAATTTTTACTATCTATGGAATAAAGGCGGCATAATGGCATCCACCTATATATTAATAGCCAAGACAACACTAACTACTTCGCAGTCTAGCGTAACTTTTAGTTCTATTCCTCAAACTTATACAGACCTAATTTTACATCAATCTGCTATGTCTAATGTTAGTACTAGTTTAGCAGGAAATTACAATATAGAATTTAATGGTGTTACAACTGGATATTCAGGTAGGCGCATTTATGCCGACCCTAGCGGTGGTGCCGCAAGTGATACTGGAACACCTAAATGGGCTGGGTTTATACCTGGTACTGGAGCAACTCAAAATGTTCCTAATAGTTGTACTCTTTATATTGGAAATTATACATCTAGCAATTACAAACCTTGGAAATTAGATGTGGTTGTAGAAAATCAAACTTCAAGCGCATACGAAGGTTTAGGTACTAATTTATGGAGCAATACCGCTGCTATCACATCAATAGTATTGAAAGATATTTCATCAGGTGCTAATACAGGTAGTTTCCTTGCAAATTCAACCTTCACTCTATACGGAATCAAGAACTCATAAGAAAGGAAAACAATGCCAACCAAACTAATCGTAGACTGTAGCACTGGGATTACCACAGAGGTAGAACTTACCGCTGAAGAAATTGCACAGCGTGAAGTAGAAGCAGCAGCCTTTGCTGTAGCAGAAGCAGAACGCATCGCAGCAGAAGAAGCCAAGGCACAAGCCAAGGCATCTGCTGAGGCTAAACTAGCAGCACTCGGTCTAACCGCAGAAGAAATCGCAGCACTAGGTAAGTAATGAATGACATTGACTGGGCTGCCCACAACGCAGCCCATAAACAATGGATTCAAGAAGGCAAGAATAAAGCCTATATCTGCCCCAAGTGTGGCGGAACCATTCGTGATTGGACATCAATTTAAAGGAGCAGCATGGTAGACAGCAGACCACCCGATATATCTGAACGCGTAATCATTGACCTATCGGGTCGCATCTCCAGTTACTACGACCCAACCACATACAAGTATGACTTTGCTATTGGTGGCATGCCTTTCATTGCAGCGATTACAGATAACACTCCGTATCGCCGTCAGACTGCAGAGTTTCGTACTCAGCGTGTAGACCAACTACGCGACCCAGGTGAGCAGTCACTCTCAGGTTCAGGCTACTGGATTCGTAGCCAATCATCATTCCACTTAGGAACAGGCAGCACATACCAAGAGCCAATCACTGGAACCTTAGAGGAAGCACGCTTCCGCTTTAGTTCATCTGTTGGCATCAACCCTTGGACTCCAGGCAGAATCTCTCTGCTTCGCAGAACATTCCTACAGGAGGCAGTAACTGGCGATAGCCGTGTGTTTAATACCATCATTGGTGGCATTGAGTATCTGATATTGGTTAAGTATTCATCTGCTGAAGCAATCCGTGTCCTAAGAATCAGAGTTAGTGATTATTCAGAAACAACCATCATTGACAATACTGCCATTACTGAAAACATCATAGCCGTTGGTATGGGTGGTAATGACCTAATGATGGTTACCCCAACAAAAGTATGGCGGTATTCATTTGATGCTACTTCTCCATCGCTACATCAAGACTATGCAATCAATACGGCAAATGCACAAACAGCAACCATTGCCTATGTTAAAAACCGTTTCATGCTTGGGTTTCATGATACAAACAAAAACACATTTGTCTATGAAATCAATAGAAACTCTGGCGCATCAATCAACCTCAGCACTCTTACCCCAGTTAATGGCAGCAGCACCATGCCAACTGGCTACACCTTTAGGGCTATAACAGAAGCAGGTGCTGCAATCTATGTTGGTGGATTTTCTGGCGAGCAAGGCAATATCTACAAGATTACTGTTGCAAATGATGGAACTTTAAACACTATGACTAGCGTAGTAACGCTGCCAAGTGGAGAAGAAGTAACTGGTTTGCTTGGCTACCTTGGAACTTATGTTGCCATAGGAACTAGCAGAGGTTTGCGTATCGCAATAGCCAATGAAGTTGGCGACCTTTCTTACGGACCACTTATATTTGAAAACAACCTAGGTGTATTCAAGATGAGCGCATACAGCAAGTTCATTATTGCTGGTGTTGACTCTGGCGTTGGTGGCTACTCTGGCGTATACCGTGTTGACTTATCATCACCCTTATCAAATGGCGCTTATGCCTATGCTACTGATGTCTATGCAGAATCCACTACTGGCAAGGTAGAAGGTGTCTGTAACTTAGGTGATGGCAGAATTGCTTTCTGTGTAAACGGCGATGGTCTATTTATTGAGCATGCCACTGAACTTGTTGAATCAGGTGAACTAACCACAGGTATTATCCGTTACGAAACCCTTGAGAACAAAGCATGGAAGCGTTTAAAACTACGCACCGAAGGTACGCTACAAGGCGACATTGATATTTTCCGTGTAGAAAACGGAGTAGATGCAGCCTTCCGTACCGTGGCACAAGGGAGTACTACTGATTATGACTACGACTTGTCATCGGTTTTTGAAGATGTTGGAGTTGAAGCGCAGTTTAAATTCCGCCTCAATCGTAATGATACAACTGCCACGACTGGTGCTGTTATTTACGGTTACTCTGTTAAGGCTCTGCCTACTCCTACCCGCGCTCGTGTTATTCAAATTCCTGTCTTTTGTTTTGACTCCGAGCGTGACCGCAATAAGAACATTATGGGCTTCCAAGGCTATGCACTCGGCAGACTCCAAGCACTGGAGCAGATGGAAGCGCAAGGCGAAACTGTAATCATTCAGGATTTCACTGCTGATGGAGAACCTATTGAAGCAGTGATTGAGCAGGTGTCTTTCACCCGCACAACCCCACCATCTGGAAACTTCTCAGGCTACGGTGGAATTTTAATGATAACCGCACGCACTGTCGTATAAACACTTAAGGATAGAAACATGACTCCTGCTGATTGGGCTACTATAGCCGTGTCCGTAACCACCCTCATTGGCGCTCTAGCCATGGGTGTTAAGCATCTAACTAAACACTACTTGTCGGAACTCAAACCCAATGGCGGGTCAAGTCTTAAAGACAAGGTTAATAGCCTTGAACACAAAGTTGACCTATTAACCGAACTAGTCAAAGAAGTTTTGAGGAAGTGACCGATGAACAAACCCAAGGTTGCCAAGTCTGCCAGCCCTGCTGCCATGTCCATGCTACGCCAGGCGACTGCCCTTGCACCCCTACGCAAGAAAGCCTCAGACGGGTTACTCCCTTCCACTGCACATTTAAAACTAAGTCCTAACTCAGACCACAACACAGGTCTTGCGGTAGACTTAACCCATGACCCCGCAAACGGAATTGACTGTCACGAGATATTTCAGAAACTCAAAGAAGATAACCGAGTGGACTATCTCATCTTCAACGGAAAGATTTGGTCACGGAAATACGCCAAGCAGGGTGACCGAAAGTATACGGGTAGTAATCCGCATAACAAACACCTGCACTGTTCCATCAAGCCAGAGTTTGCCAACGATACAAGCCCTTGGTTCTGGTGGAAAAATCAACCAAGCCTAGCCAAGCAGATAGTGGCAGAAGCCATCGGTTCATCACCTAAGAAAAAGCCTGCAAAGGTTGTATCTGAAGTATGCACCTGCTGCAAGGTTCATGGTTTGGCTAACAAGAAAGGCAAATAATGGAAACACTAAAGCAAGTATCGCTCACATGGTTCCGTGCTGCAGCATCTGCTGCAATCGCGCTCTACCTCGCTGGCGAAACCGATTTGAAAACACTAGGCATGGCTGCCCTTGCAGGCTTCCTCGGTCCAGTGTTGAAGTGGTTGGACCCTTCCGCGAGCGAATTCGGCAGAGCAAAATAACTTAATACTGTTTAAACAAAAAGACCCCCGCCGTCAAGAGAAATCTTGATAGCGGGGGTCTTTTTTTATTTAGTTGTCCGTTAGTAGAAAGTACCCTGAAATAACTTCCCCTATTACTTCAAGGCGTGCCGACAGTATCAAGTGGAGTAGGTGCTGTCAACTCAGCGCCACACAATGCGCACTCTGCTTCTGTAAACCACAAAACAATTTCGCCATCTTCAAAAATGCAATTAACTTTT
>Ga0214917_10001731_pt1 | contig 27791 bp, 23 predicted proteins | sample LL_1208_BB_MetaG_FD_177983 | JGI IMG/M metagenome (GOLD analysis project Ga0214917, IMG submission 177983) | Freshwater microbial communities from Lake Lanier, Atlanta, Georgia, United States - LL_1208_BB | ecosystem: Environmental > Aquatic > Freshwater > Lake | place: USA: Georgia | collected... | reverse complement strand
ACCGACCCCAAGCTGATCGCTTTGGACGAACCTGCGGCAGGCATGAACGCCACCGAGAAAGTGCAGCTGCGCGACTTGATCGACCGCATCCGCAAAGACGGTCGCACCATTTTGTTGATCGAACACGATGTGAAGCTGGTCATGGGTTTGTGCGACGCGGTCACGGTGCTGGATTACGGCAAACAAATCGCGCAGGGCACACCGGCGCAGGTTCAGTCAGACCCCAAGGTGATCGAAGCCTATTTGGGCACGGGGGAGCATTGAGATGGGTGATGCAACAGTACTGCTCAAAGTCAGCAACCTGAAGGTGGCGTATGGCGGCATCCAAGCCGTTAAAGGTATCAACCTGGAAGTGCGTGAAGGTGAGTTGGTGTCCTTGATTGGCTCCAACGGCGCAGGCAAGACCACCACCATGAAGGCCATCACCGGCACCTTGGCGGCCACCTCGGGCAGCATTGAATATTTGGGCAAAGACATCCAAGGCCAAGGTGCGTGGGACTTGGTCAAGCAAGGTTTGGTGATGGTGCCTGAAGGGCGGGGCGTGTTCACCCGCATGAGCATCTTGGAAAACCTGCAAATGGGCGCTTATTTGCGCGACGACAACGCCGGCATTGCTGCTGATGTGGAGCGGGTGTTTACCTTGTTCCCGCGCTTGAAAGAGCGCAGTACGCAGTTGGCCGGCACTTTGTCGGGGGGTGAGCAGCAAATGCTGGCCATGGGACGTGCCTTGCTGAGCCGACCCAAGGTCTTGTTGTTAGACGAGCCCTCCATGGGTTTGTCACCTTTGATGGTGGACAAAATCTTTGAAGTCATCCAAGAAGTGGCCTCCATGGGCGTGACTTTGTTGCTGGTGGAGCAAAACGCCAGCCGCGCCCTCAAAATCGCCCAACGCGCTTACGTCATGGAGTCGGGCCAAATCAGCATGCAAGGGGAGGCTAAAACCCTTTTGCACGACCCCAAGGTGAGGGCTGCTTACCTCGGGGAATAATGGCGGGATGACACAAGGCCTGATACGTATCCGAGGCGCTCGCCAGCACAACCTCAAAAACATCAACATTGATATCCACACGGGTGAATTGACCGTGTTCACCGGCCCCAGTGGGTCGGGCAAGTCCAGCTTGGTGTTTGACACCTTGTATGCCGAGGGGCAGCGGCGTTATGTGGAAACCTTCAGCGCGTATGCGCGACAGTTTTTAGACCGCATGGACCGACCGGCGGTGGACAAGGTAGATGGTGTGCCAGCGGCCATTGCCATCGACCAAACCAATCCGGTGCGCAGCTCCCGCTCGACGGTAGGCACCATGACCGAGCTCAATGACCATTTGAAGTTGTTGTTCGCACGGGCAGCACAGTTGTTTGACAAGCAGACCGCCGAGGCCGTCAAACACGATAACCCTCAAACGATTTTTGCGCAGCTGCAGGCCTTGAGTGCGGGCGACCCGCGTTGGGTCATCACCTTTCCCGTGGAGTTACCAGCCAACACCACAGCAGATGAGTTGCAAGCATGGTTGAGCGCCAGTGGCTTTAGCCGTGTGCATACCCAGCGTGCTGGCAAGGCCAAGGACGACCCTCAGGTCTTGGACGTGGCGGCTGACAGATTTCGGGTGCAAAGCGCCGAGCCTTCGCGGGTGATGGAAGCCATCGAGGTGGCTTTGCAGCGTGGCAGCGGTCGCATGACGGCCTACCGCATGGCAGCAGACGCGGATGCCGAGTCCAAGGGCGAAGCCTTTGGTTTTTCAACCGGACTGCATTGTCCGGCCAGCGATGTGCGTTACAGCGACCCCACGCCTTCGATGTTTTCCTTCAACTCGCCCGCAGGCGCTTGCCCCAAATGCAAAGGCTTTGGCCGCGTCATTGGCGTGGACTACGGCTTGGTCATTCCCAACGACAAACTCACGCTGCGCATGGGGGCGATCAAACCGATACAAACACCGGCTTGGCAAGAGTGCCAAGACGATTTGATGCGCCACGCCGAAACCGCTGGCATACCGCGTGACACACCTTGGAACAAACTCACCCCTGAGCAACACCATTGGGTGATTCAAGGCTCACCCAATTGGACGGGTAAGTGGAACCAGCAGTGGTATGGCATCAAGCGTTTCTTTGAATACCTTGAAACCAAGTCTTACAAGATGCACATACGCGTCTTGCTGTCCAAGTACCGCAGTTACACGCCGTGTGGCGACTGCGGTGGCGCACGTTTGCAAACCGACAGCCTGTTGTGGCGTATGGGCAGCATGGCCAGTGCCCAAGCGGCCATGCCTGTCGCTCAACGCTTCATGCCCCAAGGTGTGGCGTGGCAGCGTGGGCAGTTGGAAAGCTTGCCTGGTTTGTGTTTGCACGATTTGATGCTGTTGCCGATTGAGCGCTTGCGGGTGTTTTTTGAACACATGGCCCATGACGATTCCTTGACCGCCCATGCACAAGCCGAGCAGCAGGCCTTGCATTTGTTGTTCGAAGAAATTCGCACCCGTTTGAAATACCTCTGTGATGTGGGCTTGGGGTACTTAAGCCTCGATCGGCAAAGCCGTAGCTTGAGTGGCGGCGAAGTGCAACGTATCAACCTGACCACCGCCTTGGGCACCTCCTTGGTAAATACCTTGTTTGTGTTGGATGAACCCAGCATCGGTTTACACCCACGCGATATGCACCGCATCACCGAAGCCATGTTGCGCTTGCGCGATGCCGGCAACACCTTGGTGGTGGTCGAACACGACCCTGCGGTGATGCTGGCAGCGGACCGCATTGTGGACATGGGGCCAGGTCCAGGTGAGCGGGGTGGGCAAGTGGTGTTTGATGGCACACCGCAGCAACTCAAAAGCGCCAATACCTTGACGGGCGACTATTTGGGCGCTCGCAAGCAAGTGGGCTTAGGACTGAAGCGGTTGGTGACTGACAGCACGCCGCGGTTGATCTTGGAAGGTGCGCGTGAGCACAATTTGCAAGACCTGAGCATCGAGTTCCCCTTGCAGCGTTTGGTCACCGTCACCGGTGTCAGCGGTTCAGGCAAGTCCACCTTGATCCAAGACATCTTGGCCCCGGCCTTGTTGCGCCACTTTGGCAAGAGTACGGACGGTGCAGGTGCGCACGACCGCTTGCTGGGTGCCGACCACTTAAGCGATGTGGTGTTTGTCGACCAGTCGCCGATTGGCAAAACCGCACGCTCCAACCCAGTGAGTTATGTGGGCGCCTGGGACGCCATACGTGAGATTTTTGCCAACACCGCGATGTCACGCCAACGCAGTTACACCGCCTCCAAGTTCAGTTTCAATGGCGGCGATGGACGATGCCCCACCTGTGGCGGCTCGGGTTTCGAGCATGTAGAGATGCAGTTTTTGAGTGATGTGTATTTGCGTTGCCCCGATTGCAACGGACAGCGCTACCGTCCCGAAATCCTCGAAGTCAAAATCGAACGCAAAAAATCGGGGTCAGATTCCAATTATTTTTTGAATGTGGCCGATGTGCTGGCACTGACCGTCAGCGAAGCCGCTCAACTGTTTTCCAATGACCGCGAGGTGATACGCGCTTTGCAACCCATCGTCGATGTGGGTCTGGAGTATGTGCGTTTGGGGCAACCCGTACCCACACTCAGCGGCGGCGAAGCCCAGCGATTGAAGTTGGCAGGTTTTTTGGCCGAAGCGGCCAAATCAGCTTCCTCCAGCAGACAAGCCAGCGCCCGCAAAGGCACCTTGTTTTTGTTTGATGAACCCACCACCGGTTTGCACTTCGATGACATCGCCAAGTTGATGCGGGCATTGCGTCGTTTGTTGGAAGCAGGTCACTCACTCATCGTCATTGAACACAATTTGGATGTGATTCGTTCCAGCGATTGGTTGATCGATCTGGGGCCTGAAGGCGGCGAAGGCGGTGGTTTGTTGGTGGCAGAAGGCTCGCCCGAAACTTTGCGTGAACATCCCACCTCGCACACTGGGCAAGCCTTGCGCGACTACGAGCAAAGCATGGGGCAAGTCCATGCGGTGAATGAGACCGTTGCCCAATACGCGGCGGTGGCGCGACCCGAAATCAGCAACGCTATTCGAATCGTTCACGCCAAAGAGCACAACTTGAAGAGCTTGAGCGTTGACATACCGCGTGGGCAGTTCAATGTGGTGACCGGTGTCAGTGGTTCCGGTAAGTCTACCTTGGCGTTTGATATTTTGTTCAACGAAGGGCAACGCCGTTACCTGGAAAGTTTGAACGCCTATGCGCGAAGCATTGTGCAGCCTGCTGGCCGGCCCGAGGTGGATGCGGTTTACGGTATTCCCCCCACCGTGGCGATCGAGCAGCGCTTGTCGCGTGGTGGGCGCAAGTCCACCGTGGGTACCACCACTGAAATTTGGCACTTTCTGCGGCTGCTGTATGTAAAGCTGGGCACACAGCATTGTATTCATGACGATGCAGCAGTGCAACCTCAAACGCCTGAGCGCTTAACTGCCTTGTTGATGCGCGAATACCGCGGCCAGCACATTGGCTTGCTCAGCCCCTTGGTGATGAACCGCAAAGGCGTTTACACCGAACTGGCGGATTGGGCGCGTCCGCGTGGCTTCACCCACTTACGAGTGGATGGCAACTTTTTAACGACCACCGGTTTCCCGCGCCTTGACCGATTCAAAGAGCACACCATCGAATTGCCGGTGGCCAGTTTGACCATAGACCCTGCACAAGAAGATGTGTTGCGCCAAGCCTTGCTCACCGCCTTGGAGCATGGCAAAGGTGTGGTGCATGTGCTGAGTGACATAGGCGCTTTGAAAGAGGCGATGCTGAACGGCGAGTCAACAGCGGGCATTGGCCGTTTGCAAGCGTATTCCACGCGCCGCGCTTGCCCTGTGTGCGACACCTCTTACGCAGAGCTTGACCCGCGCTTGTTCTCTTACAACAGCAAGCATGGTTGGTGTGGTGACTGCGTGGGCACAGGTTTAGCACTGTCGCGTGAACAACGCAAAGCCATGGACGATTCGGTGGCTGATGCGCAAGACAAAGGCCGAGAAAAAAGTTTTGCTGAACCTGAGTTGGATGAGGTGAGCGACAAAGCCTGTGCAGCTTGTGCGGGTACCCGTTTGAACGCAACTGCTAGAGCGGTGTACTTTGGTGGTGCTGCGATTACCGAGTTGGCGCAACGCAGCGTGGTCGACATGTCGACCTGGGTTAAAGGCTTGCGATTGCAAGGACGCGATGCCGATATTGCGCGTGACCTCTTGCCGGAAATTGAAAGTCGCTTGGCGTTTTTAGAGCGTGTGGGCTTGGGGTATTTGACCTTGGACCGCGGCGCACCCACGCTCAGCGGTGGCGAGGCGCAGCGCATCCGTTTGGCGGCACAGTTGGGCAGTCATTTGCAAGGCGTGTGCTATGTGTTGGATGAGCCCACCATTGGCTTGCATGCCCGTGACAACCATATCTTGCTGGACGCTTTAAAAAGCCTGAGCGACAAAGGCAACACCTTGGTGGTGGTAGAGCACGACGAAGACACCATACGCCGTGCAGACCACATCATTGACATTGGTCCCAGCGCTGGCAAACGCGGTGGCCATTTGGTGGCCCAAGGCTCTGTGGCGGACGTCATGGGTGCATCAGACTCCCAAACTGGTCGCTATTTACGCTGCGCCATGCAACACCCTTTGCAATCGCGGCGCAGCGTCACCCTGGATCAGCGCAGCAAAAGTAAAACAGAAAGTCTGCAAGTGATGGGTGCAGATTTACACAACTTGGGAACCTTATCGGCTGCATTTCCTTTGCATCGCTTGGTGGCGGTGACGGGCGTGAGTGGTTCGGGTAAATCGACCTTGGCGCGTGATGTGTTGCTGGCCAATGTGCAGACGGTGGTGAGTTTGCGCTCTACCCAGGCAGGCCGAAAAGCCCACGATGCGGGCAAGTTGCCTGTGTGGCAAGGCTGTGTGGGTTTGACGGGCTATGAAAGCATTGAGCGGGTGCTGGAAGTCGATCAAACCCCGATTGGTAAAACACCGCGCAGTTGCCCGGCCACCTACATTGGTTTTTGGGACACCATACGCAAGCTGTTTGCCGAAACTTTGGAAGCCAAAGCAAGAGGCTATGGGCCAGGGCGCTTCAGTTTCAACACCGGTGAAGGCCGATGCCCTGGTTGCGAAGGCCAAGGCCTGCGCACGATCGAGATGAGTTTTTTGCCTGATGTCAAAGTGCTGTGCGAGGTGTGCAGAGGCGCACGTTTCAACCCCGAAACCTTGTCGGTGCGATGGCGTGGCAAAAGCATTGGCGAGGTCTTGCAAATGGAGGTTGATGAAGCGGTGGACTTCTTCGCCGCCATGCCCCTCATCAGCCACCCTTTGCAGTTGTTGAAAGACGTGGGTTTGGGTTACCTCACCTTAGGCCAACCTTCACCCACCCTCAGTGGCGGTGAGGCGCAGCGCATCAAGTTGGTGACTGAACTCTCCAAGGTCAAAGACGAGGTGGCGCGTCGTGGCCAAAAAACGCCGCACACCTTGTATGTCTTGGATGAACCTACTGTGGGCTTGCACATGGCGGATGTCGACAAACTTATTCGCGTACTACATCGCTTGGTCGATGGGGGTCACAGCGTCATCGTCATTGAGCATGATTTGGATGTCATCGCTGAAGCCGATTGGGTCATCGATTTGGGTCCCGAAGGCGGCAATGGCGGCGGCAGGGTCGTGGGCGCAACCACGCCTGAGGGCTTGGTGAAGCTGGGCACCCATACCGGAATAGCTTTGGCACCGGTGTTGGCGCGAACCTAACCCCCGTCATTGCGATTGCCACGTCGCTGCGCTCCTCGCAATGTCAGGTTTAGCCAGCCGATCCCAAGGCCAAACCCGCATGCTCGCGCAGCGGATGAAAGTGAATTTTGGGAAAGCGCTCTTGCGCCAAGCGCACGTCATACGGTGAGGTACACAAATACGCCAGCGATTGGGCCGCATCGGTGGCCATGCGCTGCGGGTAGGCGTTGATGAATTCTTTCAGTTCTGCCGGCGTGTCGGCAGTGATCCAACGCGCACCGGTGTAGCTGCTGTTTTCCAAGCGCACATCGCAATCGTATTCGCCGCGCAAACGGTGCTGCACCACTTCAAATTGCAACTGACCAATCGCGCCCAAGAGCATGGCGCCGCCCATTTCGGGTTTGAACACTTGGATGGCACCCTCTTCACCCAGTTGCTCCAAACCGGTTTGCAACTGTTTGGTGCGCAATGGGTTTTTCAGCACCACGGTCATGAACATCTCGGGGGCAAAAAACGGCAGCCCCGTGAATTGCAGGGCCGCGCCGTCGGTGATGGTGTCGCCAAGCTGCACACCACCGTGGGTGGTGAAGCCAATGATGTCGCCTGCATAGGCCTCGTCCACCGCTTCGCGGCGCTGGCTTAAAAATGTCACCACCGACGTGGGGCGCAACTCTTTGGCGCTGCGCTGCACTTTTAGCTTCATGCCCGGCGCATAACGGCCCGAGGCCACGCGCACAAACGCGATGCGGTCGCGGTGGTTGGCATCCATATTGGCCTGCACCTTGAACACCACGCCTGAAAAACCAGCGTCTTCAGGCTGCACGGTTTTGTCCACCGCTTGTTTGTTGACCAGCAAATGGCTCATACGTGGGCCAGGTGAGGGTGCCAAATCGACCAAAGCATCCAGCACTTCCATGACACCAAAGTTGTTCACGCCGGAGCCGAAAAACACCGGGGTTTGTTGGCCCGCCAAAAATGCTTTGCGGTCAAACGTGGGTGAAGCGCCGGTGGCCAGTTCCATGCTGTCCATGGCGGTTTGCCATTCCAAACCAAAACGCTCGGCCAACTTGGCTTGCTCGGTCAATGGGACGGTTTCAAAATCTTGCGGCAAGCGTTCGCTGCCCGACTCGAACACCGTCATCGCTTGCGTACGCAAGTTGACGATGCCACCAAAGGATTTGCCTTGACCCACAGGCCAGGTCATGGGCACGCAAGGCATGCCCAGTTCGCGCTCCACCTCGTCCAAGATGTCGAGCGGGTCGCGCACCTCGCGGTCCATTTTGTTGACGAAGGTGATGATGGGCGTGTCGCGTTGGCGGCAGACCTCGATCAAGCGGCGGGTTTGCGCTTCCACACCATTGGCCGCATCGATCACCATCAGCGCCGAGTCCACAGCGGTGAGCACGCGGTAAGTGTCTTCTGAAAAGTCTTTGTGGCCAGGTGTGTCTAGCAGGTTGATCACATGCTCGCGGTAGAGCATTTGCATCACAGATGACGCCACCGAAATGCCACGTTGCTTTTCAATTTCCATCCAGTCCGAGGTGGCGTGGCGCGAGGCCTTGCGCGCTTTGACCGAACCGGCGATTTGGATCGCCCCCGAGAACAGCAGCAGCTTTTCTGTGAGGGTGGTTTTGCCCGCGTCGGGGTGGGAGATGATGGCAAAAGTGCGCCGGCGGCGCACTTCGTCGAGAGCAGTCGTCATAAGTCTTCTAAGCTATTGTGATGATCATAGCCGTGTTGTGTCTGGCTCAAGCCTTGGGCAGGTCTTTATCAACCGTGTAATAGCGCACTGCGCGGATCAGGGTTTGGCGATCAAAAGGTTTGGCCAACACTTCGTTCACACCGGCGGCATTGCAGCGGTCCAAAGCGTCTTGGGCCACATTGGCGGTCAATGCAATCACCGGCACGCTGCGATAAGGCTCGGGGCAAGACTGACGAACGATTGACACCACTTCGGAGCCGTCCAAGTCGGGCATTACCAAGTCGATCAGCACCAGATCGAAAACAGTTAAACGCATTTTGTCCAAACCTTGTTGCCCATTGGCAGCTTGTTCAATGATGGCATTGGGAAAACTGCGCATCAAGGTGGTGGAGACAACCAAGCGGTTGACATCGTTGTCATCAACCACCAGCACATGAATGGGCGACGTGTCTTGGCTGGTAGCTAAATTGAAAGCGGGTGCAGGGTTGGCGGGTTGCGCGCTGACCGTGATGGGAAGGTAGAGCGTAAAGACAGAGCCTTTACCGAGTCGGCTTTCTAGCTGCAGACGACCCAGATGGCTTTTCACCAAGCTTTGGGTGATGGCCAAACCCAAGCCGTTGCCACGCATGGGCTCACTTAAACGCAAAGAGGTATCAGTGTCATGCACTTGGGTAAAGGGTTGGTAGATGCGCTCTTGTTGGCTAAGCGACATACCAATGCCAGTATCTTCAATGCGGCAAACCAGTTTCATGGTGTTGTTGGAGATCGCCACACCCACATGCATATGCACATGTCCTTTGGGAGTGAATTTAATGGCGTTGCCCAAGAGGTTGATGAGTATCTGAGACAAGCGGTTTTGATCAAGAAAAACCCATGTCGGCACTTGTGGGCTGATATCGATTTGGTAATCGAGTTGCGACTCATGCGCTTGGTTGCTCAAAGTATGAAACGTTTGCCGGACCACCAAAGGCAGGTTGATGACTTGGGGATGCAAGGTCAGTTGACCTAAACGGATTTGTGAAAAATCCAGCAGGTCGTTGATGACTGTCAGCAAATGCGCTGCAGCATGCTGGGCGCTGTTGACAAAGTCTTTGAATTCTTCCGAGAGCTTCTTGTTGTCATGCAGCAAGCCAAGATAACCAATGACTGCATTCAAAGGTGTGCGCATGTCATGGCTGACCATGGCGAGGAATTTGTCTTTATGCGAATCTGCAATGAGTAAGGCAGAGGACAGTTTTTCTAAGCGCAGGTTTTTGCGTTTAAGAACGGCTAAGTTTTGCGAGTTGGCCGAGTCATACACAAACACCAAAATAATTTGCGTGAACTCCAACACCACGATGCACACCGCGCTTTGCATCAAGTCGTACCATTCTTGACCCGGCCGCATGGGCAAATAACCTTGCAGTTGCGCAGTTAGCAGAAAGGCCAGCAAGACAAAACTCAACAGTACCCAAAAAATCGCCCAATTTCGACCCACGGTGAAGACCGGCAGCATGGGCACCACGCCCATGAAGACCAACATGGTTGAAGTCACGCCATAGGTCATGGCCGCGTTGTAGTAAATCAAAAACATCAAGGTGGTTTGGTATATCGCATGTACCCATACCAAAGACACACCTTTGCGCCACATGATGATATTGGCTGACAAAAGCACTGCACTGAGCGAGCAAGACCAACCTGCATAAGGGTTTTGCAACCAAAACATCACTGGGCCAATGGGAATCAGAAATATCACTGCCCCAAAGGAGTTGAGCAAAAAATAAAAATGTTGCGAGCTGCGAAGGCTGGGCGGTAATTTGCGAAGAACCCACAAATAAAACCAGTAGTTAGGGTTGTTCATATTGATTGAACCTTTTATTGAGTGGTTATTTTAAGGGCCTTGGCAAAACAATTAGAATATTTAGACCGAGGAGCGCTGCAACAACTTCAAAACTGAAGATGTGAGGCTCGGAACCTTTTTCCAACTGCGCTCACCCACTGACAACGTGAGTGAGCACCTCGGTCCCCCAAGTGCTTGTTTTTCTGCGTCAGTGGCCCTGAACCTTTTAGGAGCCTCGCATGAATGCATCATTGAAACCCACACAGACCACCGATTTCCACGTCGCCGACATGAGCTTGGCCGACTGGGGTCGCAAAGAAATCAAAATCGCCGAAACCGAAATGCCCGGCCTCATGGCGATTCGCCAAGAGTTTGCCAAAGCCCAGCCCCTGAAGGGCGCGCGCATCACCGGTTCACTGCACATGACCATCCAAACCGCGGTGTTGGTTGAAACCCTGCAAGCTCTGGGCGCGCAAGTGCGTTGGGCCTCTTGCAACATCTTCTCCACCCAAGACCATGCTGCTGCCGCTTTGGTGGCTAACGGCACACCGGTGTTCGCTTACAAAGGCGAAACCTTGGAAGACTACTGGGATTACACCCACCGCATTTTCGAATTCGGCGCCAAGGGCACCGACGGCGAAGGCCCCAACATGATTTTGGACGACGGTGGCGACGCCACCTTGCTCATGCACTTGGGCAAGCGCGCTGAAACCGACGCGTCTTTGCTGAGCAACCCTGGCAGCGAAGAAGAGGTGTGCCTCTTCAACGCCATCAAAGCCAAGTTGGCAAAAGACCCCACTTGGTATAGCCGCAAAGGTGCACACATCATCGGCGTGACCGAAGAAACCACCACCGGCGTGTTGCGCTTGAACGAAATGGCCGCCAAAGGCACGTTGATGTTCCGCGCCATCAACGTCAACGACTCGGTCACCAAGAGCAAGTTTGACAACCTGTACGGCTGCCGCGAATCTTTGGTCGACGCCATCAAACGCGCCACCGATGTGATGATCGCTGGCAAAGTGGCTGTGGTCGCCGGTTACGGCGACGTGGGCAAAGGTTCTGCCCAAGCCCTGCGCGCTTTGAGTGCCCAGGTGTGGGTGACCGAGATCGACCCGATCAACGCTTTGCAAGCGGCGATGGAAGGCTACAAAATTGTGACCATGGAATATGCCGCAGACAAGTGCGACATCTTTGTGTCTGCCACCGGCAACAAAAACGTGATCCGTTACGAGCACATGGCCGCCATGAAAGACGAAGCCATCGTCTGCAATATCGGTCACTTCGACAACGAAATCGATGTTGTCTCGCTTGAGAAATGCAAGTGGGACGAGATCAAGCCCCAAGTTGATCACGTTATCTTTCCTGACGGCAAAAAAATCACCTTGCTCGCCAAGGGCCGTTTGGTGAATTTGGGTTGTGCCACCGGCCACCCCAGCTTTGTGATGAGCGCCAGCTTCGCGAACCAAACGATCGCCCAGATCGAGTTGTTCACCAAGCAGGGCGAATACGAATCGGGCAAGGTCTACGTGCTGCCCAAGCACCTGGACGAGAAAGTGGCACGTTTGCACCTCGAAAAAGTCGGCGCCATGCTGACCGAACTCACCGACGAGCAAGCCGCTTACATTGGCGTGAGCAAAGCTGGCCCTTACAAAGCCGACACCTACCGCTACTGATATGCCGCGCGCAGACCAGTTGCTGGTCGAGCGCGGTTTGGCCAACTCCCGTTCACAAGCGCAGCGATTGATCGTTGTGGGGGTGGATTGGCGAGTTGGTCAGCAAGCCTGGCAACGCATTGACAAGAACGGCGCTGTGTTGCCCCAAGACGCAGAGTTGCTCCTGCAAGACGATGCAGAGACCCGCTATGTCTCGCGTGGGGGATTGAAGCTAGAAGGCGCTTTGCGTGCCACAGGCTTGCAAGTCAATGCTTGGACTTGTCTCGACGTGGGTCAATCAACGGGTGGCTTCACCGACTGTTTGTTACAGCAAGGAGCTGCTCATGTGACGGGTGTGGATGTTGGCTACGGCCAACTTCATCAAAGTATGCGTGCAGATCCGCGTGTGGTTTGCATAGAGCATTGCAATGCAAGAGAGCTCAGTTTGGCGCACTGCGGTCAGCCCCAGGGCTTTGCTTTGATCGTGGCTGATCTGAGTTTCATCTCTTTGACGCTGGTGCTGCCAGCATTGACAAGCTTGCTGTCAGAACAAGGGCAGATGTTGTTGTTGGTCAAGCCGCAGTTCGAATTGCAAGCCACAGACATAGGCAAAGGCGGACTGGTCCAAGACCCCACTAAGTACGGGCAAGTTGAAGAACGCTTGCGCAATGCAGCCCAAGATGCGGGCTTACAGGTGGCACATTGGCTGCCCAGTGTTATCACCGGCGGCGATGGTAACCACGAATTTTTTATTCATCTCAGGAGGCCCGCATGAGCGACACCACCCAAACGCCCATCAGTTTTGAATTTTTCCCACCTAAAACCACCGAAGGCGCTGACAAACTGCAGAAGGTTAGACATGAGTTGTACACATTGAGACCGGATTTCTTCAGTGTCACCTATGGTGCTGGTGGCTCCACGCAAGACGGCACCTTGCAACAAGTCCAAGCCATCTTGGCGGAAGGCCATGACGCGGCACCCCATTTTTCTTGCATTGGTGCTACGCGCGACAGCGTTCGGGCACAGTTGGCACAGTTCAAAGCGGCGGGTATTCGTCGCATGGTGGCTTTGCGTGGCGACTTGCCCAGTGGACACGGCACCTTTGGCGAGTTTCGTTACGCCAGTGAATTGGTGGCATTTATCCGCGCAGAAACAGGCGACCACTTTCATATTGAGGTGGGTTGTTACCCCGAGGTACATCCCCAAGCCAAGTCACCCGATTCGGATGTGAAGGCTTATGTCACCAAGGTGAAGGCCGGTGCAAGCTCGGCCATCACACAGTACTTTTACAACAGCGATGCCTATTTCCGTTTTGTCGATGAAGCCTACCAACAGGGTGCTGATATCCCAGTGGTAGCAGGCATCATGCCCATCATCAGTTCCACCCAGTTGATGCGTTTTTCAGATGCGTGCGGTGCCGAAATCCCACGCTGGATTCGCTTGCGTTTGCAGTCTTACGGCGACGACAGCGCTTCGATCAAAGCCTTTGGTTTAGAGGTAACAACAGATTTGTGCGATCAGTTAATAACCGCTGGTGTTCCTGGTTTGCATTTCTACACCATGAACCAAAGCACAGCGGTCAAACAAATTTGCCACAACCTGCGCTTGGGTGTTTAAGGCTTAGCGTTCATCGAAGCTGAGCACCAACTTGGGCGTCAGCGCTTTGGCTTGGCAAGACAGGACAAAACCTTGGGCGATTTCTTCGCTGGTGAGTGTGAAGTTTTTATGCATGCTGACCTTACCTTCCAGTACTTTGGCGCGACAGGTGCAACACACGCCGTTACGACAGGAATAGGGCAAATCCAAACCGGCTTGCAGACCTGCAGCCAAGGGGTTGTCTTCTGCAGACATAGGCACACTGTGTTGCTTGCCATTGCAAATGATGTGTAAGTCAATTTCGCGGGCATCGACTAGGCGCTGTTTTGCCTCAGGTTGGGCTTGTAGGCTGAAGTCACCAAAATGTTCGCTGTGAATGCGCTCAGCTGCTACGCCTGCACGCTGCAGACCTGCAACAGTGGCTTGCATCATGGCTGCAGGACCACAAACAAATGCCTCATCTATGTCCGAGGCAGGCAAAACAGTGCCGGTAAGCGCCATCACTTTGTCTTCGTCAATGCGACCTTGCAACAAGGCAATGTCTTGCTCTTGTCGTGACAGTACATGCATCAGCGACAAGCGTTGGGGGTAGCTGTCTTTCAGATCTTGCAGGCTTTCATTGAACATCACACTTTGCATGCGTTGGTTGCCATACACCAAGCTGTAGCGACTATGCGAGTTCGATGCAAGACCACTGGCAATCAAAGACAAAACAGGTGTGATGCCTGAACCGGCTGCAAAGCACACGGTGTGGCGAGCATTGTTTTGTGTGGACACAAACCTGCCTTCTGGTGGCATGGCCTCCACGCTCTGGCCTGCTTCTAATTCGGTGTTGGCCCATACAGAAAACACGCCACCAGCTACAGCCCGAACGCCAATCTCAACTTCACCTGTTGCAAGAAGACGTTCAGGCGTACTGCAAACAGAGTAGCTGCGGCGACAAGATTGACCTGCAATATTCGCACGTACCACCACGTACTGACCTGGCTTGAAAGAAAAGCTCTGGCGCAAATCGTTGGGTACAAACAGGGTGATGGCTTTGCCATTTAAACCCTCGGTGCGTATTCGCAAGACTTGCAGCTTGTGAAAAGTGGAAACGGTGCTCATGGGAAATTCAGTAGGGCTTGAAATAGTCGAAAGGCTCTTGGCAATTCAAACACTTGCACAATGCTTTACAAGCCGTGGATCCAAACGCCGAGGTGATGGTGGTATTACTCGAACCACAGCGAGGGCATGCAATCACGTTATCTTGCAAGCGACGGGTGAAACGCACCACCTGTGACGAGTTTGTGCTTTGGCAATTGGGTGGGGCAATGCCATAAGCTCTCAATTTTTCTTTGGCGCTGTCGCTCATCCAGTCGGTGGTCCATGCAGGGGCAAGTTGGGTTTTAACTTGACCATGCACACCGATTTGCTGAAGACTCTGCAAAATATCGTCGTGGATTTGTTCCATCGCTGGACAACCGCTGTAGGTGGGTGTGATGACAACTTCAACACCTGTGTCTGACATGTACACCTCGCGCAAAATGCCCATTTCACGCAAACTCACCACTGGTATTTCAGGGTCGCAAAGTTGGTCAAGTGCCGCATGTACAGTCGCAATGTCGGGACGCATTGACAGGCTCACCACACTGCCTTAGGGTGCGCACGCACCAAGCTTTGCATGTCACCCAACAGGTAAGTCAAGTGCTCTGAATGGCTGCCATGGTTGCCACTGGGCACAAAGCCACCATCGGGCGGGCGCTTCAAACAAGCTTGCTGCAGTACCGCATCAATCCGTGATGACCATTCGCTTTGCGCCTGCGCACCCGACAGTGCAACCCCCACATTTAGCGCAGCCTGCGCATGTGCCAAAGGCATCCAAAATTCTTGCGTGTACGGCATGAGGTGTTCCAGCGCAGCTTGGGTGCGTCGCTGCGACTCATCGGTGCCGTCGCCCATGCGAATCACCCAGTCTTGAGCGTATTGCCAGTGGTAAGTGGTTTCTTTGATGGCTTTGGCTGCAATCGCTGCAAGTTGCGCATCACTGCATTGCGCCAAGCTGGACCATGTGCCCAGCGCCCAAGCGCCGTATAAAAAGTTACGCACCAAGGTGGTGGCGAAATCGCGTTGGCTGCTGCCACTGGGCGCGAGTGGCCCATGGTGGGGCAACTCCAGCAAGGTGAAGTTGCGAAATGCAGGTGCATCTCGGAAGTAAGCCAAGCTGTCTTCGGTTTCGCCTTTGCCCATTAACTCGGCTGCATATTGGTAAAGCAATCGCGATTGGCCAATCAAATCGAGGCTGTGGTTTGCCAAGGCGATGTCTTCTTCCAATACGGGCGCATGGCCACACCATTCAGCGTTGCGTTGACCCAAGACCAAGCAGTTGTCCGCCAAGTGCAGCAGCAAAGGCAGTTGCGGCTCATCCATCACATGTGTCCAACTTCGTCAGGAATGTCGTAGAAGCTGGGGTGGCGAAAAATTTTGTCGCTAGCCGGTTCGAACAAAGCGGCCTTGTCGTGCGGTTCGCTGGCATGTATGTCGGCAGAGGCCACTACCCACAAGCTCACGCCTTCTTGTCTTCGGGTGTAGACGTCCCGCGCCATCTGCATGGCGTGTTTGGCGTCACTGGCGTGAAGACTGCCGCAATGACGGTGTTCCAAGCCTTGCTTGCTGCGCACAAACACTTCCCACAGGGGCCATTCATGTGAGGTTGTTGTACTCATGCGGCCTCCTTCAAGTTGCGGGCTTGTTGTTTGCGTGCATGTGCCAGTGCAGCCTGGCGCACCCAAGCGCCGTCTTCCCAGGCTTTGACGCGGGTGGCCAGACGTTCTTTGTTGCACGGTCCATCACCGTTCACCGTGGCCCAAAACTCATCCCAATCGATGGCGCCATAGTCATGGTGTTGGCGTTCTTCGTTCCATTTCAAATCGGGGTCGGGCAGGCTCACGCCCAATATCTTGGCTTGCGGCACGGTGGCGTCGACAAAATTTTGGCGCAGGTCATCGTTGCTGATGCGCTTGATGCCCCAGCGTTGGCTTTGTGCAGAGTTGGGGCTGTCGCTGTCAGGCGGGCCAAACATCGCCAAGCATTTCCACCACCAGCGGTTCACCGCGTCTTGCACCATGGCTTGTTGCTCGGGTGTGCCTTGCATCATCACCACCAGTGACTCAAAGCCTTGGCGTTGGTGAAACGACTCTTCTTTGCAAATGCGCACCATGGCACGGGCATAGGGCCCATAAGAGCAGCGGCACAGCGGTATTTGGTTCATGATGGCCGCGCCATCGACCAGCCAACCGATCACGCCAACATCGGCCCAGGTGAGGGTGGGGTAGTTGAAGATGGAGCTGTATTTGGCTTTGCCGGTGTGCAGTGCATCGAGCATTTGGTCGCGGCTGGTGCCCAAGGTTTCGGCAGCGCTGTACAGGTACAAACCATGGCCGCCTTCGTCTTGCACCTTGGCAATCAGAATGGCTTTGCGTTTCAAGCTGGGCGCGCGGCTGATCCAGTTGCCTTCGGGCAGCATGCCCACGATTTCGCTGTGGGCGTGTTGGCTGATTTGGCGTACCAGCGTTTTGCGGTAATGCTCGGGCATCCAATCGCGCGGCTCTATCTTGCCTTCGCGGTTGATGGTTTCTTCAAAGTGGGCTTGTTTGTCTGTATCCGTCGAGGCGACAGTGGCATTGCTCAGCGGGGGATTCAAGTCCAAAGCCTGTGTGTACATGGGCAGCTCCAATGCCCATGGTGAACAGGGCGTCAAAGCAGTATATCAATTAGCCAACCGATCGGTTGGCTAACCGGTTGTCAGCGTAAATCCCGCCTGTTTGTCTTGCCCCATGAGTTGCACCATTTGGGGCAAAGCCGCTTCCAACTCCTCTTTCAAGGTGAAAGGTGGGTTGATTACTACGATACCGCTTTCGACCAAACCTAAACGCTTCACAGGGTCTCCTGTGACCGCCTCTGGGCGTTGCGCCCCCGAGCGTATGCGCAAAGTGGCATGCAACCAAGGCCGGTTAGATTGACGAGCCAAATTGGTTAAATGGCGTGGCAAGCTGTGCGCTTGTGGGCGCGGGATGATGGGGTACCAAACCACAAAAGTGCCCGTGGCAAATCGCTGTAAGCCCGTCGACACAGACACCACTACACGCTCGTAATCAAGTTTGATTTCATAGCTCGGGTCAATGAACACCAAGCCTCGGCGGGTGGGTGGTGGCAGGTATTTGGGCAATCCTAAAAACCCATCTTCATTCATCACCATGGTTTGGCGACCAGCTTGCAAGGCCTCAACATTGGCCACCAAGTTTCGAATATCGGTGGGGTGCATTTCAAACAACTTCAGCTTGTCTTGCTCGCGCAACAGATGATGTGCAATGAAAGGCGAACCAGGGTAGTTCAACAAACCCCCTTGAGGATTGAAGTGGTCGAGCACAGCGCGGTAGGCTAGCAAAGCAGGGGCCATGGGGCCGGAGAGCTTGGATTTGTTGCGAATCAGCGCCAATAAGCCCTCTTGCGCTTCCCCACTTTGCTTGGCGTCAGGGCTGTCAAGCTTGTAGAGGCCGGGGCCACTGTGGGTATCGATAGCGGTGTAACCGACCTCTTTTTGTGCAAGATAGTGCATCGTGGAGATCAAAACCGTGTGTTTTAAGACATCGGCATGGTTTCCTGCATGAAAGGCGTGGCGGTAACTGAACATGCAGTATCGTAACCCGCTCAAAGCAAAATAGCTAAAAAACCCAATAAATGTCATAGAATGGAAGGCTTCGCAGCGACCAAGGCCCCGCGGCGGAGTTTTCATTCCCACCTAAGAGGTTCCCAGAAGAGGAACACCGACCGTGGAAAAGGGCCCCACAACCCACTCTAGGAAAACACATGTCCACATTCAGCGCAAAACCCGCTGACGTGACGCATGAGTGGTTTGTGATTGACGCCACCGATAAGGTGCTCGGACGGATTGCCAGCGAAGCAGCCCTCCGTTTACGCGGCAAGCACAAAGCCATTTATACGCCCCACGTCGATACCGGCGATTACATTGTCGTCATCAACGCATCCAAAATTCGTGTCACAGGTAACAAGTCCTTGGACAAGATGTACCACCGCCATTCTGGCTACCCAGGTGGCATCTCCAGCATGAACTTTCGCGATATGCAAGCCAAGCACCCTGGTCGTGCTTTGGAAAAAGCTGTCAAAGGCATGCTGCCCAAAGGTCCATTGGGTTTTGCCATGATCAAAAAGCTCAAGGTCTACGGCGGAGCCGAGCATCCCCATACCGCCCAACAGCCTAAAGTGCTGGATATCCCAGGAGCGTCGAAATGATTGGTGAATGGAACAACGGCACCGGCCGTCGCAAATCCAGCGTGGCACGCGTGTTTCTGAAAAAAGGCACGGGCCAAATCAAGATCAATGGCAAAGACATCGCCGAATACTTCGGTCGTCAAACTTCTATCATGATCGCCAAGCAACCCTTGTTTTTGACTCAACATGCCGAATCTTTCGACATCCAGATCAATGTGCAAGGTGGTGGTGAATCTGGTCAAGCAGGTGCTGCCCGTCACGGCATCACCCGTGCCCTGATCGATTACGACGCAACGCTCAAGCCCGTGCTGTCCGCAGCTGGCTTTGTGACCCGCGATGCCCGCGAAGTTGAACGTAAAAAGGTCGGTTTACACGGTGCTCGTCGCCGTAAGCAGTTCAGCAAACGCTGATGCTTTTATGCCCACATTACGTGGGCATGCCCAAACAGAGCCGCTGGCATTCCTGCTAGCGGTTTTTTTTGGGTCGCCCGAATAACCCTGTCTCGTTGATTGTTGAGTAAACTAGGTTACTATTAAGTCATCTAGAAACTGGAGTGCGTAATGAGTGCCTTAGCCGAAGCAACACCCACCACCATGCCTGAACCCATCGTGTTCACGGACAGCGCTGCTGCGAAAGTGGCCGATTTGATCGCTGAGGAAGGCAATACCGATTTGAAATTGCGAGTCTTTGTTCAAGGCGGCGGCTGTTCAGGCTTCCAATATGGTTTCACCTTCGATGAGATCACCAATGAAGACGACACCACCATGTCCAAAAATGGCGTGTCTTTGCTGATCGACGCTATGAGTTACCAGTATTTATTAGGTGCTGAAATCGATTACAAAGAAGATTTGCAAGGTGCCCAGTTCGTCATTAAAAACCCCAATGCCACCTCTACCTGTGGCTGTGGTTCTTCTTTCTCTGCTTAAGTTTTAAGCGGGGTACAGCCCGCCCAAGACACGTAAGCCTTTGGCACCGGTCACTTCAGGCAGGTTGCTAGGCAAACCCATCACAAACTGTCTTGCCAGCCACGCGAACGCAGCTGCTTCAACTTGCAAGGGTGGCAATCCATGGGACGCTGTCGTACTGACCGCCACCTTGGGAAGATAGCTGCCCAGCAGCGACATCAGGTGCAGGTTGTAGGCTCCGCCACCACACACCCATAAACGACTGGTTTTAGGCGCAAAACGAGCCACAGCCTCCGTAGCACTGCGAGCACTCAGGTGCACCAAGCTGGCTTGTACATCCACAGGAGACAAGTCTGGGAAGTCTGAAAGGTGTTCAGTAAGCCACTGTGCGTGAAACGAATCACGGCCTGTGCTTTTGGGGGGTACGAGTCCAAAAAAAGGCTCACTCAGCATCCTTTCAATCAGCGCTACAGACGGTTTTCCCTTGGCGCTCCAAGCACCATCAGCATCGAAGGCTTGCCCCAGGTGTTGCTGACACCACAGATCGAGCAGGACATTGCCTGGGCCACAGTCAAAACCAGAAATACTCTTGTCCGGGTGCAAGATGCTGAGGTTGGCCATACCGCCCATATTCAATATGGCGGTAGTTTCTGTCGTATTGCCCCACAGCGATTGGTGAAAAGCAGGCACCAAAGGTGCGCCTTGACCACCTGCAGCAACATCTCTGCTGCGGAAATCGGCCACCACATCGACACCACAAAGTTCAGCCAGCAAAGAGGGGTTATTGAGTTGCAGCGTGTAACCAACACCATCGTGCAAACCCGGTTGGTGACGCACGGTTTGTCCATGGACCCCAACAGCACGAACCGCAGCAGGAAGCAGCCCTTGCTGATCAAGCAGTAAATGGATAGCGTTGGCGTAAACCTTGGCCAAAGCATTGGCGGCCAATGCAGATTCGTGCAATTCGTTGACACCAGCATGGTTGAGATCCAGCAGTGTTTGCTTTAATGCAGCTGAAAAGGGCAAAGTTTGGTAAGCCAAGACATTGCAACCAGATGCAAAGTCCACCAAAACCGCATCGGCCCCGTCAAGGGAGGTTCCCGACATCACGCCTATATAGAGCGTGGACATAAGGTGTTCAGGGCGAAGGCAGCGCCAGTGAGGCAGAGGCCAATTGTTGTCCAACCTGCTTGGCGAGTTGATCAAATGCGGGTCGCGCTTGGGCAGATACGGGTACGGTCTCGCTTTTTCGCGCCATCACCAGAGGGTCTTGGTGTTTGCCGTTGACGCGAAACTCAAAATGCAGATGCGGGCCGGTTGCCCACCCTGTGGCGCCCACTTTGCCAATCGACTGACCTTGCGCGACAGACTGACCGCGTTTAACCAGTATTTGACTCAAATGGGCGTAAACCGTGGAGTGGCCGTTGTGGTGCTTGACCACGACTGCGTTGCCATAGCCACCCATATTGCCAGCGCTTTCAACTACACCTGTACCAATCGAGCGCACAGGAGTGCCAGTGGGTGCAGCGTAATCCACCCCCAGGTGAGCACGCCAAGTTTGCAAGATGGGGTGAAAGCGCATCTTGAAACCGCTACTGATTCGCGAGAAGGTCAAAGGGGATGCCAAATAAGTGCGACGCAAACTTTGTCCCTCAAGGTTGTAATAACCGCCTGGATGACTATTGCTTTCTTGAAACCACATGGCTTGAAACGATTTGCCGCGGTTGACAAACTCTGCGCTCAAAACCTTGCCTGATTTGAGGGTCTCGCCATCAGCTTCTAGCGTTTCATAGGCCACAGTGAAGCGGTCACCAACGCGCAAGGCACGGTGAAAATCAATATCACCTGAAAAAATCTCAGCCAACTGAACCGCAATGCTGTCTGGTATGCGTGCCTCGTCGGTGGCGGCAAACAAAGAGCTTTGAATGAATGCACTGGAAAGGCGAACCGAGGATGCAAGCTCGCCAGTTTCAAGCCGTGCCACAAAAACTTGGTCTTGGCGTTCGATGACCAAGCGTTGAAAGCTGACACTGCTGTCGGTGGCCCAACGTGCCGTCAAACGCAGCAAGCGGTTGTCATCGTCCATTTCAGCGCGGATCAATCGCCCAGCACGGCCAAGCAAATTGCTGCGCACCAAGGCATTTGAACGCATGAAGTCAGCAGCCTGTGCATCGCTGACATTCAATCGTGCCAACAAACTGTCAGCACTGTCGCTCGAGCGGGAAGTATCAGCGCGGTATAGGCGAATATCGCCCCTTATCAAACTTTGCATTTGATTGTCCAGCGACAGGGTGCTGACCGTCTCCACCAGCTGCTTGACGGGAAGAGAGGAAGAAAGCGGCGACAATCCAGCCACAGCCAGTGCGCCACCTGCGCCCAAGAGCAGCAACAGGCTGATGTGCCATACCCATGGTTTGGATGTGGGCACAGCGTCTAGCGAAGAAGGTGTATCGAACTGTTGCAAACTGCAATATCCTGTGGTTGAAGAGAGCAGGCAAAGGAAAGTTCCCAAGCCGATCCAATGAGCGCAGAGTATACAAGCACTTTTTACTGACAAAATCTTAAATTTTTATATGAATCAAGGATCTACATCGGGAACCTCAATTCCGCAAGAGGTTTTACATGCCATGCAAGTCAGCCAACGTGGTTGCGAAGAATTGCTGCCCGAACAAGAGTGGTTAAAAAAACTGCAGCGCTCTCACACCAGCGGCACGCCATTGCGCATCAAGCTGGGGCTGGACCCGACCGCACCGGACATCCACATCGGGCACACCGTGGTGCTGAACAAAATGCGCCAACTGCAGGATTTGGGGCATCAGGTGATCTTTTTGATCGGTGACTTCACCTCCTTGATCGGCGACCCGTCCGGGCGCAACAGCACCCGCCCGCCGTTGACGCCCGAGCAAATCAAGCTCAACGCCGACACCTATTACAAACAGGCCAGCATGGTGCTGGACCCGGCGAAAACCGAAATTCGCTACAACAGCGAGTGGAGCGAGCCCTTGGGGGCCAGCGGCATGATCCAACTCGCCTCGCGCTACACCGTGGCGCGCATGATGGAGCGCGACGATTTTCACAAGCGCTTCCATGGCGGCCAGTCCATCAGCGTGCATGAGTTTTTGTACCCTTTGATGCAAGGCTATGACAGTGTGGCTTTGAAAAGCGACCTGGAGTTGGGCGGCACCGACCAAAAATTCAACCTGCTGATGGGGCGCCATTTGCAGCAAGAGTACGGGCAGGAGCCGCAATGCATTTTGACCATGCCTTTGCTCGAAGGCTTGGACGGCGTGGACAAAATGTCCAAAAGCAAAAACAACTACATCGGCATTGCCGAAGATGCCAACACCATGTTTGCCAAGGTCTTGTCCATCAGCGACACCTTGATGTGGCGCTGGTACACCTTGCTGAGCTTTCAAAGCTTAGAAGCCATCGCCGCCTTGAAGGCCGAGGTCGAGGACGGGCGCAACCCGCGCGACGCCAAGGTGATGTTGGCCAAAGAAATCACCACCCGCTTTCACAGCGCGGCTATGGCTGACGCTGCCGAACAAGACTTCGTGAATCGCAGCAAAGGTGGCATCCCCGACGTGATTCCCGATGTGGACCTCAGTGGCGCACCGCTGGCCATTGCGGCGCTGTTGAAAAACGCGGGCTTGGCGCCTTCGAGCAGCGAGGCCAGCCGTTTGATCGATGGCGGCGGTGTGCGCATTGATGGCAGCGTGGTCAGCGATAAAGGCTTGAAGCTGGTGGCAGGTACTTATGTGGTGCAGGTGGGCAAGCGCAAGTTTGCGCGCGTGAACCTTGCTTAAAGCGTTTGTATGAATTTTCTCATTCGACTCCAACCTAAAACGCTGCTGTGGGCGTCGGTGGTCGTGGCCATCATCACCATCGTCATGAAAACCTTGGCTTGGTACATCACCGATTCAGTGGGCCTGTTGTCGGACGCCATGGAGTCGTTTGTCAATTTGGCCAGCGCCATCTTTGCTTTGCTGATGGTGACGGTGGCTGAACAACCTGCCGATGAGGAGCATCCTTACGGCCACCACAAGGCCGAGTATTTTTCTTCGGGTTTTGAGGGCATTCTCATCATGGGGGCAGCCGCAGCCATTATTTGGGCATCGGCACACCGGATATTTGACCCTCAGCCAGTTGATGATTTAGGTTGGGGTTTGGCGCTTTCGGTGGCCAGTTCTGCCTTGAATGCTTTGCTGGCTTGGGTGATGTTTGGCGCAGCCAAGGTGCATCGCTCCATTGCTTTGGAAGCCGACGCTAAGCATTTGGTCACCGATGTGTGGACATCGGCTGGGGTTGTGTTGGGCTTGAGCTTGGTTTACATCACAGGGTGGTTGTGGCTAGATGCCTTGGTCGCCATGGCTGTGGCATTGAATATTTTGAAAGAAGGCTTTCATCTGATTTGGCGCTCTTCTCAAGGTTTGATGGATGAAGCTGTGGAGCCAGAAGTGCTGGTGCAAATCAAAGAAGTGTTAGATGGTTTTGAGCACCAAAGAGGTGAAGTTCATATCATTCGTTTCGACCATGTCACCACACGCCGAGCAGGGCAGCGCCGCTTTGTCGATATGCATATGCATATGCCCTCCGGTTGGTCGCTTGGAAGAGCGGCTGCATTGCGTACCAGTGTGGAGCAAGCCCTGATGAGTGCGGTACCTGGGCTGCGCGCCACCATTCAATTACTGCCGAATGATGTAGAAGCGCATTTCGATGATGTGCGAGATTTGAAGTGAAGGGGCCATGCTCCAATGAACCCATTGATAATCCCCGTATGACCCTAGCTTTCAGCGCACTGCCCCTCTCCCCCGACACCCTCGCCAACCTCGATCAACTCGGCTACACCGAGATGACCGCCATCCAAGCGGCCAGTTTGCCGCTGGCGCTGGCAGGCCAAGACCTGATTGCGCAGGCCGGCACCGGCAGTGGCAAAACCGCTGCGTTTGGCTTGCCTGTGGTGGAAAAACTCACGGCGAATTTTCATGCGGTGCAAGCTTTGGTGATGTGTCCCACCCGCGAATTGGCCGATCAAGTCACCATCGAAATTCGCCGCTTGGCACGTGCCACGGCCAATATCAAGGTGGTGACGTTGTGCGGCGGTGTGGCTTTGCGCGGTCAAGAACAAAGCCTGCAGCATGGGGCGCACGTGGTGGTGGGGACGCCAGGGCGCATCTTGGACCATTTGACGCGTGGCAACTTGCGTTTGGACTCTGTCAAAACTTTGGTGCTCGATGAAGCAGACCGCATGTTGGACATGGGCTTTTACGACGACATGAAGCAACTCATCGTCCAATGCCCAACAAAGCGGCAAACCCTGTTGTTCTCAGCCACCTACCCCGAAGGCATTGCCAAGTTGTCGTCGCAGTTCATGCGCGACCCACAAACAATCAAAGTGCAAACGGTTCATGCTGCGGACAAAATCCGCCAAGTGTTTTATGAGGTGCGCGAAGATGAGCGCCTGCATGCGGTGTCTTTGTTACTGAACCACTTCCGGCCCGAATCGACGCTGGCCTTTTGCAACACCAAGCAGCAATGCCGCGAGCTGCTGGCGGTGCTGCAAGCCCAAGGCTTTGATGCGTTAGCACTGTATGGTGAGTTGGAACAACGTGAGCGAGATCAGGTCTTCGTGCAGTTTGCTAACCGCTCCTGTTCAGTGTTGGTGGCCACCGATGTAGCTGCGCGTGGCTTGGACATCAGCCAACTCAATGCGGTGATCAATGTGGATGTCACGCCCGACGCCGAACTGCATATCCACCGCATTGGCCGCACTGGCCGCGCCGATGCCCAAGGTTTGGCGCTGACCTTGGCCAGCTTGGACGAGATGGGTGCGGTGGGGCGCATCGAGGTCTTGCAGAGTCAGGAGTCCCAATGGGCACCCCTGTCAACATTGACACCTGTGGCAGGCGACAAGTTGCAAGCGCCGATGCGTACCTTGCAAATTGTCGGTGGGCGCAAAGAAAAAATCCGTGCTGGTGATGTGCTGGGTGCCATGACGGGCGAGGCGGGGTTCACGGCCGATCAAATCGGCAAGATCAATGTGAACGAGTTTTCCACCTATGTGGCGGTGAACAGGGCAATTGCCCATACCGCGGTAGAGCGTTTATCCAAAGGACGTATCAAAGGCAAAACGGTTCGCGTTCGTTTGTTGGACGAGGAAGCATCTCAACGGTAAGGGTTGCGCAGCCCCAAACCGGCCAAGATGACAACCTCACGCGTCTCCATGGCGTGTGAGTCTCTCAAGGATGTTTCATGGTCCCAGCCTTGGGCATGCAGCGTGCCATGCACCAACAGGTGTGCATAGTGCGTTGCCAAGGTTTTGCCAAGTTCCTTGGCTTCTTGCGCTACCACAGGCGCACACAACACTAGGTCTGCCATGACCACCGGTAACTGCGCGTAATCAAAGGTCAGCACATTGGTGGCGTATTCTTTGCCTCGGTAACTGCTGTTCAAGGCCCGACCTTCTTCGGCGTTGACGATGCGCACCGTGATTTCAGCATCTGCATCCAAAGCATGGCGGATGCAGCGCATGACGAAATGGCGGGGCAAGGCCTGTCGATGTCTTGCGGCATAGGGAATGTCACCAAATTGCAAGGACAGTTGAAGCTTTGCCAGCGCCATGTTCAATCCGCTTTGCGCTGCTTGTCGTAGGCGTCCACGATACGCGCCACCAAGGGATGGCGCACCACATCCTTGCTTGTGAAGTGGGTGATGGCAATACCTGACACCCTTCGCAGCACATGTTCTGCGTCTACCAAACCACTGGGACTTCCTTTGGGTAAATCAATTTGACTCACATCGCCCGTGATGACGGCTTTAGCCCCAAAACCAATACGCGTGAGGAACATCTTCATTTGCTCTGGTGTGGTGTTTTGTGCTTCATCCAAGATGACGAAAGCGTTGTTCAAGGTGCGACCGCGCATGAAAGCCAAAGGAGCAATTTCCAAAGCACTGCGCTCAAACGCTTTTTGTACCTTGTCAAAACCCATCAACTCATACAGCGCGTCGTAGAGAGGGCGCAAATAAGGGTCGACTTTTTGTCCCAAGTCGCCAGGTAGAAAACCCAGTTTTTCGCCAGCTTCGACAGCCGGGCGTGTCAAGATGATGCGTTGCACCGCGCTGCGTTCCAGGGCGTCCACCGCGCTGGCAACTGCCAAATAGGTTTTACCGGTACCTGCAGGGCCAATGCCAAAGGTGATGTCGTGGTGGGCGATATTTTCCAAATACAGGGCTTGGGTAGGCGTGCGTGCTTGGACATCGTTACGCCGGGTTGAGAGTGTCGAAGCGCCATCACTGTGGGGTGGCATGTGCTCATCGCCTGCGAGCATCAGCTGCACCTGTTCCTTGGGTATCGGCTTGGCAGCCCGCTCGTACAGGGCTTGCAACACCTCCAAAGCGCGCGTGACTTTGGCCTTGTGGCCATCGATTCGGAATTTCTCATGGCTATGGGAAATCTTGACAGTCAGGCCGACTTCAATGGTGCGCAAATGCTCATCCATGGCGCCACATACATGGCCCAGTCGGGTGTTGTTGGAGGGGCTGAATGTGTGGCGCAGAATCAAGTTGATAATCCGTTGAAATTTCCCCAATGATAGGCATTCGATGATCGGCAAGTTGAGCGGCACCCTGAGCGAAAAAAATCCTCCCCAAGTATTGGTGGATTGCCAAGGCGTGGGCTATGAGGTGGATGTGCCCATGAGCACCTTCTACAACTTGCCCGCAGTTGGCGAAAAAGTTTCGCTGCTGACGCATTTTGTGGTGCGTGAAGATGCGCAAATTTTGTATGGGTTTGGTTCTGTGGAGGAGCGTGCCGCGTTTCGCCAGCTCATCAAAATATCGGGCGTGGGCCCGCGCATGGCCTTGGGTGTGCTCAGTGGCATGAGCGTGGCTGAGTTGGCGCAGGCCATCACCTTGCAAGAAGCCGGGCGCTTGGTGAAGATCCCCGGCATCGGCAAAAAAACCGCTGAACGCTTGCTGCTCGAACTTAAAGGCAAGATGGGCGCGGACTTGGGGCCGTCTTCGGTACCTGTTGGCGACAGCACCCAAAACGACATCTTGCAAGCGCTGGTGGCCTTGGGTTACAGCGACAAAGAAGCGGCCTTGAGCCTGAAATCCTTGCCTGCGGGTGTGGGTGTGAGC
>Ga0214917_10001730_pt1 | contig 27800 bp, 24 predicted proteins | sample LL_1208_BB_MetaG_FD_177983 | JGI IMG/M metagenome (GOLD analysis project Ga0214917, IMG submission 177983) | Freshwater microbial communities from Lake Lanier, Atlanta, Georgia, United States - LL_1208_BB | ecosystem: Environmental > Aquatic > Freshwater > Lake | place: USA: Georgia | collected... | reverse complement strand
CTCAAATGCGAGAGCTCTTTAAAGAGATTCCAGAAAGTTGTGACAACACATTACTTATTGCTGAGCGTTGCAACATCACACTTCGTGAGGGCGAAAACTTGCTGCCGCAGTTCGAGGTGCCAGCAGGTGAGAGCGAAGATTCCTGGCTGAAAAAAGAGGCAGAACGTGGCCTGAAAGCTCGTATGGGAGATCGTTTAACCCCAGAGCATGAAGATCGTTTGAAATATGAACTTGGCGTGATGGAAAAGATGGGCTTTCCGGGTTACTTCCTTGTAGTTGCAGACCTTGTTGCTCATGCAAGAGAGGTTGGTATTCGTGTTGGTCCAGGTCGTGGTTCTGCAGCAGGTTCTCTTGTTGCTTATTCACTGGGTATCACAGGACTTGATCCACTAGAACACGGCCTTTTGTTTGAGCGATTCCTTAATCCAGAACGTATTTCAATGCCTGATATTGACTTGGACTTTGATGAGCGCAGGCGCAGCGAAATGATTCGATATGCAACCAATAAGTATGGTGAAGATCGCGTTGCTCAGATCATTACCTACGGAACGATTAAATCTAAGCAAGCGATCAAGGACTCGACACGAGTGCTTGGCTATCCATATGTGATTGGTGAAAAATTAACAAAGGCATTGCCTCCTAGTGTGATGGGTAAAGATATTTCCTTAAGTGGAGTCTTTGATTCAAAGGATGATCGCTACGGTGAAGCGGGCGAATTCCGTGCTCTCTATAACTCAGATCCAGATTCAAAGCGGGTAGTTGATACGGCGCGCGGCCTAGAAGGTTTGAAGCGTCAGTGGGGTGTTCACGCAGCTGGAGTTATCTTGTCTCGCGAACCTTTGCTCGATGTGATTCCTATTCATCGCCGCGAGGCAGATGGTGCGATCATCACTCAGTTTGATATGGGCGCGTGTGAGGCAACTGGGTTGCTCAAGATGGATTTCTTGGGACTTCGAAATCTTTCGGTGTTAGATGATTGTTTGCTGAACATCAAAGCGAACCAAGGTATTGATGTGGTTCTAGAAACTTTGACGCTGGATGATCCAAAGACATATGAGTTATTAAGTCGTGGAGATACGTTGGGTGTGTTCCAGCTCGACGGTGGACCTATGCGAGCATTGCTTAAGAGCATGTCGCCGGATTCCTTTGAAGATATCTCAGCTGTTATTGCTTTGTATCGCCCGGGACCAATGGGAGAGAACGCACATAACAACTACGCCGATCGTAAGAATAAGCGAAAGCCTGTGGAATCAATCCACCCTGAATTAACTGAACCACTTCAGGAAATCCTTGGTGACACCTACGGCCTCATCGTGTATCAAGAGCAGGTAATGGCTATTGCTCAAAAGGTTGCTGGCTTCTCATTGGGGCGCGCAGATCTTTTGCGTAAGGCTATGGGTAAGAAGAACAAAGATATTTTGGATAAAGAGTACATTCCCTTTGAAGCAGGCATGAAGGAGAACGGATTCTCCACAGCTGCTATTAAGCGCTTATGGGAAGTTTTGATTCCCTTTTCTGATTACGCATTTAACCGCGCACACTCTGCTGGATATGGAGTTGTTTCATACTGGACCGCCTACTTAAAGGCTAACTATCCAACTGAATACATGGCAGCACTTCTTACTTCTGTACGTGATGACAAGGACAAGTCCGCCCTCTACCTATCTGAGTGTCGTCGCATGGGAATTAAAGTTTTATCACCTGATGTCAATGAATCTGATGCTGAATACACACCACGTGGTGTTGACATTCGTTTTGGATTAGCAGCGATTAGAAATGTTGGAGAAGGCGTCGTTGCTTCAATCAAGAATGCGCGCACTAATAAGGGTCGCTTCACATCCTTTGGAGATTTCCTGGCAAAAGTTGATGCTCAAGTGTGTAACAAGAAAACAATTGAATCACTGATCAAAGCCGGTGCATTTGGGTCGCTGGGATCTTCACGTAAGGGATTGATTGCTATCCATTTAGAGGCAATTGATTCTGTGATCGAATCAAAACGCGCCGAGGCAATTGGGCAGTTTGATTTATTTGGCGGAGAAGCAGTTACTGCAGTTTCTGGATTAGATATTGAAGTTCCAACAGGTGAGTGGGACAAATCGATGCTGCTTTCCTATGAGCGCGAAATGTTAGGACTCTACGTTTCAGACCATCCACTACTTGGCGTTGAACATGTTTTGCGTGCTAATACAGATATGTCCATCAGTGAAATTGTTGATGATGGCGCTCAGCATGAATCCATTGTCACTATTGGTGGATTGATCACCAGTGTTACGCGCAAAGTTTCTCGCCAGGGTGCTTCTTGGGCAGTTGTCACAGTTGAAGATCTTGAGGGCTCACTTGAAGTTCTCTTCTTTGCTAATACATACAACCAGTATTCGATGTCACTGACCGAAGACCGAATCGTCACCATCCGAGGTCGAGTAGATCGCAGAGAAGACAAGTTGCGCTTTACTGCGCTAGAAATGTCGATGCCAGATATCAATGCAACTCCGACAGGTCCTCTAGTTATTTCACTGCCCATCCAGCAGTGCACACCACCTGTTGTTGAGCGAATCAAGGAAATCTTGCGCTCTCATCCAGGTAAGCGAGAAGTGCATTTGCAATTAAATGACAACGGAAGCAGCACCGTGATGAAGGTTGATGCATTAATCACGTCATCACCAAGTTTGAGCGCAGATCTCAAATCGATCCTGGGACCCAACTGCCTGGTTTAAATTCAGGAACAAGGTTGGGGGCTCAGCCGTTACAATTGCCCAATGATTCGTACCGTTGACCTGCGCGGGCGAGCCCTATCTAAAGCCCAATACAACCTCGAGCTTCCTCGTGCCACGCTCAATGTGGCAGAGGCGATGGTATTGATTCAACCAATTCTAGATCGTGTCAAAAATGGAACTGAAGCAGACCTCATTGCCCTGGCCCAAGAATTTGATGGAGTCACACCGGCAAGTATCCGAGTGCCACAACAGGCACTTGAGAAGGCGTTGTCAGAGTTAGCGCCTGCAATTAGGGGCGCGCTAGAGCTTTCGATTTCGAGAATTACAAGGGTTCACAACGATCAGGTTCGAACAGATAAGACAACAACTGTTGTAGATGGCGGAACCGTTACTGAAAAGTGGATTCCAGTTGATCGTGTTGGGCTCTATGTTCCTGGGGGTCGCGCGGTTTATCCAAGCAGCGTGATGATGAATGTTATCCCTGCGCAAATTGCAAAGGTGCAATCAATTGCGGTTGCCTCGCCACCACAAAAAGAGTTTGGTGGATTGCCGCACCCAACGATTCTTGCAACGTGTGCGCTGCTTGGAATCACGGAAGTTTATGCAGTCGGGGGAGCCCAAGCGATCGCGCTCTTTGCTTATGGCATGGATGGTGTCTGCGAAAAGGCTGATCTAGTAACTGGACCTGGCAATATTTATGTTGCAGCTGCCAAGCGAGCTTTGCGCGGGGTAATTGGAATTGATTCAGAAGCAGGTCCAACTGAAATTGCAATTCTTGCTGACTCATCTGCGATTGCAGCAGATGTTGCTGCGGATTTAATTAGCCAAGCAGAGCACGATGTGATTGCAGCAGCGGTGCTTGTTACAGATTCTCCAGAATTGGCTGCAGCAGTTGAGGCAGAGCTGAAGGTTCGTGTTAGCGCCACAAAGCACTCCGATCGAATCAAGACGGCATTGTCAGGCGTTCAATCTGCGATTGCGTTAGTTGATTCCATTGAACAAGGTTTAGATGTTGTTAATGCATATGCTGCAGAGCACCTTGAGATTCAAACAGGAAATTCACGCAGTGATGCTGCAAAGATTCGTAACGCAGGAGCTGTATTTATCGGTCGCTTCTCACCAGTATCACTTGGTGATTATTCAGCTGGTTCAAACCACGTACTACCTACTGGCGGATGTGCTTGTCACTCAAGTGGTTTATCTGTGCAGACATTCCTGCGTGGGTTGCACTTCATTGAGTATGGCCAAAAAGCCTTTACAGACATTGTCGATACCGTTGTGACTCTTGCCAATGCTGAAGATTTACCAGCACACGGTGAAGCGATGACTGCGCGCTTGGAGAACTTGTCATGAGTTGGCCAAGTTGGCTTCCGCTGCGCGAATCTCTTCGCCCTATGTCTGCCTATGGCGCTCCGCAAGTTCCAGCCCAAGCATCACTTAATACAAATGAGAATCCATATTCGCCTTCACCTGTTTTGCAAAAAGCAATTACCGATGCAGTTGCAAAGGTTGCTGCTGACTTAAACCGCTACCCAGATCGCGATGCAACCGCTTTGCGCACCAAACTTGCGGACTACATCAACGAGTTAAGTGGGACTAAGTTCTCAGCCGACAATATCTGGGCAGCAAATGGTAGTAATGAAATCATTCAATCGATCTTCTTGGCATTTGCTCAAGGTCCAGTCCTTGGATTTACACCCTCATACTCAATGCACCCACTGATCGCTAAGGTGACCGGTGCACAGTGGATTGATGGCAAGCGAAATGCCGATTTTTCTTTAAACACTGTGGATGCAATTGCTCAAGTTCAAAAGAACAAGCCAACTCTTACTTTTATCACTACACCCAATAATCCAACAGGTGGTGCGGTAACAATTGATGAGGTTCAAAAGCTGGCAGATGCTTGCAAGTCTGTGGGTGGGTTACTTGTTGTTGACGAGGCATACGCTGAATTCTCACAAGAAAAATCAGCTGTTACATTAATTGCCAATAATCCTCATGTAATTGTGATTCGCACGATGAGTAAAGCTTTTGCATTTGCTGGTGCTCGTGTTGGTTACTTAGTCAGTGATGTTGCAGTTAAAGATGCAATGATAATTGTGCGTTTGCCGTATCACCTCAGTGCTTTGACACAAGCTGCAGCCCAGGTTGCCATTGATCACCGAGCAGAGTTATTAGGCGGAGTTGCAACGATTATTGCTGCCAGAGAGTCTGTAGTTAAGGCACTCCAGGAAATGGGCTTGACCACCATTGCCAGCAGTGCCAACTTCGTTTTGTTCTCAGGTTTCAAGCAAGAATCGCCACAACTATGGGCGGCTTTGCTGGAAAAGGGTGTTCTGATTAGAGATGTGGGATTATCAGGGTACTTAAGAGTCACAATTGGCAATGAAGCCGAGAACACATTATTTATATCAGCCCTCAAAGAGCTCATTTAAAGGAGAAAGCCATGAGAACAGCGCGCGTTGAAAGAAAGACCAAGGAGTCACACGTACTCGTTGAACTCAATCTCGACGGTCAAGGAATCATTGATGTTGCCACAGGTGTGCCCTTCTTTGATCACATGATGTCTCAATTGGGTAAGCACTCTGGCTTTGATTTAACTGTGAAAACAACCGGTGATGTTGATGTCGATTCACACCACACAGTTGAAGACACATCACTTGCATTTGGTCAGGCACTTCGTGAAGCACTTGGCGATAAAGCTGGGATTCGTCGCTTTGGGGATTCAATGGTTCCGTTGGATGAGGTTTTAGTCCAGGCAGCTGTTGATCTTTCAGGTCGCCCATATTTAGTGCACCGCCAACCAGAAATTGTTGAACTCATCGGAACATTTGATACGACACTGGGTAAGCACATCTGGGAGTCAATTGTTGCTGAAGCGCGCATTGCATTGCACATTCGTGTTCTAGAAGGACGCAACGCCCACCACGTATTCGAAGCACAGTTCAAGGCTGTTGCTCGCGCATTGCGCGATGCGGTCTCATTAGATGGCAGAGTCGCCGGAATTCCATCGACTAAAGGATCTCTTTGATAGCAATTCTTGACTACGGATCTGGAAATCTAAGGTCTGCAGAACGCGCATTTGCAACAGCTGGTAAAGATGTAGTTGTTACATCAGATCGCACTGTTGCACTCCAAGCCGAGGGATTAGTCGTTCCAGGCGTTGGTGCATTTGCTGCGTGTATGAAGGGTTTAAATGCAGTAGATGGCGCAGCAATTGTGCGTGAGCGTTTGGCAAAAGAGCGTCCAACATTAGGCATCTGTATTGGGATGCAAATCATGTTTAGCCAGGGCACAGAGCATGCAGATGGCGCGCCGCATACAGGTATCGGAATTTGGGATGGCGCCGTTTCGCAATTAGATGCACCCATCTTGCCTCACATGGGTTGGAACACAGTTGAAGCTGCATCAACATCAACACTATTTGATGGCGTTGAAGGTGAGTCTTTTTACTTTGTTCATTCATACGCTGCGAAAAAAGCTGTGGGAACAACGCAGGCTTGGAGCATGCATGGTGAAAAGTTTCTAGCAGCTGTAGAAGATGGATATATCAGTGCAACGCAATTTCACCCAGAAAAATCTGGCGCAGCAGGACTAGCCTTGATTAAGAATTGGGTGGATTCACTATGAGTTATTTGGAGTTATTGCCAGCTGTCGATGTTAAAGACGGCCGCGCAGTCAGATTAGTTCAGGGCGAGCTCGATAAAGAAAGTATTTATGGCGCGCCATTAGATGTTGCCCTGGAGTTTCAGGCAGCAGGTGCTGAATGGTTACACCTTGTTGATTTAGATGCAGCCTTTGGTCGTGGTGAAAACTCCGCTCTTTTGGCCGAAGTTGTTGGCAGGCTTGATATCAAGGTCGAGTTGTCAGGTGGTATTCGAGATGATGAATCACTAAGTCGCGCACTTGCAACCGGTTGTCGCCGCGTTAATTTAGGAACAGCAGCGCTAGAAGATCCTGAATGGACTGCGCGTGTCATTGCAGAGCACGGAGATCGGATCGCAGTTGGTTTAGATGTTCGTGGTCATACTCTGGCCGCTCGTGGTTGGACAAAAGAGGGTGGAGATTTGTTTGAGACTCTTGAGCGTTTAGACCGTGATGGGTGTGCGCGCTATGTCGTTACAGATGTTGCAAAAGATGGAACATTGGCTGGACCAAATATTGAATTGCTTAAATCAGTATGTGCTGCAACAACAAAGCCGGTAATTGCAAGTGGTGGAATTTCATCACTTGATGACATTGCAGCTCTTGCAGCCCTTCATAGCGTTGGTGTTGAAGGAGCGATCGTGGGCAAGGCGTTGTATGCCGGCAAATTCACATTGGCTGAGGCGTTAAGGGTCAGCGGAAAATGAGTTTGTCTGTTCGCATCATTCCTTGTCTAGATGTCACCGATGGTCGTGTGGTTAAAGGGGTTAACTTCACTGATCTAGTAGATGCTGGCGACCCAGTTGAAATGGCATCGCTGTATAACCTAGAAGGCGCCGACGAACTAACTTTTCTTGATATTTCGGCAAGTGTTGTTGGACGTGAAACAACACTAGATGTGGTTCGCCGCACCGCTGAGCAAGTATTTATTCCATTAACAGTTGGTGGCGGCATCAGAAGTGTTGAAGATGTTGATCGCTTACTTCGCGCAGGTGCGGATAAAGTCTCGATTAACACATCTGCCATTGCTCGCCCAGAATTGATTGCTGAAATTGCAGATCGATTTGGCTCACAAGTCCTTGTTATTTCAGTTGATGCACGTCGTGCTAATACTGATTCTGGTTTTGAGGTCACAACACACGGCGGTCGTGAAAGTTCCGGGATGGATGCATTAGCGTGGGTTGAAAAAGCGTGCGCTTTAGGTGTTGGCGAAATACTTCTTAATTCAATGGATGCTGACGGCACTCGTGCAGGTTATGACATCGGAATGATTACTGCAGTTCGCGCAGTGTCCAAAGTTCCGTTGATTGCAAGTGGTGGAGCAGGAAGCCTTGAAGACTTCTCTGCAGCCCTTGATGCAGGGGCAGATGCACTACTTGCTGCAAGCGTGTTTCACTTTGGTATTCACCGCATAGGTGATGTGAAGTCATACCTGGCTAAGCACAATTATCCGGTGCGCACGATGGCGCCGCGTTAAGGCAGAATAAGCACATGACGACAATCGATCCTGCGGTGACAGCGCTGCTCAAGGATCCCGCTGCGTTGATTCCAGCAATTGTTCAAGATGTTTCTAGCAATGAAGTTTTGATGCTTGCCTATATGAATACTGAGTCATTGGCTTTGACACTTTCAACGGGCAAGGGCACATATTGGAGCCGCAGTCGAAATGAGCTCTGGGTAAAAGGCGCAACATCTGGTCATTTCCAAGAAGTTCATTCAGTCTCATTAGATTGCGATGGAGATGCGATTTTGCTCAAGGTTACTCAAACCGGTGTTGCATGCCATACGGGAGATCGCACCTGTTTTCACACACCACTTGAACTTGGCAAGTAAATGAACCTGGACGAGTTTCGCGCTTACGCCAAGGTTTCAAATGTAATTCCAGTCTCAAGGCGGTTGCTTGCAGATGGCGAGACTCCACTTGGTGTTTATCGCAAGTTAGCAAAGAGCGCAGACAACACATTTCTACTTGAATCGGCAGAACATGGCGGTGCCTGGTCTCGGTATTCATTTGTTGGCGTGCGAAGTGAAGCAACGCTAAGTGAAAAAGATGGTCTGGCGTATTGGCAAGGAACTGCACCTGCTGGTGCACCAACTGGAATCGACCCACTAGAAGCCTTGAGACTTTCGGCTGCGCATTTGAAATCACCCAAGATTGCAGGATTGCCACCGCTAACAGGTGGACTAGTTGGCTTTATGGGATATGACGTTGTGCGACGTTTGGAGCGTTTACCTGATTTAACAACGAAAGATATTCCACTACCTGAGCTTTCATTTATGTTAACTAGTGATTTAGCGGTGCTAGATCACAGTGATGGCACGATTACATTGATTGCAAATGCGATTAACTGGGATGGAAGCGATGATCGTATTGACGAGGCGTATGAATCCTGTGTGCAACGTTTAGATCGCATGCAAGCAGATCTTTCGGCTCCACTATCAGGAGAGGCGGCAGAGATTCCTGATTTCTCACTTCCTGATTACGTTGGCAATATTTCAGGAGAGCAATTCAAGGAGAATATTCTTAAGGTTAAGGAAGAGATTCTTGCAGGAGAGGCGTTTCAAGTAGTTTTATCTCAGCGATTTGCAATGCCATGTCAGGCAGATGCAATTGATGTTTATCGCATGCTTCGCCTTAACAATCCTTCGCCATATATGTATTTGTTCCGCTTCACAGATGGCATTGAGATCGTTGGATCTAGTCCTGAAGCGTTAGTAAAGGTCAATCAGAAAGATGTAATGATCCATCCGATTGCAGGGACTCGTAAGCGTTCCTCAAATCCTGAAGAGGATCACCGCTTAGGGGAAGAGTTATTGGCCGACCCAAAGGAGCGAGCAGAGCACCTCATGCTTGTTGATTTAGGTCGAAATGATTTAGGACGTGTGTGTGCACCTGGAAGTGTTGAAGTAGTCGACTTCATGCATATTGAGCGATATTCACACGTGATGCATATTGTTTCAACTGTGATTGGCAAGCTGGCAGATAAGGCCACACCAGTTGATGCACTCTTTTCAGTCTTTCCTGCAGGAACATTATCTGGCGCACCAAAGCCACGAGCGATGGAAATCATTGAAGAGTTAGAGACAACCAGACGTGGTGTTTATGGTGGCATCGTTGGATATATAGATTTCACCGGCAACATAGATACATGTATCGCTATCCGCACAGCTTTGCTATATCAAGGCACCGCATATGTGCAAGCAGGTGCTGGTGTTGTCGCAGATTCAGATCCTGAATCAGAAAACCAAGAGTGCAGAAATAAGGCAGCAGCTGTTCTAACCGCCATTCATGCAGCTAATCGTTTGGGGCACAATCATGAGTGATCTTTTGCCTATTGGGGTTGCAGCATTATTTGTATTGGCACTTGTTTTATTACTTGCACGAAAGTTTAAGCTTTCATCTAGATATGAGCGCGCACCACGTCAGCTCAACTCTTGGTCAGCACTTGATAAGGGGATAGACCCAACAGAGGACCAAAAACTGTGAGCGTTCTAGATGCAATCATTGAAGGTGTGCGCGAGGATTTAGCAGCTAGGCGTTTGCCCATGTCACAGTTACTTGAGGCAATTGAAGTTGCACCGCCGGTAAGAGATTGCTTAGCGGCTTTGCTAACGGAAGATATCTCGGTAATTGCAGAAGTAAAAAGATCTTCGCCCAGCAAAGGCGCACTTGCTCCCATTACAGATCCTGCCGGACTTGCCGCAAGTTATGAAGAAGCAGGTGCTGCGGTAATTAGCGTGCTGACGGAGCAACGTCGATTTGGTGGAAATTTGGCAGATTTAGATGCGGTGCGCAAAGCTGTTGAGTTGCCGATCTTAAGAAAAGATTTCATGGTTGATGAGTATCAGTTCTATGAAGCAAGAGCACACGGTGCAGATGTAATTTTGCTGATCGTCGCAGCACTTAGTAAGAATCAATTAGATGATTATTTTCATTTATCAAAAGAGCTCGGTATGAGAGCGTTGATTGAGGTTCACACACCAGGAGAATTAGAAAGTGCACTTGAAATGTCACCTGAGATTGTTGGTGTTAACTCACGCAACTTGAAAACATTAGATGTTGATGCACAAGCTTTTGCTCAACTCATTCCTCAAATACCAAGCACCATTGCACGCGTTGCCGAATCAGGTATCTCTACTCGGGCCGATGTTGAGTTTGCCCAAGAGCATGGAGCAACAGCGATTCTGGTGGGAGAGGCATTAGTTCGTTCAGGAAATTCAAATGTTGCGATGGCCCAGTTGCTCGGTAGGCTTGCATAATGATTATTGAGGGTCACTTCGGAGAGTATGGCGGCCGCTTTGTGCCAGAGGCTCTAATTGGCGCTCTTGAAGAGTTAGAGGCTGCCCATAGTGCAGCGCAAAAAGATCCAGCATTTATTGAAGAACTTGCAGAGCTCCATCGCACCTACACCGGTCGCCCAAGCATCATTACTGAAGCTAAGAGATTTGGTGAGCATGCAGGCGGGGCTCGAATATTTTTAAAGCGGGAAGATTTAAACCACACCGGCAGCCACAAGATCAATAATGTTTTAGGTCAAGCTCTATTAACAAAACGCATGGGTAAAAAGCGCATCATTGCCGAAACTGGTGCCGGTCAGCACGGAGTTGCATCTGCAACAGCTGCAGCGCTGATGGGACTTGATTGCGTCGTATACATGGGCGAAGAGGATACGCGCCGTCAAGCACTCAATGTTGCGCGCATGAAGTTACTAGGTGCGCAAGTTGTTCCAGTGACATCTGGATCCAAAACATTAAAAGATGCAATCAACGAAGCGATGCGTGATTGGGTAACTAACGTTGCCGATACTCACTACATGCTCGGCACCGTGGCAGGGCCTCATCCATTCCCGACCATGGTTCGTGACTTTCACAAAATTATTGGTGATGAAGCGCGTGAGCAAATGCTTGCCCTAACCGGCAGATTGCCAGATGCAGTTCTTGCTTGTGTTGGCGGGGGATCAAATGCAATTGGAATCTTCAATGCATTTATTCCAGATGCTGACGTTCGACTCATTGGACTTGAAGCAGGTGGTGATGGTGTTGAAACTGGACGCCATGCTGCAACGATTACCGGCGGATCACCGGGTGTTTTGCACGGAACTCGTTCATACGTTTTGCAAGATGCTAATGGTCAGACAGTCGAATCACACTCAATTTCTGCTGGACTTGATTACCCAGGAGTTGGTCCAGAGCACGCCTACCTCCATGACATCGGTAGAGCTGAATACCGCGCAGTAAATGATGATGCAGCAATGGCCGCATTTGAACTGTTGTGCAAGACAGAGGGAATTATTCCTGCGATAGAAACTGCCCACGCTTTGGCCGGTGCATTGGTCATAGGTAAAGAGCTAGGGCCAAATGCGAATCTATTGATCAATTTATCTGGCCGCGGAGATAAAGATGTTCAAACGGCTGCTGAATACTTTGGATTACCACTGTAATGACGCAATTAGATTCAGTAATGGCAAAGGTGCGTGCAGAAAATCGCGCAGCTTTAATTGCATACATCCCAGCTGGATTTCCCTCTAAGTCTGGATGTGCCAAAGCAATTAAAGCGTTGGCAGATGCTGGCGTTGATGCAATTGAAATCGGATTTCCCTACAGCGATCCAGTAATGGATGGACCGGTTATTCAAGAGGCTGCAGATATTTCACTCAAGGCTGGAACAAATGCTGCTGATGTGTTTGAGGCTCTCAATGTCGCATCAAGTACCGGCGTGGCAGCAGTTGTCATGACCTACTGGAATCCAATTGCAAAATATGGAGTTGAAAAGTTTGCACAATCCATTGCCGACAATGGAGGATCAGGTGTCATCACGCCAGATCTGACAATCGAGGAGTCTGATTCGTGGATTGCTGCAACGAAGAAGAGCGGTATCAATCCAATTTACGTTGTCGCACCAAGTACCAAAGATGAGCGCTTGAAGAATGTGACAGCCAAAACAGGTGGATTTGTCTATGCAGCAAGCATGATGGGCGTGACAGGCACTAGAAGCACAGTTGCATCAAGTGCCAGTGAACTAGTTGCACGAGTTCGAACAGTTACCGATTTACCTATCTCAGTCGGCTTAGGTGTTTCCACACGTGAACAAGCAAAATCGCTAGCAGCATATGCAGATGGAGTCATTGTTGGCTCAGCCTTTATTAAGTTATTGCTAGATGCACCATCAGAACAAGAAGGGTTAGATGCTATTTCCCATCTAGCTAAGGAATTAGCATTAGGAGTACGTGAGGGACGATGAGAAATTTCAACGAACGCTTTCAGCCGATAATCACATTGTTGGCCCGACTTGTACTTGGCGGCGTGCTTTTAGCTGCAGGTGGGTTAAAAGTTTTAAAGCCAACAGAATCTGCAAATGCAGTTGCTGCTTATAAAATATTGCCAACCAATTTGGCGCACTTAACCGGCTATGCCTTGCCGTGGCTAGAAGTTGCAATTGCGCTGCTTTTGATTCTTGGTTTTATGGTTCGCCCAGCAGCTGTCATCAGCGGTTTGATCATGATTGTCTTTATTGGGGCAATCGCCTCGGTCTGGGCACGAGGCATGTTGATTGACTGTGGATGCTTCGGCGGAGGCGGGGAAATCGACCCATCTTTAGCCTCAGAGGTTCGTAGGACCTATTTCATAGAAATTATGCGCGATTTAGGTTTGGCCCTCACCGCGCTTTATCTGTATTTTTTCCCTTACGGAAAGCTATCCATAGAAAAAGCAGCACCCTCAACTAAGGAGCAATAATGGCAAAGCAGCAGGCAAAAAGCGGTGACAACGTAACTCGTTGGATCGTAATTGCGATGGTCTCACTCGTTGTTGTTACAGGTGTTGTCTTTTCAATCTTTAGTCAAAACAACAAAGAGACTGCTTCTCTTGCGGCCCTGGATGGCTTCAAGTCAAAGGGTTCAATAGTTTCAACAATTGATGCAGAAAATGGATCAGCAATTACCTTTAATCCTGGCTTGGCCAAAACAGTTGACGTTTGGGAAGACCCACAGTGTCCTGTTTGTAAGTACTTCGAAGATGCAAATGGCGAATACATCGATAGCTTGATTCGTGAGAAGAAGGCGACTGTTCGTTTCCATGTTCTTTCATTCTTAGGAGATGAATCAGTACGCGCCGCCAATGCCTCATTCTGTGCAGCAGATGAAGGTAAGTACATAGATTTCCACAAGGCTTTGTATCGCGTTCAATCTCCACTCGAGAACTCAGGATTCTGGAGCAATGAGACTCTAGTTGCCATTGGAAGCAAAGTCGGCATCACATCTGAAAAATTTACCAAGTGTGTAAATGACGGCCAGAAGGTTTCAGTTGTGAAGGCAAATTACGATTCAATGCAAAAGTATGGCGTTCAAGGAACTCCAACTGTTTTCATTGATGGAAAATTGTGGGAGCGCAAGAGCTCAGACTTTAATCCAGATGAGTTCCGCGCCGCTGTAGAGGGTAATTAAAACTTGTTGATCGCATTTCCAACGCCAACGCAATCGGCGTTGGAAATCGGTCCATTAACAATTCATTTCTATGCACTCTGCATCATCACCGGTATCGCTGTTGCAATTTGGTTGGGTGACAAGAGATTTCGTGCAAAAGCAGTTAACGGCAAATCAGTAGTTTCTGAAGTTGCAATTACCGCAGTTCCTGTCGGCATAATCGGTGGACGTATTTATCATGTGATCTCTTCACCCTCTGCTTATTTTGGTTCAGAGGGCAATCCATTAGATGCATTCAAGATTTGGGAAGGTGGATTAGGTATCTGGGGCGCCATTTCTCTGGGGCTCGTCGGTGCTTATCTGCGATACAGATCATTACAAAAACGGATCGACCTGCCTTCATTTGCAGTCTTTGCTGATGCGCTAGCTCCCGGGATTTTATTTGCCCAGGCAATCGGTCGATTTGGAAATTGGTTTAACGGCGAACTCTTTGGACGACCTTTAGATACTTGGTGGGCACTTGAAGTTCCATTTAAGTATCGACCTTTTGGTTATACCGAATTTGAGTCCTTTCACCCAACATTTTTGTATGAGGCAATCTGGTGTGTTCTTGTAGCAGTGGTACTGTTGAAATTTGGCAACACACTCAAGGCCGGACAGGTCTTTGCAGCATATGTATTTGCCTATTGCTTCGGAAGATTCTTCATTGAGTTAATTCGCATTGATTCAGCCAATACGATCGCGGGATTACGTGTAAATGTATGGGTGAGTCTGATCGTTGGTATTGGCTCGGCCCTATTTTTCCTCCGTGCCTCAAGAAAGAATGCATAGGCTTCGTGTAGGCTAGCCAAATGGCACTTGAAGAGGTTTATAAGCGCAATCTTCAACACCGTACCCACCGCGCAGGTTGGCTACGTGCTGCAGTCCTTGGTGCAAACGATGGCCTTGTCTCAACTGCTTCTTTAATGGTTGGTGTTGCAGCTGCAGGTAAGAATGACTTCTTGGTTACCGCAGGCATTGCAGGAATTACAGCTGGTGCAATGTCGATGGCAGTTGGTGAATATGTTTCAGTGCGTTCACAAAATGATGTCGAAGATTCAGATCGCTTGTTAGAGATTGAACATTTAGCAGCAGATCCAGATGGTGAGTTGCAGGAGTTGCAACACATTTATATCAATCGCGGACTTACACCGGCACTTGCTCTACAAGTTGCGCTAGAAATGCACCACAAAGATCCATTAGAAGCGCATTTGCGAGATGAACTTGGGCAAAGTCCAGAGACCAAAGCCAGACCTGTTCAGGCAGCAGTTGCCTCGGCCATCGCCTTTACATGCGGCGGTTTGATTCCATTTGCTGGTGCATTTGCTCCAGCACTTGGTGCTAAGGCGTGGAGCATTGTCATATTTACTCTTGGCGGTTTGGTGTTAACAGGTGTGGTTAGCGCCAGAATTTCAGGTTCAAAGGTGTTAGCTCCAACAGTTCGGGTGTTACTTGGCGGGTGCCTAGGTATGGCAATCACCGCTGGAATTGGCCAAATCACCAACATCTCAGGCATCTAAGTAAGCCTGACCTTAGGCTTCCTTTTCACCTACTTATTGCTACGCTTTCCCACTAAGTAAGTCCCGGGCCAAGGATGTCCCTATTCACGTAGGACAATTCCGTAGGAGCTTCGCACATGGCACTTGCATCCAATTATCCACAAGCACAAGGGCTCTATGACCCTGCCCAAGAACATGATGCTTGTGGTGTTGCGATGGTTGCCACACTCAACAAAGTTGCAACACATGAGATTGTTGCAAAAGCTCTAACCGCACTTCGTAATATGGAACACCGCGGGGCATCTGGTGCTGAACCAGACAGCGGTGATGGCGCCGGAATCTTAATTCGTGTCCCAGATGCTTACTTCCAGGCAGTTGTTGATTTCAAACTTCCAGCGGCAAATGCATATGCAACTGGTATCGCATTTGTGGCACGTGGGGCAGATGTAAAGAGCGATATTGCAAAGATCGCCGAAGAAGAGGGCCTAACTGTCTTGGGATGGCGTGAAGTTCCAATTAACTCCACATCATTAGGAAAAACCGCACTATCTGTAATGCCAGATTTCCATCAAGTTTTTGTTGCAGGCAAGAATGGAGAGACAGGTATCGCACTTGATCGTTTAGCTTTTTGTTTACGCAAGCGCGCTGAGCACACACTTGATCTGTATTTTCCTTCGTTGTCCTCACAGACCATCGTCTACAAGGGAATGCTCACAACAGGACAGTTAGAAGAGTTTTTCCCTGAGCTCTCAGATGAGCGTGTAGTTTCTCCGCTTGCATTAGTGCACTCACGATTTTCTACTAATACTTTTCCTTCTTGGCCACTTGCCCACCCTTATCGCTTCATTGCACACAATGGTGAGATCAATACCGTTAAGGGAAATCGCAACTGGATGCGTGCTCGCGAATCTCTACTTGCTAGTGATGTTATTCCGGGAGATCTAAAGCGCCTATTCCCAATCGTTGAAATGTCAGGTTCAGATTCAGCATCATTTGATGAAGTCCTAGAGCTTTTGTATTTAGGTGGACGATCTTTACCTCACGCAGTCTTAATGATGATTCCTGAAGCATGGGAAAACCACGCAACGATGCCGCAGAATCGTCGTGATTTCTACGCATTCCATGCATCCATGATGGAGCCTTGGGATGGACCAGCCTGTGTGACATTTACAGATGGGCATCAAGTTGGCGCGGTACTAGATCGCAACGGCTTACGTCCATCACGTTTCTGGGTTACAAAGGATGGTCTTGTAGTACTCGCATCTGAAGTTGGCGTACTTGATATTCCGGCTGAAAACATTGAGCGCAAGGGTCGCTTGCAGCCAGGAAAAATGTTCTTGGTAGATATCGAGCAGGGCCGCATTATTGAAGACGGCGAGATTAAAGATGACTTAGCAAATGCAGCCCCCTATAAAGAGTGGCTGCATGCGGGGATGGTCAAGCTCAGCGATCTTCCATCACGTGAGCACATTGTGTATCCGCACTCATCTGTTGTTCGCCGCCAACGTGCATTTGGGTATACCGAAGAGGATCTGCGCATCCTTGTTACTCCCATGGCCAAAAACGGCATGGAAGCACTTGGTTCAATGGGTACAGATACTCCGATTGCAGCTCTTTCTGAGAAGCCACGTTTAATCTTTGATTACTTCTCACAACTTTTTGCTCAAGTTACAAATCCACCCTTGGATGCAATCCGTGAAGAGCTTGTAACAAGTCTTGGAACTTCAATGGGTCCTGAGCACAATTTGTTGGATCCAGGTCCATCCAGTTGTCGCCAAATTTCTTTGGCTTTTCCTGTCATCGATAATGATGAACTTGCAAAGATTATTCACGTTAATGCAGATGGAGATTATCCAGGCTTAAGTGCACACGTGGTTCGCGGTTTGTTCAATATCGCCGATGGTGGAGACTCATTGCGTGATCGCTTAAATGAGATCAAGGCCGAAGTTTCACAAGCGATTAACGATGGCGCACACATCATCGTTCTTTCTGATCGTGATGGCGATGCTGAGAACGCTCCGATTCCATCACTACTTCTTACTTCGGCAGTTCACCATCACTTGATTCGCGAAAAGACTCGCACCAAGGTTGGCCTTGTTGTTGAAGCTGGCGATGTGAGAGAAGTTCACCATGTGGCACTTCTTATTGGTTATGGTGCAGCATGTGTTAACCCATACCTTGCGATGGAGTCTGCAGAAGATTTAGTGCTACAAGGCGTCATCACTGGCATCACTCCGGAAAAAGCTGTTAAGAATCTCATCAAGAGTCTTGGTAAAGGCGTGCTTAAGGTGATGTCCAAGATGGGTATCAGCACAATCGCTTCCTACACAGGAGCTCAAGTATTCGAAGCTATTGGTTTGTCTCAAGAAGTTGTCGATGAATACTTTGTTGGAACGACCTCACGTCTTGGTGGCGTGTCACTGGACATCATTGCCGAAGAAACAATTGCTCGCCATCACGTTGCATATCCACCTGGGGGAGAAGTTCCAGGAACAAAGCGTCTTCCTATTGGCGGGGAGTACCAGTGGCGCCGTGAGGGTGAACCACACCTGTTTGATCCAGAAACTGTCTTTAGATTGCAGCACTCAACACGCAATAAGCGGTATGACATTTTCAAGCGCTATACCGATCGCGTTAATGAGCAAAGCACACGTTTGATGACACTTCGTGGGTTGTTCGAATTCAAAGATGGCGTCAATGCGCCTATCTCAGTTGATGAAGTTGAACCAATTAGCGAGATTATTAAGCGCTTCTCGACGGGTGCGATGTCATATGGGTCTATTTCGGCTGAAGCACACGAAACATTAGCAATTGCAATGAATCGTCTAGGTGGAAAATCAAACACAGGTGAAGGCGGCGAAGAGCCAGAACGCAATCTCCCAATGGCAAATGGTGATTCAAAGCGTTCTGCAATCAAGCAGGTTGCATCTGGTCGATTTGGCGTGAACAGTAATTACTTGGTCAATAGCGATGACATTCAAATCAAGATCGCACAAGGTGCAAAGCCTGGTGAAGGTGGTCAACTACCTGGTAACAAGGTTTATCCGTGGATAGCGAAGGCGCGTTACTCCACACCTGGTGTTGGATTGATTTCACCACCCCCACATCACGATATCTATTCAATTGAAGATCTTGCTCAGCTCATTCACGATTTAAAGAATGCGAATAAGAATGCTCGTGTTCACGTGAAGTTGGTGGCAGAGGTTGGCGTTGGAACTGTTGCCGCTGGAGTTTCTAAGGCACACGCAGATGTGGTTTTGATTTCTGGCCATGATGGTGGAACAGGTGCATCACCTCTTACATCTCTCAAGCACGCTGGTGCGCCATGGGAGTTAGGTTTGGCTGAAACCCAACAGACGTTGCTGCTTAATGGACTTCGCGATCGCATTGTTGTGCAGACAGATGGACAGCTAAAGACAGGTCGAGATGTTGTTATTGCAGCGCTGCTGGGTGCTGAAGAGTATGGTTTTGCAACTGCGCCACTTGTTGTTTCTGGTTGCATCATGATGCGTGTGTGTCATTTGGACACATGTCCTGTTGGAGTGGCAACACAAAACCCTGAGCTTCGTAAAAACTTCACGGGCAAGCCTGAGTTTGTTGAGACTTTCTTTGAATACATTGCAGAAGAGGTTCGCGAAATCTTGGCACAGCTTGGATATCGCACACTTCTTGAGGCTGTGGGACACGTTGAGTCACTTGATACGCGTAAGGCGGTTGAGCACTGGAAGGCTGCAGGATTAAACCTTGAGCCACTTTTGGTTCGCCCAGATGTTGATAGCCCATTGCACAACACCATTAAGCAGGATCACGGACTCGATGCAGCACTTGATAACACATTGATCAAGCTGTCAGAAGCTGCCCTTGTTACGGCAGAAGCGGTGCGAATTGATTTACCTGTGCGAAACGTTAATCGCACAGTGGGAACCATGCTTGGCGCAGAGATAACTCGTAAATATGGCGCAGAGGGTCTGCCAGAAGGAACTATCGATGTCACATTACATGGCTCTGCTGGACAATCACTTGGCGCATTTATTCCTAAGGGTTTAACAATTCGCTTGTATGGCGATTCAAATGACTATGTTGGTAAGGGTATATCTGGTGGTCGAGTAATTGTGCGACCAGATGAAAAAGCATCATTTAAGTCTGAAGTCAATGTCATTGCTGGAAATGTTATTGGTTATGGTGCAACCGCAGGAGATATCTTTATTCGAGGCGTTGTTGGCGAAAGATTCTGCGTTAGAAACTCTGGCGCACTAGCAATTGTTGAAGGTATTGGCGATCACGGTTGCGAATACATGACCGGTGGCACAGTGGTTGTTCTAGGTCGAACTGGCCGCAATATTGCTGCCGGTATGTCCGGTGGTAGAGCATTTGTTCTAGATCTTGACACAGCAAATGTGAATGCTGACATGGTTGATGTCATGGCCGTTCCGGATGATCAAAAAGAGATTCTCAAGGGACATCTTTCTTCATACGTTGCTGAAACAGGATCTGAGATTGCCTCTGCTGTGCTTAAGGATTGGGAGAACAGCATTGGCCGCATCTCCTTAATCATGCCGCGTGACTATGCACGTGTGCTGGCAGCAATGGAGCGCGCAGTTCGCGAAGGTTTACCAGCAGATGCACTAGTGATGGAGGTTGCAGCTAATGGCTGATCCAAAGGGATTTATGACTACTCCGCGCGAGACCCCAACTCGCAGACCAGTTGATGTTCGTATTCAAGACTGGCGTGAAGTGTATGAACCACAAAGTTTTGAACATCTACAGAAGCAGGCTGGACGTTGCATGGATTGCGGCATTCCTTTCTGTCATAACGGGTGCCCACTAGGGAATTTGATTCCAGAGTGGAATGACTTGATTTGGCGTGGGGACAAAGAAGAGGCGATCAATCGCTTGCATGCAACAAATAATTTTCCAGAGTTCACTGGCCGTTTATGTCCAGCACCATGTGAGACAGCATGTGTTGTTGCCATTAATCGGGATGCAGTAACAATCAAACAGATTGAGCTGCGCACAATCGAGGAAGCATTCGATGCGGGCAATGTGAAGCCAATGGCACCTGATCGCTTAACTGGCAAGACTGTTGCAGTTATTGGTTCTGGGCCTGCTGGACTTGCTGCAGCCCAACAACTCACACGCGCCGGTCACACCGTTGCTGTTTATGACCGCGCCGACAAAATTGGTGGACTACTTCGCTATGGAATTCCAGAGTTCAAGATGGAAAAGCACATTCTTGATCGCCGCTTAGAGCAAATGGAAAAAGAGGGGACTCGTTTCCGTCCAGGTGTTGATGTAGGAGTGGAGCTAACTGGATCAGACTTGCGCAAGAAGTATGACGCTATTGTTTTAGCAGTTGGTGCAACCCAGTGGAGAGATCTTCCAATTAAGGGTCGCGAGTACAAAGGTATTTACCAAGCAATGGAGTTCTTGCCGTGGGGTAATAAGCAAGCACTTGGCGAGATTGAAAATCCTGATATCAACGTTGCTGGCAAGCATGTTGTCATTCTTGGCGGCGGTGATACTGGCGCAGATTGTTTGGGAACTTCTATTCGTCAAGGCGCTGCAAGCATTACGCAGCTTGAAATTATGCCTCGTCCAACTGAGGAGCGACCAGCAGGACAACCATGGCCTACATATCCAATGATTTATCGGGTTTCTAGTGCGCATGAAGAAAATGACAACAGAGTGTTTGCTGTTAGCACTGAAGAATTCTTAGGGGATGAGAACGGCAATCTTCGTGCAATCAGGATTGTCGAAACAGAGTTTAAAGATGGAAAGTTCACACCAGTTGCAGGATCTGAAAAAGAGATTAAGTGCGATTTTGTCTTTATGGCTATGGGCTTTACAGGTCCAGAAAAGTCACCTTTGCTCACACAACTTGAAGTGCAGCTAGATGAACGCGGCATGATCAAGCGTGATAAGAATTTCCAATCAACAGAAGAAGGTGTGTTTGTTGCAGGAGATGCTGGCCGCGGTCAATCATTGATCGTGTGGGCAATTGCTGAAGGACGAAGCACAGCTGCAGCAGTTGATAGATATCTCACTGGGCGCACACAACTTCCAGTGCCCATAGCGCCAACGGACCGCCCACTGATGGTTTAAGGTTGAGTAATGCGTAGAGCGAAGATTGTTTGCACGATGGGTCCTGCAGTTGAATCTCCTGAGAAAGTAAAGGAGCTCATCGCCGCAGGTATGAACATGGCTCGACTCAACCTGTCACATGGTGGATATGAAGAGCACCAAATGCGCTTAGATCGCGTGCGTTCGGCAGCTAAAGAAGCTGGAATACCTGTTGCAATCCTTGTCGATCTGCAAGGTCCCAAGATTCGTCTTGCTCGTTTTGCAAATGGTCCACACGAGCTAGAACGAGGCGACATTTTTACAATCACTATTGATGAAGTTGAGGGAACCAAGGTTCGCGTTGGAACGACCTATAAAGGTTTGCCCGGAGATTGCAAGCCAGGAGATCGCATCCTGATTGATGATGGAAAAGTAACTGTTGAAGTTGTTGAAGTAAAAGGAAACGATGTAGTTACAAAAGTGATTCAGCCCGGGGCTGTCAGCAACAATAAGGGTATTAACTTGCCAGGTGTTGCAGTCTCTGTTCCGGCATTATCTGAAAAGGACAAAGAAGATCTTCGCTGGGGACTACGAGCTGGCGCAGATTTCATCGCACTTTCATTTGTTCGAAATGCTGCCGATGTTGATGATGTTCACGCAATCATGGATGAAGTCGGAATCCGAGTGCCAGTAATTGCAAAGATTGAAAAGCCACAGGCAGTTGAAAATCTTGAAGAGATCGTTGCCGCATTTGACGGCATCATGGTTGCCCGTGGTGATCTAGGTGTTGAGTTGCCTATCGAAGAGGTTCCACTAGTTCAAAAGCGTTGCATCGAACTTGCACGTGAGGCGGCTAAGCCGGTAATTGTTGCGACCCAAATGCTTGACTCAATGATTACAAACTCTTCTCCAACTAGAGCTGAGGCAACAGATTGTGCAAACGCTGTTCTAGATGGCGCAGATGCTTTGATGCTCTCAGGTGAAACATCTGTTGGCGCATTTGCAATTGAAGCTGTTGCAACGATGGCTCGCATCATTGCGCGCACAGAAGAGGGCGGCTTTGAAATGATCCGTCCACTTCGCACAACACCAAAGACAAAGGGCGGTGCCATCACCCGCGCTGCAGCCGAAGTAGGTTCAATTGTTGGTGCAAAGTACTTAGTTACCTTTACTCAATCAGGTGATTCTGCTCGTCGAATGGCTCGTTTGCGTTCGCCGATTCCAATTCTTGCCTTTACTCCAGATGCAGGTACATATAACCGTCTTGCATTGTCATGGGGAGTAGAACCAGAGGTCACTCCGATGGTTAAGCACACCGATGAGATGGTGAAGCAGGCAGATACATTGTTAATTCAATCTGGTCGAGCACGCGAGGGCGAAAATGTTGTCATCGTTGCAGGCTCACCTCCAGGAATTCCTGGCTCAACCAATGCAATGCGCGTTCACCGCGTAGGAGATGCAGTTGGTGGAGTAGTTCCTGCTTACCGCTAAGATTGCCCTTGATTAAGCCTCGGTACTCCAACGGTAGAGAGGGCAGTCTCAAACACTGCACAGTGTCGGTTCAAGTCCGACTCGGGGCACTCTAGCTGTACTTCTTGAAGGGATGAATTGAACATGAGTGTTCGCATCCTTGTGGCAGAAGATGAAGCGTTAATTCGGATGGACCTTGTCGAAATGTTGCAAGGTGCCGGTTATGAAGTTGTTGCTCAAGCAACCAATGGTCAAGAAGCAATTGATCTAGCAATCGAACATAAACCTGATCTTGCAATTCTTGATGTGAAGATGCCAATTCTTGATGGAATATCTGCAGCAGAAAGAATTATTCAAATTGCACCCGTATTAATGCTCACCGCTTTTTCTCAGAAAGAGTTAGTTGACCGTGCTCGCGATGCAGGAGTAATGGCATATGTGGTCAAGCCCTTTACGATCGGGGACTTAATGCCAGCAATTGAAATTGCAATTAGTAGGCATCTGCAAATGAGATCTCTAGCCGATGAAGTTGCAGATCTACATGATCGCCTTGAAACTCGGAAATTAATTGATCGGGCTAAGGGTATTTTGATGAAAGCGCTTAATCTTTCAGAGCCAGAGGCGTTCTCCTGGATTCAAAGAGCTGCAATGGATCGAAGACTTTCCATGAAAGATGTGGCTGAGGCGGTCATTAATCCCAACGCGGTGCCCGATAAATAGTTCTCAGGTTCGTCTCATTTTTTGATACTAAAAATCCCACTTTATAACGAAACCGAGACAATTCACGCGGGAATCTGCCTTGTCTAACCCTTACCTACTCCATTACTCTTTCCGTCTCCCTGTCCCGGGACACAAGAACAGGAAAGGCACTACATATGAAGAAGAATCGCGTTCTCGCGGTTGTAGCTGCTGTAGCAATCGCAACATCATCATTCGTTGCATTCGCTCCGTCAGCATCAGCTGCTTGCTCAAGCAAGCTAAAGATTGCATACCAGGGTCCACTAACAGGACCAGAAGCAGCACTAGGAATCAACGAGCTTAACGGTGTTAAGTTCGCACTAAAGAAGTTCCTTGCAGCTAACAAGTCAGCAAATGTTGATCCAGTTGTTTACGAAGTAGATGACCAAGGAGATCCAGCAGTTGCTGGTCCAATCGCACCTAAGGTTGCAGCTGAAGAGTGCGTAGTTGCACTAGTTGGTCCTGCTTACTCAGGCGCATCAAAGGTTTCACTACCTGTTTACCTATCAGCAGGTCTACCAATCATCACACCATCAGCAACAAACCCAACACTTCCATCATTCGGAAAGTCAATTTTCCACCGCGCAGTGTTGACAGATGATTACCAGGGTCCAGCTCTTGCACGTTTGGTTACACAAAATGTTAAGAACGCTAAGGTGTTCTTGGTTAACGATGCATCAGACTACGCAGTTGGACTACAGAAGACTGTAGATATCACACTTGCAGGCCGCGTTGTTGGTAAGGATGTAACACCAACAGGTACAACTGACTTCACAGCAACAATTGCAAAGATCAAGAAGTCAAAGGCAACAGCAGTGATCTACTCAGGTTACTTCTCACAAGCAGCAGTATTCGTAAAGCAGCTACGTGACTCAGGTTCAAAGATTGTCTTCGCTTCAGGCGACGGTACTCTTGATGCTCAGTTCGTAAAGCTTGCACGTAAGGCTGCAGAAGGTGTTCTACTTTCAGCACCAGCTATCCCAATGGAAACAGCATCTCCAAAGCTTGCTGCAGAAATGGTTAAGGCTGGTTGGACTCCTGGTGTTTACACAACAGAGTCATACGATGCAGCTAACTTCTTCCTTGAGGCAATCAAGGCTGGAAACAGCGATCGTGCATCAATCAACAAGTACGTCTCAACTCAGTCATCAAAGGGTCTTTCAAAGGTTCTTAAGTTTGATGCTGACGGAGAAGTATCTGGTGCAGATGTAAACGGCTTCGTAATCAAGAACGGAAAGATCGTTCTTCTTGGAGCAATCAAGGCATAATTCGCTTCGGCGAAACTTGTAAGTACGGTCAGAGTGGGTGGGGAAACCCGCCCACTCTGACCCTTTAAAGTAAAGGTGAGAAATGGATTTCGCATTACTGCATGACGCATTTTGGGGTCTAACCTTTGATGGAATAGCACTTGGCGCGATTTATGCACTGATCTCACTTGGTTACACATTGGTTTATGGCGTATTGCGCCTGATTAACTTTGCCCACTCTGAAGTTTTTATGATCGGTACTTTTGCCGCACTTGTAGCCTCATCTGGATTGATGGGCGTTAAAGTCGAAGACGAACCTCGTACCGGTGTCTCAATGATTTTAACTCTCTTAGTTTGTTTAGTTGTTGCGATGTTGGCATCTGCCATTACCGCAGTACTTGTAGAAATTGTCGCTTATCGCCGCCTTCGTCAGCGTGGGGCAACAAAGCTTGCAACATTGATTTCAGCAATCGGAGTTTCCATCTCTTTGGTAGAACTATTCCGAATTCTTACAGATTCATTGCCTCGCGAATTTCCGCGCATTATGGAAAAGACATTTTTGTTTAGTTATGCCGGAGCAGATATTCGTAATGACAAGGTTATTGTCATTATCGCTGCGGGTTTAATGATGTTTGCACTTGAGCGCTTTATTACCAAGTCTCGTCTTGGTAAGGGAATTCGCGCAGTATCGATGGATGAGAACACATCAACATTGATGGGTGTAAACATTAACCGCGTTATTACAGTTACATTCTTTGCAGGCGGTCTCATGGCCGGTGCTGCAGCGTTTTTCTACATTTTGGTTTATGAAAACACATCTTTCAAGGTTGGCTTCTTCCTAGGTATCAGCGCCTTTACCGCAGCTGTACTAGGTGGAATCGGTAACCTCAAGGGTGCGCTGTTTGGTGGTTTTGCATTAGGTCTGATGGAGACGTGGACCAGTGCAGTCTTTGGAACAGCATGGAAGGCAGTTATTTCATTCATTATTTTGGTACTCGTTCTTCTGATTAAGCCGACCGGCTTATTCGGAGAATCAATCCAGCAGGCGAGGGTCTAATGGCTGACAAGAAGCAACGCATCAACTTGCGCGATAGAGGCGCTGAATATTGGGAGCGTTCACCAAAGTGGCGCCGTGTTGCAATGGCAATTTTCTTTATTGCAGTTTGCTACGCGCTTCCATTCTTGAATAACCCACTCATCAACACACCAGGATCAGATTTCCAGTCCGTTCTTTTCTATCCAGTTGGTATGTATGTACTGATGGCAATTGGTCTAAACATTGTTGTGGGTAAGTCCGGTCTTCTAGATTTGGGATACGTCGCATTCTTTGCCATCGGTGCTTACACAATGGCGATCCTTGGCACAAAAACTGCCCTTAACTTCTGGGAAATCATGCCAATTGGTATTGGTCTTGCGATGCTCTCAGGAGTATTGCTTGGTACACCAACACTTCGCCTTCGTGGTGATTACCTTGCAATCGTAACTTTAGGATTTGGTGAAATCGTTCGAATCTTTGCAGTTAACACCGATTCAATTGGTGGCTCTAGAGGTATTGCGGGTATTCCAACACCACCAGATATTTTCAAGGCTAAGTTCACAATTTTGGATCCAAAGCCTTACTACTGGGTTCTTCTAACATTCACACTTCTAGTCATCTGGATGGTTCGCCGCATGGCAGCTCGTCGTCCAGGTCGTGCGTGGGATGCGATTCGCCAGGATGACGATGTTGCCCAATTAATGGGAATTGATACACGCAAATACAAGGTGTGGGCATTCGTTCTTGGTGCGGCAGTAGCAGGTATGGGCGGCGTTATTTATGCCTCACAAATTCTTTCTATTGTTCCTGATCAATTTAACTTGAACATCTCAATTCTGATTCTGGCATGCGTAGTTTTCGGCGGAATCGGAAACGTTTGGGGCGTAATCCTTGGCGCAGTGCTCTTGGCCTTTACCCCAGAGCGTATTCGCTTCTTAAGCCAACCTCGTATCTTGGTATTTGGAATTGCTTTGGTTGTAATGATGAACCTGCGACCAGATGGAATTTTGCCTAAGAAAAAGCGTGAGCATTTTGATCCGGACTGGCACACAGTCGAGGAATCAGGGGAAGGGCAGACCAAATAATGAGCGAGAATGTTTTAGAGCTTCAAAACATCACCATGAAGTTTGGTGGAGTTACAGCGCTTAATGATGTCAACCTTGTCGTTAAGAAGGGCGAGATCCTCGCACTCATCGGTCCAAACGGTGCCGGTAAGACAACTGTCTTCAACGTGATTACTGGCGTTTATAAGCCGACATCTGGTGATGTTGTTTTCCAAGGATCATCAATAGTTGGTAAGAAGCGTTTCAAAATTACAAAGTTAGGCATCGCTCGCACCTTCCAGAATATTCGTTTATTCGGTGAGTCATCTGCGTTAGAAAATGTGGTTACTGGCGCAGATGTTCACTCAAAGACTGGTGTTATTGGTTCAATCTTTGGCACACCGCGTTCTCGTCGTGAAGAAAAAGCCGCACTTGATCGCGCACTAGAACTGCTTGATTTCATGGGTATCAAAAAGCGTGCTGGCCAACTTGGCAAGAATCTTCCATACGGAGATCAGCGGCGACTTGAAATTGCTCGAGCACTTGCAACAAATCCAAAGCTTCTACTTCTAGATGAGCCAGCTGCTGGTTTTAACCCGGCAGAGAAGGTCGCATTAGGAGAAACAATTAAGCGAATTCGCGATACTGGATATACGGTGCTTCTGATCGAACATGACATGTCATTGATTATGGGTGTTTCAGATCGTGTTGTTGTTCTTGATTTTGGAACCAAGATTGCTGATGGAACGACTAAAGAGGTTCAAAATGATCCACGCGTTATTGAAGCGTATTTAGGAGCTCCTGCAGATGCGTCTTGAAATTAAGGACCTACACGTCCACTACGGCAAAATTGAAGCAATTAAAGGTGTTTCAGTTGTAGTAAACGAA
>Ga0214917_10001729_pt1 | contig 27808 bp, 21 predicted proteins | sample LL_1208_BB_MetaG_FD_177983 | JGI IMG/M metagenome (GOLD analysis project Ga0214917, IMG submission 177983) | Freshwater microbial communities from Lake Lanier, Atlanta, Georgia, United States - LL_1208_BB | ecosystem: Environmental > Aquatic > Freshwater > Lake | place: USA: Georgia | collected... | reverse complement strand
TAATATCTCTTGATGAATAATCCATTTGAATTGAACCAATTGATTTTGGATAACATTCAAACAATTTAACATAATATACTGAGGTTTCATTTTTATCTAATACTTTTACTGTAAGATCAGTAGTATAATCTCTATAGTAATTAAATTGTCTTGTACCTGGATCTTGAATTGAATTTATCCATGAATCAAATAAATGCTTTGTATCCATTGTTGTATCAACAAGAAACGTCATATTTACATTATCAAATGTGCGTTCATATGGCATCTCTCGGAATTCACCATATGTTCTTGCTTGTTGTGTAGAAATAGCCATACCTGGAATAGTAACTCTTTCACAATGCAAAAGCACTGTTTGCAAATCACCATTAAATGTGCTAGCAATTGTTTTTGGTAATGAAAATTCAACTTCATATCGATTCAATGGCATTATACCATGCGTTTTAATTGAAGCGATAAATTCGTTTAAAGTACTCATTTATTAAATGCTCTCTTTGATTCTTGCCATACGTTATATTTATTGGAACCAACAAATGATTCTACTGGTAACATTAATGCGGTAGCCCAATCTTCGGGTGATATTTTTCTAAATGGTGAACGAACGTGTTCAGTTAAATATTGTTTAATACAAATTTCTGCGGCTTTATACTTTGATATACCATCAATTAAACCCCATGAATATCTTAATTTTGTTGTATCATCCATTGCTTTATTATTGGCAAAATACATTAACCTGTCCATCAATTGAAAACGCATTTGATATGGTAAATAATGCATATTTAAGCCAATAAAACCACCTGCGTATTTTTTATATGGCAATAATAAAGGAAATCTATCCCAATATGGTAATGTATCTTTATGCTTAGCATCATAAGAAAACATATACATATTACCTGGTAAAATATTTGATGTTAAATCATTTCCACGAATTAATTGGCCCGGAGAAATTCTTTGCTTTTGTAATAAAAGAGTTTGTTGCTGAAACCATGCCTGCGATTTACGCGCGGCATTATGTAAATTATATTTGTTTTTTTCAAATACATCTTTAAAATTTGTTTCAGTTGCCATAAAATAAATTGTACATTAATTCTAGAATTGATTATAGTTACTTATTGGGTTTGTCAAGTAATATATTTATTGATTCTAGATATTGATTCTAGAAAAGATCTTTTTCTGTAATGATCTTAAATTCCCATCCCATTCTATTACTATATTCAATAGCTGCTTTCCACTTAGATTGATTTTTAATAAAAGTCATTGATTCAGTTATGTATCTTTTTGTTTGTTTGCCTGGAAACTTGGGTGGTTCTGTTTGACCATGTGGTTTAACTTCAATTAAGTAAATCTTAATTGAACCATTAGATGTTCTGACTTTTATTTTAAAGTCCGGAAAATATCGATGAAGTTTATTATCTGTACCACATCGGTACGGTACAATAATTTCCTCCGATGAAAATTCAATTACATTTGGGTTATTATCACACCATATCATAAATTTTAATTCCCACGATGATCTATAAATTACATTAGTGGGATCGCCAATATATTTATGGCGATTTTTTACCGTGTATTTTCCTTCAAGGTACATAAGAGATTATTATCTTATATAAATAGAATATTAGTTTAATTATTTATTTAAGGTAAAATAATGAAACCTATACATTTGTATATAAAAACCCACAATAAAACTGGATTAAAATATTTTGGAAAAACGGTGTCAAAAGACCCATACAAGTATAAAGGATCGGGTGTTTATTGGAATAAGCATTTAGAAAAACATGGTAATGATGTAAGTACAGAAATAATTGCTAGCTTTTTAGATAAAAATGAATGTAAACTTTTTGCTAAAGAATTTAGTATTAAAAATAATATTGTAGAATCTCTTGAATGGGCAAATTTAAAAATTGAAGAATTAGATGGTGGATGGACTCACATAAATTCATTATCAAAACAAATAAGAAAACAAAAATATAATGAATGGTGGAATTCTTTATCACAAGAAGAACAACAAAAAATAAATCGTAAAAAGGGCCAACCGGGTGAACGAAATTATTGGTATGGAAAAGATAGAAGTGGAAAACTTAATCCAAGATATGGTGTGCATAATGATTTTGAAACATATAAAAAAATTAGTGAATCAAAAAAAGGCAAAATGGTAGTAAAAGATTATATTACTGGTGAAATAATTGGATTAGTTGATTTGAATCATGAAAATATTAAAAATGGTGTTTGGGTTTCTATTAATTATGGAAAAAAACATAGTGAAGAATATAAGAAAAAAAAGAGTGAAGAATATAAGAAAAGAGGAATAAAACCACCATCGCAAAAAGGTAAATTGTGGTGGACAAATGGCATAAATGCTATTAGATCTAAAGAATGTCCAGGTGAAGGCTATAAAAGAGGTAGAAAAATCTCTTAAAGAAAAATAGTTATTATCAAACCAATTCATGGCTTTAAGTTCCCATGAACTTCTATAATACACTTGTGTAGGATCACCCTCATACTTATTAGGATGCTTTGGGTTAAATTTGCCTTTGTAGTAATTCATAGGGATTAACGTATAGGATATAAATATATATTACAAAATAGGTATTTAATGGAATAAAAATGGCATTTAATCCAATTGCATCATATTATGATCAATCTTATCAGAAAGCTGATTTAAATATCAATGATAAGATTCAGGATATAGAAAACACTAAAACCTCCAGAACTACGTTCTCGGAGAATGGTGATTATCGTGTTGATAATTTAATGTATCCCGATGATCTATTAAGTGCTAATGGTTTTCCTAAGCATAATAGAACAGGTAATACTGAATATGGAAATAATTATGTCATATTCTATATCAACGTTAATGCTAGTTCAAAGCTTTTAACTAATGATAAAGGTGGTGATTTAACTATTCCTAATTATAATCCATCTGATATTAATACTCTTGCAGGAAAGGGTATTTCCGAAAAACAAGCTATAGCAGCTTCTTCCGGAATTTCTGCATTAGCGGGTGGAGCAGCCGGGAAGATTTTATCAGGTGATTTAGGTGCAGCAAAAGGAGCTGCTTTAGCTGGAGGTGTTACTGCTATTGGTGTTGGCGCAATTGCTGAAACTGCTGGTACATTTACACGACAAATGAAACGTCTTCGCGCTGCAATTGCAATGCATACACCTAATCAAATATCAACACGTTATAGTGCATCATGGGAATCTGAAGATACAAATATGTTTCAAATGGCGCTAAAGGGCATTGATACATTAACAAAAGCGGCATCAGAATATAAAACAGTAAATACCATTGGTGATGCCAAAGATTCTACTGTGCGTGCAGGTAGTACAATAGCAAAAGAAGCTGCACCTTTACTTGCCACTGCTGCTTTAAGTTCTGCACCTGGAAAAGATGCTATTTCTACTATAACTGGTTTAGCAGTTAATCCAAAGAAAGAACAAATCTTTAAAGGCGTTGATTTTAGATCATTTACATTTGATTATCAATTCTTTCCTAAATCTAAACAAGAATTACAAAATGTGCAGAATATCATTTATTTGTTTAAATTGCATATGCACCCAGAATTTAAAGACAAAGATAACTTCTTGTATCTATATCCTTCTGAGTTTGATATTGTCCATTATAATGGTGTTGACGAAAACTTAAATTTACCACGCCATACATCTTGCGTATTAACAGAAATGGTAGTTAATTATGCACCACAAGGACAATTTACTTCATTTGAAGAAGGTGCACCAACACAAATTAATATGACTCTTACCTTCAAGGAGCTTTCACAGCTTACGAAGGAGCGGATCCAAGAGGGCTTCTGATGTACTTTAAAAACTTTCAAAAAATATATTATGACTATACTATTAATGGTGAAAAAGAATTAAAGGTTGTTACTGATATCACTAAAAATGTTAGATTTAGAAAAGAAGTTTTATCTAATATTTTAACATATGACTTATATGATATTAAAGATGGTGAAACACCTGAGATTATTGCCGAAAAAATCTATGGTAATCCAGAATATCATTGGATTATTATGTTAGCAAATGACAAATATGATTATTTGACAGATTTTCCATTAGATATACATAAGCTTGAAAAATTTATTACTGACAAATATGGTGATCAAGCATATGCAATTCATCATTATGAGAATGATAAAGGTTTAGTTGTTGATTCATCTTATCCTGGTGCAGTATCGGTATCTAATTATGATTATGAAACAAGAATAAATGAATCAAAGCGAAGAATAAAGATTGTATCAAAAGATGTTATAAATTTAATATTAACTAATTTAAGTAATCTATGAATCCAACTGATTCAAATAGTATTAGATTTGCGGGTGATGTTAATATTGAATATATTAGTGTAGTTACTTCAACTGGTCTAGTACATAATATTAAAAACCAAGTAATGGCAATTGAGATCTATGAAGATCTTTTTTCGCCATTCATTACTGGTGTTATTAATATTAATGAATCATTTGATTTTATTAATGTATTACCTTTTATTGGCGAAGAATATATTAATTTATCGGTTTTTACTCCATCATTTGGTAATGAAGATCATATTGAAGGGCAATTTTATATTTACAAAGTATCAAATCGTCAAATATTAAATCTTCGTACACAAATATATCAAATTCATTTTATATCAAAAGAAGCAATTGTTGATTTAAATAAAAATGTAAGTAAATCATATCAAGGTAAAGTATCTGATATTGCAAAAGAAATTTTAACAAATAAAATAGATGGTCTTGAAACAGAAAAGAAAGTTAATATTGAAACAACTTCAAATACTACAAAATTCATTTCAAATTATTGGTCACCCGTAAAAACATTAAATTATATTGCCGACACCGCGATCACTCTTGATAATGCAACAAATTATATTTTCTTTGAAAATCGTCGTGGTTTAAATTTTGCTTCACTTGATACATTATATAAGCAACCATCTTATATAAAATTTGTTTATGATAATTATTCACGTGATTATCGATCAGACGGTGGTTCTATTATTGATCTAAATAAAGACTATTCAAGATTATTAGATATTGATGTTCCAAATGTATTTGATTATATGGATAGAACGCGATCTGGTATGTATGGATCAAAGCTAATTACATTTGATACAACAACAAAAAGATATCTGGTTAAAAATTATGATATGCTTAAGGACTTTGATAATAACTATCATTTAAATAGATATGCCGCGGTATCAAAGAAAAACATTTCAAATCCAAACGCATTGGTAATTAATTATCCAAAGGCATATGCATCACATAATGGATATACTGATGTAACAAACGCATCAATTATTCAAAAAAGAATTTCTAGATTAATGCAAGCCGAGACTACAAAGATTCAAGTCACTGTAATGGGAAGAACTGATTATACAGTTGGTATGATTGTTGAATTGGATTTAAATAAAATGCAACCTATTCAAAAGAATGAAGATGCAAAAGATAATATCTTTTCCGGAAGATATATTGTATCTGCTATTAATCATTATATTAATAGAGATAAACATGAATGTTCAATGGAATTAATTAAAGACTCATATATCGTGGATTTCAATAATAGATCATGAATAATAATTTTTATATTGGTTGTGTCGAAAATCGTAATGACCCACTTAAACTAGGTCGATGCCAAGTTAGAGTTGTTGGCCTACATACTATTGATAAAAATAAGATCAAAACCGAGGATTTGCCTTGGGCTCATCCAATGTTACCAATTACTTCTGCTTCGATGTCAGGTATTGGTCATGCTCCAACTGGTCCAGTTGAGGGTACTTGGGTAATTGTAATGTTCCGTGATGAGGATTGTCAATTACCAATTATGGTTGGTACAATTCCTGGCATTCCACAAGATAATTCAGAAGCCGATGGCATTATATTAAAAGATGATTCTGGTAAAACACCAATTTTATCACAACAAGTAGTAGCAAACCAAGATAATCAAGCAGTTGTAACATCTGATCCAAATGCCGGGACCACTGCACCGGCATCAACTGCTACACCATCTACTGATATTCCAACAGTACCACCACCAGATTGGAAAGGTGATAGGTCAAAAGCATCGGCAGGCATTAAAGCATTACTTGCAGCATGTGATAAAGCTGGTTTAACAACACGTGAACAAAAATGTTCTGTATTGGCAATTGCAGGTGGTGAATGTGGTTGGATTCCTCAAGAAGAAGGTTATTCATATTCTTCATCTGGACTTCAATCAACATTTAAATCAACATTTTCTGGTAAACCAGAATTAGCTGATAAGTATGCTCGTTGGAAAGGCTCAAGACAAGATTTCTTTGCCTTTGTTTATGCACCAGAAAATAATGGTCGACAACTCGGTAATACACAAACTGGTGATGGTGGCAAATTTTTCGGTCGTGGCTTTAATCAAATTACTGGTCGTGCTAATTATACAAAATACGCTAAACTATCAGGCGTAGATATTTTAAATAATCCTGGAATCCTTCAGACTGATCTTGATAAAAGTGCTTATGTTACATGTGTAATGATTAAAGACAAAACATCAAAGTCAGTTAATGCATCAGCAAACCCAGATTGGTTTTTTGCCGCAAAGAAGGCAAATGGTAATGATACCGGTAATGGTGCAATTGTTAGAACTCGGTATTATGAATATTTTTATGGTGCACAGGTAGAAGCGTCACAAACTGAAGAAAAAACCGCAGGTACTAATATTAATCCAAATAGTACTGGTGCTAATGTTGGTCAATATGATATTGGTGAATTAGGCTTCCGTGATCCAAATAATAAGTACCCATTGAAGAGTTTTGTGCATGAACCAGATGTTAATCGTTTAGCACGTGGTATTAAGAAGGGAACAATTGTTCCAATTAAAGAAGCAAACCGAGTACTTGGCATTAAGAAGGCACTTAGTAAAGAGACATATGATGAGCCAACATCTCCATATGCCGCTAAGTATCCATATAATCATGTCATTGAAACTGAATCAGGTCACGTTCAGGAATTTGACGACACGCCCGGTATGGAAAGAATAAACACCTTTCATAGAAAAGGTACATTTACTGAAATCGATGCAAATGGTACAGAAGTTCATCATGTTGTTGGTGACAAGTATACAATTGTTGATCGCAATGGTTGTATTTACATAACAGGTGAATGTAACTTATCAGTTGATGGTAATATTAACATTCTTTGCCAATCAAATGCAAATATTGAAGTTACTGGTGATGCTGAAATGCAAGTTGGTGGTAATTATAATTTAGGCGTTGCTGGTAATATGAATGTTGGTATTGGTGGTAAGCTTAATGTCTTATCAAAAGGTAATATGACATTCCAAAGTTTAGGTTCTGGTAATATTATTACTAGTAAGGATTTAAATCAATTTTCAACTGGATCAACTAATATTCGAGCTGCGGGTAATTTTGCGGCGGATGCATCGATGATCTTTATGAATAGTGGTAAAGCAAAAAGCCCGTCAACAATTAATGTTCCAATTCCAGCAAATGGTACTCCATTAAATAAAACGGTTCCATATACAATTCCACCATCAACAGAAGGTGAAGAAGTATTTACATTTGAATCGGAAGAAGATTGGAAAACACCTCAAGGTATTGCTGCAAAGGAAGCTATTGAAAAGAAATATGGTAAGCAAACACCAGAAAATGTTCCTGCTCAAGATCAAGTAACAGAAACAAGCGGTGGAGCAAAAACAAATACTGTTGCATCATGTACTGTTATCTATAATACCGAAGACTTTAATGATAGCTTTAAACTGTCAGATAATTTTAATCTAGGCATGCTATATGACCATGCTGGTAATCATAAATTAGTTAATCAATGTGGTTTAACTAAGCAACAAATTATTTGTAACCTTTCACAATTATGTCAAAATATTCTTGAACCTGCATTATCAATTCTTCCGGGCGGTATTAAAGGTTATGGCAAGCAATGGACAATTAATTCAGGTTATAGACAATTATCAAATGGTGTTGGTAGTTCAACTTCTGATCACCCATATGGTAGAGCAATAGATCTTTCATTATTACCAAAAGATGATACTAGAAATCAACGGCATTTTGAGTTTATTCAACAACTCGAAAAGATTCTTCCATATGACCAAATTATTCTTGAATATAGATCAGGTAATCAATGTTGGATGCATATTGGATATCGTGGCTTAAAGGCAGGTGATACCACTGGACCAGGCGGTATAAATCGTAAAATGGCATTTACTATGTTAAATGATCAAACATATAAAAAAGATAATAAAACAGGATTTTACTTATTATGATAATCTTTACTCCTACTAATTTGACATTAACTGAATTTGAAGGCACAACTGGACAAACAGTTACATGTAGTGCCGACTTAGCATTATATGCAGCAGGAACAAGCTCTTCAGTTCAAATAATTAATGTTGTATGTGATAATGCACCAAAGGATTTAAATATTAGTTGGAATAATAATTCATTTACATTTTCAAGCAAATTTGGAAATATGTTTGATCGAGTATTAAAATTTGCTAATCAAGATGCCAATTATAATAAATCATTTACTGTAACAAATAGTCTTGATGATATACCATCAGATTTTGTTGGATTATATCAATATAAACCTCCAACTAAAACATCTTTAATTTTAAAGTTTAATGTTACTGCAAAGATAAACATATCATCAACTATTCCTGCTGCAGGTCTTGGTTTATTTACTATAACCGAACAATGGCCATTAACAATTACATATAATGATAGTTATTCAAACCAAAAGCTTATTGAGATCATTACAAAAGCATCAACATATAAAGATGCCATTACTAGTTATCCGGAGTTATTATAATGCCTGCATCAGTTAGATTAGGTGATAAGTCGGCTGGACATTGTTTTAATCCAAGACCAAATGTTCAAGGATCTCCAAATGTGTTTATTAATGGCATAGCAGCTCATCGAGTAAGTGATTATTGGCCAAAACATAGATGTGGTCCAAGATCACATGATTCAATTACTGCTCAGGGGTCTCCAAATGTGTTTATTAATGGTCTTGCTGCAGCAAGAATTGGCGATGAATTAAGCTGTGGTGATCATTGCGCCGAAGGTTCTCCAAACGTTTTTGTAAACTAATATAAATATAAAATGACAAAAACTGCTCGTAACTTTTCAGATTTAAACAATAATTTTTCGAAGCATCCAGTTTCGGGAGATCTTACGCTTAAATATGATGAAGAAGCAATAAAGCAAGCTGTTAGAAATTTAATAATGACCTCATATTATGAGCGCCCATTTCATTCAGAAATTGGTTCAAATATTCGGGGTTTATTATTTGAACCAGCTGGCCCGATGTTTACTGCACTAATGAAACGGGCAATAACAGATACAATTCAAAACTTTGAACCGCGTGTTAGATTAATTGATGTAATGGTAAGAAATAATTATGATACAAATGATGTATATGTCCGAATTGAATTTTCAATTGTTAACACTGTCCGCCCAATAACTCTAGATGTTGTTCTAAAAAGAACAAGATAATACATGGCAAATCAAAAAATACAAGTCGCAGAATTAGACTTTGATCAAATCAAAGCTAATCTCAAAGAATTCCTTAAGGGTCAAAACACCATTCAAGATTATGATTTTGAAGGGTCGACCATGTCTATTCTTCTTGATGTTTTGGCATATAATACTCATTACAATGCTTTATATACAAATTTAGCTATTAATGAATCATTTCTAGATTCAGCTGTTAAGCGTTCAAGCGTTGTATCATTATCAAAGCAATTAGGTTATATTACAAAATCTGCACTATGTTCAACAGCAATTGTTGATATTACAGTTAATTTATCGAGTCAAGCAGTATCTCCTCCAATTACTGTTACATTACCAAAGTATAGTCCATTTACTGTTAATTTAAATAATGTTCAATATACATTTTATACTCTTCAAGAGTATACAGCAGTTTTAAATAATAATAGATACGTATTTAATAATATTGAAATTAAAGAAGGCACACCGTTAACATTTAAGTATACTGTTACACAAGGTCAACGTTATATTGTTCCAAATAAAGATGTCGATCTTTCAACACTTAAGGTAAGTGTTCAAGCTAGTTCAATGTCTTCAAAGTATGTTATATTTAAGCGTAGTGATACTATTATCAATTTAGATAAAGATAGTACCGTATACTTTGTAAATGAAATCGATAATGAGTTATACGAAATTTCATTTGGCGATGGTGTACTAGGTAAAGCAATTGAAGCTGGTAATATTGTACATCTAGAATATTTAGTTACAAGTAAAGGCGCGGCAAATAATGCAAGATCCTTTCAATATCAAGGATCAAACTTAATTGCAAATTCAACTGTTTCAGTTGTTACAATGAAGTCATCAACTGGCGGTTCTGAAATAGAAGATATTGAAAGTATTCGATATAATGCTCCTCGTGCTTATTCTACTCAAAATAGAGGTGTAACTACCGAGGATTATAAGAGCATTATTCTAAATAATTATCCAAATGTAAGTTCTATTAATGTTTGGGGCGGAGAAAATAATAAGCCAGTAGTTTATGGTAAAGTATTTCTATGCATAAAGCCAAAAGAAAGTTTAGTTCTTACTATTGAAGAAAAGAATGCTATTAAGAGAGACATTCTAAAAGCCAAGAATGTTATCTCAATTACACCTGAAATTGTTGATCCAAAATATACAACTATTCAAGTAAATTCATCAGTATATTTTAATTCAAAGTCAACCAATAAAACTAGTGATGATATTAAAGCACAAGTTTTAACAACAATTAAAGATTATAACACTAATAATTTACAAAAATTTGATTCTATTTTTAGAATTTCAAATTTAATGTCATTAATTGATAAGAGTGATCAAAGTATTGTAAGTAATATTACAACAATTAACTTACACACCAGTGTTGTGCCAGTTTATGGTATTTATGGCAATTATCAGATTTATTTAGGTAATCCAATTTATTATTCTGGCGTAGCTGAAGAAAGTATTAAGTCAGGTGGCTTTTATACCGCAAATAGTGATCAATTACATTATCTAGAAGATGATGGAATTGGTAATGTGGTAATGTACACTTATTCAGGTAAACAAAAAACAGTTGTTAATAAAAATATTGGTACCATTGATTATTCAACTGGCTTAATTCTTATTAAAAATTTGTTTATTGATAGTCTAGATCCAAATACAAATATTGATGAATTGAAATTTATTATTAAACCTCAATCATATGATGTAGCCTCAGTGCTAGATCAAATTATTTCTATTCCAGAAGAATTAATTAATATTAATGTTTTGGTGGATACAATTTCAATGGGTAATACTGGTGGTGGAACTAATTATATCTTTAGTTCTAGCCGATCTTAATAATGCTTCAAAAAGTAAAATTATCAACATTAGTTGCAAACCAATTTCCTGAGTTTATTCAGGAAGAATATCCCGCGCTTACTTCTTTTATAGAAGCATATTATAAGTTTTTAGAGCAAACAAATACTAGAAACTTAAGTAGTTATCGTGATATTGACGAAACTCTTGATGCATTTATAGTTCATTTCAAAAATGAATTAAACTATAATGGCTTTTATACTGCACCAGAAAATGATAGATTTATCCTTAAAAAGATTAAGGAAATCTATTCAGCAAAAGGTTCTGAAGAATCATATCGTCTATTATTTAAGTTACTCTTTAATAAAGACGTTGAAATTTATTATCCATACAAATCTGTACTACGAGCATCAGATGGTAAATGGAATCAAGATAATTCATTATTCATTGTTCCTACTTCAGGTGACATTAATACATTATTAAATAATACAATTAAAGTAATTTCTGAAAAAAATAGAATTACTTATGTTGTTGTAAAGAAAATTAAGAAAATCAATGATTCATTGTATGAAGTATTCATTGAGAATAACAAATATCTTAAGAATATTACTGTAACATCAACAATTCAATATAATGACTTTGTTGGAAGTATTTCTCCTACTCTTGGTACATATGAAGTAATTACACCGGGCTTAAGCTTCAAAGTTGGTCAATTACTTACTGCTAGTACAAATACTAGCAAGGGCATTATTAATGCTACTATTAAAGTAGATAAAATAGATGCACAAGGTGGTATTAAAAGAATATCAATTATTAAATTTGGTACTGGATATTCTTATGACTTTTATGCAAACATTCAATCAGCAAATACTAATGCACCGGGTGGTATTATTAGTATTAATAAAAACAATGGTAATGTTTTAACTTCACCGTCAAAAACAAGCACTTTAGGTTTTATTGATGAAGGCTATATTAATATATCTAATTATTATGAGCAAGACTATGCCGATAATACTTATGTTGGCGACATTATACAAACATTTAGAACAGAGATTTCATATGATTTAGATGTGTCAAATACTTCGGTTGATAATATTCCAGCCGAACAAAAAATGGCACTGATTAAATTTAATATCAGTCCTATTGCTAAGTATCAGGGTTATTATCTTAATAATGATGGTTTTATTTCTGATGCTGTTTATATAGAAGATCAGGATTATTACCAGCCATATGCATATCAAATAAAGATTGATGAATCTTTAAATAGTTATAAGAATATTATTAAATCTTACTTGCATCCAGCAGGTACAAGACTATTTGCGGAATATCAATTAAATAATATCATTGATGTATCATCTACAATTCAGTCACTAATTAATTATCAGTTGATTGAATTTATTGATACAGTTCATCCAATTGATGAAAATATTAAGGATATCTCTAAATATAGAGATGATGGCATTGTAACATCTGATTTTGATATTGTTGATGTATCAAAAGCATTAGTTGATGATGCACCTATTACTGATATTAATAATAAATTAGTTGAAACAGCAAAACAAGATTCTATTATTAGTAATGATGTTAATCAATTAACTAATAATAAACTAATATCTGATGATATTACTTCAACTGATGAATTAATTAAAGATTATAGTACTACATTTACTGATAATGTTGATGTAACAATATATCTATATAATGCCGATAATTATGCAGAATATGGTTATTTTAGTGAAACACAAGAATTTATTGGAATAACATCAAATAGATCTATTGAAGATGATATTGTAATTGATGATTTTGATAGTATTTTAAGTGGAAAATTAGTACAAGATACTATTTCTTTAGTAGATGATAGTTCATCAGTAGCAAATAAAGCATTAAACTTACAAGATTCTGTAACATCATTAGATAGTAATGAGTCGAATAATACTAAGAATATACAAGATTCTATTAATGCTATTGAAACTAATGCAATAAATAGTTATAGATCTGTTCAAGATTCTGTTTCTTTAACTGATTCAAGTATTCCAAATATTAATAAATCAGTAAATGATAGCATTAGTTTAGATGATAAATTAGTAAATAATTATAGTGCTAATTATTCTGATATTGCCTTTGCAATAACATCATATGTATATAATGCCGATAATTATGCTGAATATGGTTATTTTGTAGATAGTGAAGAATCAATTTCAGTTGTAGTGTCTTAACTTTAATTTGAGTAGTTTACACATTAATATAGTATAAATAATTTTAATAAATTAGGAGAAAATAATGGCATTTAATAATGAAGTTAAATTAACTGGCATGCTTACTATTAATCGATTTGATAGTACTGGTGCCTTAGTAGAATCAGTTGAGCATAAGAATCTTATTGTAACAAATGGTAAGAATTTTATTGCTTCACGCATGGCTGGAACCACATCTGCAGTTATGTCACATATGGCTGTCGGCACAGGTACTACCGCTGCTGGTGTTACTGATACAGCTTTAAATACTCAAACTGCAATTGTTGCATTAACTTCAACAACTGCAACTGATAATACTGTAACCTATACCGCAACTTTTGGCGCCGGTGTAGGTACAGGTGCTCTAACTGAAGCTGGTATTTTCAATGCTGCTTCTGCCGGCACAATGCTTTGCCGCACAGTATTCCCAACTATTAATAAGCAAGCTGCTGATAGCATTTCTATTACTTGGGTTGTTACAATTAGTTAATGAGTTCAGTAATTACATCAGCATTACGGGCATCTATTGCTCAGGGAATGTATGACGAGATTGTATCTCGTCGAGCAACTTATTACACATTTCTTGGACAAACATTGTCTTGGTTAAATCAAGATGAACCAATGGTTCCTCGTGATGATTTGAAATATGAAAATCAAGTTAGAAATAACATGATTTCATTAAAGCAAATTACTGAATCAGATATATGTTTAATTGTCCCACGTATTGATTGGGTTAAAGATACCGTATATGATATGTATGATGATTCATATTCGGTTGATAATCCAGCATATTCTGGTGCAACAAATATTAAAAATGCTAAATTTTATGTTTTAAATAGCGAGTTTAATGTTTACAAATGCATATCAAACAATGGTGATGCACCATCAACAGTATCACCAATTGATGTAGGCGTAGATTTAATTCATACTTCTGATGGGTACATTTGGAAGTATATGTTTAATGTGCCAAGTGCTTTACGTAATAAGTTTTTAACTAGTGCCTTTATGCCAGTTATGACTGCATTAAAGGATAAGTTTTATACTTCTGGTACAATTGATAAGATTAAGATTCTTAATCCTGGTTCAGGTTATACAACTGTTCCAGATATTGTTGTTGTTGGTGATGGTACATCAAGTACTGGTATAGCAAATACAAAAGCCAAATTAACGGCAGTCATGGAAAATGGACAAGTAACTAATGTCATTATCAATGATGCTGGTTTAGGATATAGTTTTGCCAATTTAGAACTAGTAACAGATGAAGCACATCGACCAACTGTTCCAGCAAAGATACAAGCAGATTTATCGGTTGGTACATTAAATACAATTCAATCAAATGTTGAATTACAAGCAGTGAATGGATCAATTGATTTTATTAAAATGATATCAAATGGTACTGGTTATGGCGCTGCTACTGTTTCTATAACTGGTGACGGTGAAGGCGCAACGGCAACAGCAGTTATACAAAATGGCCAGATTAAAGGTATTAATATACTAAATCATGGTAGTAATTATACCTATGCAAATGTTGAAATAACTGGAAATGGTACTGGTGCAACAGCGCGAGTAATTATTAGTCCACCAGGTGGTCATGGTAAAAATGTTGAAAAAGAATTATATGCAAGTGCAGTTATGACATATACTTCAATTTCAGTTGAAAAAAATAAAGGCTTTACTGTTAATAATGATTATCGTCAGTTTGGTATAATCCGTAATCCGCAAAAGTATGTATCAACTGATAGATTGATTTCTAGTTTAGCATCGGCATGTTTTAAAATTACTGCACAATTTGATCCTGAACTATATGAAAATGATATGATTTTAACTGATAGTTCAGGTCATAAATATTTGATTATAGCATTTAATACTTCAACAATGCTATTACAGCCATTGGATAATCATCCATGTATAGTAAATCAAATATTGAATATGCAAATTAATGAAAATACATATAGTTTTAAAATTATTGATGTAGAGTCACCAGACTTTAATAAATTCTCTGGTGATATATTGTATATTGATAATAGAAAAGCATTTTCTCCATCACTTGAAGAAACTATTGTCACGAGAACTGCTATCCAGTTCTAATAAATAATAGCATCAAATACGAAAGATTAGATATGACGATTAACTTCAACACCAATCCATATTACGATGATTTTTCACGCGAAAATAAGTTTTATAAAATCTTATTTCGACCAGGTTATGCTGTTCAAGCGCGTGAATTAACTCAAATTCAATCAATTCTTCAATCACAGATTGAAGCAATTGGTACAAACGTTTTTAAAAATGGATCAATTGTATATGGATGTCAATCAGCATATACGCCGGGTGTATATCTTAAGTTAAAGCCATCTACTCTTGCATCAACAATTAAAGGTTTGACTGTTACTGGTCAAACTTCAGGTGCTACTGGTGTTGTTAAGTTAATTACTGGTGATAATACTGCACCAGTTTTACATTTTGCTACTGTTACTGGTTCATTTGAACAAGGCGAAACACTTGTTGTAACTGGTAATAATATTCAATTAGAAGTATCATCAGATAGTCCATTTACTAGTAATTCATATTTCTTTACAATTAAAGAAGGTATTATTTACGTAAGTGGTCATTTTGTATATTGTGAGGAACAAGTAATTGTAGTTTCTCCAACATTAATTCAAAATCCATCTGCACGTATTGGTCTTTTAGTCAATGAAAGTGTTGTAACATCTGAAGATAATCCAGATTTATTAGATCCTGCGTTAGGCTCAAGTAACTATTTTGCACCAGGCGCTGACCGTTATGCAATTGAACTTGTATTAAAATCATTTGAATATGACTCAACAGTTGAAGGCAGTGATAATATTAGTGTTAATAATTTTGTTGACATTGCTAATATTAGAAATGGTGATGTAATTAATATTAAGGTTGACTCTGACTATAATAAAGTCGAAGATGCCATGGCTAAGCGCACCTTTGACGAATCAGGTGATTATACTGTTAAGCCATTTATTGCTAAAGCAATTAAAAATATTTACAATAATGATGATCAATTTACTATTCAAGTATCATCAGGTAAGGCATATGTAAAGGGCTATGCCTTTGAAACAACTAATACAACATATATTTCTGTTAATAAGGCCCGCGATTATAACACAGTAAGTGGCTTTCCAATCGCTGCGGATTATGCAAAATATGTTACAGTTAATAACTTAACGGGTTTCTTCAATCCAAATACTTCAATTGTTATTGATTTACATTCAGTAGCAGCAATATCAGTATCATTAACTAGCGCTAGCTATAATAACACAAAGATCGGTGCTGCAAAAGTACGATATGTTAAGCGTGTTGGTACTAACTATAACATGTATCTTTATGATATTAAGGTTAATACTGGCCATTCATTAAGCGAAGTCAAGAGTTTCATTTCAGTTAATGTTACTAATAATACATATACTCTTAATGCTAAAGCAGATTATTATAATCTAAATAATAATCTTGTTTTAAACTCAACAACTGATGATTCATTGCTATTTCCAGTTGCACAAAAGTTTGTTAAGACCTTTAAGCCAGGCGGTAGTTCTGATACCGTCATTTCAGCATCTAAGACATTAACTGGAGTAAATTTTGCTCCTGGCACTGGTACGTCATCTGGTACTTCAGTCGCAACACTTACATTACCAACAAATGAAGAATTTATTGGTACTGGCTTCTTAAGTGCTGATGCCATTGCTGACAGATTTTATATTGCCGTAACACAAAGCATTACTGGTACACCTGCAATTGGAGAAGTATTAACTCCAGTATCGGTTGAAATTGTTAATCCAAATACTGCAATCGTTAAAGTAACAAGCCAATCAACTTTTACAGCATCAATTGCTTTTAATTATACATTAAGCTCAGCTCAAGCAAAGACCAAGAGTCTAAAAATATCAACTCTTACTATTAATTATGATGATACTAAGAATCTTAGCGATTATCTATCAGTAATTAATTTAAATAAAGTCGATGTTGTTTCAATTACATCAATAACTGATGAATTAGAGCAAAATTATACTCAAGCATATACATTTAATAATGGTCAAAGAGACGATTATTATGATTATTCAACATTAACTGTTAAATCAAATAGTCAATTGCCACAATTAAATGATACATCAAATACATTTATTACTATTGAATTTAAGTATTTTGAACATTCAGGTAATAGTGGTTTCTTTAGTGTTGATTCATATATTGATATTCCTTATGAGAATATTCAAACATATACAACATCATCTGGTACTAAGATTAAGTTATCAGATTGTTTAGACTTTAGATATATTCGTACAGATAATACATTTGTAAATCCAATTAGTGTTGTACCTAATTCATTTATTTCTGCTGACTATGACTATTATCTAGCACGATATGATAAACTAGTTGTGTCAAAAGATAAGTCACTTAAGATTATTTCAGGTATTCCAGCAGATGCTCCAGCAATACCTGATGATAATCCTGATGCAATGACAATTTATACTGTATATGTTCCACCATATACTGTTATAAACGATATCAAATTAAATTATGTTGATAATAAGCGCTATACTATGCGTGATATCGGTAAGATTGATAAGCGCGTTGGCCGTTTAGAGTATTATACCACACTTAGCTTTTTAGAAAAGATTGCACAAGATCAAAAGATACCATCATCTGTTCCAGGCGTTGAGCGCTTTAAGAATGGTATTCTAGTTGATCCATTTGCTGGCGCAGGTGTAGCTGATGTTTTAAATAAAGATTTTACTTGTGCTATTGATAGTGAAAATAAACTTTTACGCCCAGCTGGTATTACTGATTCTTATACATTTTATCTTGATGAAAATAATTCAAAGGGTGTTGTACAGACTGGTGATTTAATTACACCAGAATATATTGAGATTCCTTTAGTCTCTCAAACAAAGAGTACACGCACTGAATATCTATTACCATATGAAGTATTTGAATATATTGGTAGAATGACACTAAGTCCATCAACTGATATTTGGCATGACACAATTAATAATCCTACTGTTACTGTCAATCTTAATGGTGAAAATGACGCATTTACAGTATTAACACAAGACAGTGCTGGTTTAAGTCCATGGTTTACAAAATGGAATGCATGGCAATCAGTTTGGCGCGGTGTTACCGACGTAAGTGTATCAACATCAGTATCAACTAGTGTCGATACTGTTACATCAGTTGATGAGGCAGGCAATCTTTCATCACAATCTGTTGCAACAACATCAGCAAATACTTCGGCATCTGTAACATATGGTGAATCATTTGGGCGTAGCGGTTTACAATTTAGTGCAGCAGGAAAGACTATAACAACTAATTTAGGTACTAAGCTAGTTGATTCAAGTTTGATTCCATATATTCGCTCAAAGCCAATTACATTTATTGCAAAGCGTTTAAAGCCAAATACTCGTCACTATGCAACATTCGATGATGTTGATGTTAGTCAATATTGCTACCCAGCATTTTATGTTGAATTTGCAACTGGTATTACTGATAATGTATCATCAATTACATTTAATGGTGTAACAACACCAGTCTTATTGCAAAAGTCAAATCGACTTTACTTTATTCCAGAAGTACAATCAACTATTTTCCAAATTGGTGATACTATCACTATTAATATTGATGGTGCTAGTTCAATCACTCGTATTATTACAGTAGTTGGTGCACCAACAGACATTATTTCAAATGAAGCTGGTGATATTGTTGGTGTTTTCATTATTCCTAATGATGATAACATTAGATTTAATGTTGGTGACCGTGCATTTAAATTAGCAGATAGTCTTGATAAGCGATTTATTACTTCAAGTTGCTTGACAAAATATCTTGCTCAAGGCTTAACTAATACTGCTGAACAAACAATACTTGCAACTAAGATCAATACTGTTTCAATTGATCCACTTCAAGAATTCCGACAAGAATCAGCTGGAACTGTTGTTCGTGATACAAGTAATACAACTATTACTGCTGGTAATATTAATTACACATCAATTCCACCAGTAAATACTCCTGCTACAATTCCAACAATAGTTGAAGAAGATGCCGGCGTTGTTGAACAAACATTATTTTGTGGTCAAAATGCCAAGTCATCTGGTAAGCAAGGCATATTCCATTACAGAATTAATCTCGGGGTTGATGTTGTTGGTACAACATCAATTACTTGTTCATCTGGCAATATTCCAGATAGATTTAAATTGGTTTATGCTGGTAAGGAACTAAATTCTGGTTTTATTAGTAAAATAACTAATCCAAATAATAGTGATTATATCAAATATGATACTGATCTCAAGAGATTAGGTTATCCAGGAATTGCTTCTGGTTCAACTGGTACTTATACGTTTACATTTGAAAAATTAGCAAATGTACAATTTGCAGATTTATATATTGATGCACCAATTAAGGGAACAGGTTGGAAATTTAGTGTTAATTGTCCAGTTGGTAATTTAGATCCAACTCCAGGTAAGGGTGTTGCAAAGGTTACTCAAGGCTTATCTTCATTCAATTTATTTGCTGGTTTTGAGGGTTGGACGGGTAAACCTGAAGCATCAGTATTATCTCAAACTGCAGATATTAGAATTGGTGTACAAGTTACTATTACTAATACCTCAAGTGCATCAACTACATCTACTCCAAGTGATGGTATATTAAGAATTAATAATATTAATGTTGGAACAGATAAGCTAACACAAAATAGTGGAGTTAGTTTTGGTATTGAACAATCAGGAACATCAAAATGGATTTCACGTGGAGCATATATGTATGCTGCTCATCATATTTATTTTGATGAAAATGTTGAATGGTATACAACAGATAAGCGTTGGTCAAAAGATGGTAAGACGCGAACAAAAGTTATTGGTACTGCTCCATATAATCCATTAGAAGGTAATAAGCGCTATTCGCCAACATGGGATAATACACTTGGTAATTTTCCAGTAGATATTCCACGTGGTGAATCAAGAACATTTACAGTTTACATTGATAAAACTAAAGATGGCGTAGCGGTTGGTGATTTATCAGTTAAAATTGATGCAACAAATTCAGCTGGAACAAAAAAGGCATCAATTAATGATGTCACCATTAAATTAAACACAACAAAGTTAAACGCAGCAAAAGCTGGAATGGATCCACTTGCCCAAACATTCTTTGTTGAAGAGCCAGAAGGTGTAGTTGTTACATCCATTGATTTATGGTTTGCTCAAAAAGATCTGTCAAGTCCAGTTACTGTTGAAATCCGTCCAGTTGTTAATGGGTATCCAAGTTCATCAGAAATTGTTCCTTATGCTACAGTAACAGTTGATTCAAAAGATATTGTTGAATCATCAAACTTAAATATATCAACAGGTGTAAATACACCAAATCTTGATGAATATACAAGATTTAAATTTGTTACACCAGCATATCTTCCACCTGGTCAATATGCATTTGTTATTCTTGGTAATAGTAAGAGCTTTAGAATTTATACTGCGGTTTTAGGTGAAGATGATCTAATTACAGGCCAAATAGTAGCGCAACAACCATATATTGGTTCAATGTTTAAGTCACAAAATGCTTCAACATGGACTGCTGAGCAACTTGAAGATATTATGTTTAGAATTAATATTGCTGAGTTTGCAACAACAACTGATACTTCAGCAATTCTAAAATCATTCGTTCCAGCAGAAAAAACATTATATGATGTTCTTTATGTTGATGGTGAAATGCTACAGTTCCCAGGAACAGCATCATCATTCTATTATAAGTCAACATCTGAAACTGGTGAAATTGATACTGTCTTTAAGCCATTGCAATATGGTAAAAATGTTGCAACATTAAAGAGAAAAGCATTAATTCCTAATAAGTTTGATTCATTAACAGTTAAATCAGATTTCTCAAGTAATTCAACAAAGGTTGTTCCAGCGCTTGACATTACTAGATTGTCTAATGTACTAATTCAAAATATTATTAATAATGATGCAACTGGAGAAGATGGTTATTCTGGCGGTAATGCATTAGCACGATATATGACTCGTCGAGTAACTCTTGCTCCAGGGTTTGAAGCACAAGATCTTAAGGTATACATTAATGCATATTGTCCAGAAGCATCAAGCTTTAAGGTATATTACAAAGTAAATGCCCCTGGTACAACTGATTTTGATAGCCAAAATAAATATGTTGAAATGGCTATTACTTCAGTTAATGGTAATACAAGAAATACTTTTGCTGAATATTTCTTTGAGAATGCAACAAATACTTGTTTACCAGACGGTGCTAAGTTTAATACCTTTGTGATTAAGATTGTAATGTTAAGTCCTAATCCAGCAGTTGTACCAATGTTTAAGGATCTTCGTGTTATTGCTACTGACGACTATTAATGATTAAAGTAAAAGATAATCCAGATCTAATACGAGATGCCGAATCAAAGGCTATATTAGCATGCGATTCGGTTAAACTCCAAGAGCATCGAGCTCGAAAGAATTTTATGACCGACTTAATGAAACAAGGTGAAGAAGTAAGAGAATTAAAACAAGAAATTAATGAAATAAAAGGTATGTTAGAAGTACTCTTGAAGAAATTGTAAGTATAAATAAATTAGAATTCAAAATTTCGCATGAGTCTTTTTTGTTGTATAAATAAATTAGCATTGATTGCATAACCGTTCATCAAAGGAACTATAAATGGCAACAATTACTTTAAGGTCTGTTAAAGGTGCTCCATTAACAAGCACTGAAGTTGATAATAACTTTTCTGGTCTAAATACTGAATTAGGCCTTAAATCATCGGCAAATACCGCTAATTATGTAGTTCAACGTGATGCATCAGGTAACTTCTCAGCTGGTACAATTACCGCTACTCTATCAGGTAATGCTACTACTGCCACTACTGCCACTAATGTTAGCGGTGTTGTAGCAATTGCAAACGGTGGTACTAATAGTACTGCAACCCCAACTTCTGGTGGTATTGGTTATGGCACAGGTACAGCACATGCTTATACTGCTGCGGGTACACTTGGCCAAGTATTAACATCAAGCGGCACAGGCGCTCCAGTTTGGGCAGCAGTATCAGGTGGTATTACTTACACAAAGGTTATTGCCACAACAACTCTTACTGATAAGCAAGGTATTATTGCTGATACAACTGCCGGTGCTTTCTCAGTAAATCTTCCAGCAACTCCAGCAACTGGTACTCAAGTATGGATTGCTGATGGTGGTTCATGGGCAACTAATAACCTAACCATCAATAGAAACGGTTCAACAATCGAAGGTGTTGCTGAAAACCTTGTATGCGATATTACTGGTAGTAGTGTCCAAATGCTTTATGATGGTACTACATGGCAAGTTTATTCACAAACTGGCGCATTTACTCCATCAACAACAGGTTCAGGTTCAGTTGTACTTGCAAATTCACCAACACTAACTTCACCAGTTATTTCAACTATCAGCAATAGCGGTACCTTAACACTACCAACATCAACTGATACATTAGTTGGTCGTGCTACAACTGATACTCTTACCAATAAGACACTAACCCGCCCAGTTACAACATCAATTCGTGAAACAGTATCAACATTTAGTCCTACTGCTGGTACTACTGTTACTCTTGATCTTAGCACTGCAAACGTTTTCGTTGTTACCCTACCATCAAGCGGTACTGTAACAATTGGTGCACCAACTAATCCTCCAGCATCAGGTACTTATTTTGAATTTGCTGTTAAGTTTGTAACAACCGGTTCAGCCGCTGTTACATTTAATAGTGCATTTAAGTTCCCAGGTGGTATAGCTCCAACATTAACTGCCGTAACTGGTAAGGTTGATACATTTGTAGCATATACTACCGATGGCGGTACTACTTATCAAGCATTTACTGCAGGATTAAACGCATGACCAAATTATTAATGAGCTCGGCAGGTAGTAGCACCGCTGCTAACTACATCGAAGATGTCTTCAGCACCTACCTATATACGGGCAATGGGTCAACGCAGACCATTACCAATGGTATTAACTTGTCCACCAATGGTGGGTTGGTTTGGATTAAGTCAAGAAGTGCCGTTAACAACAATTTCCTAACAGACACCATGCGCGGAGGTAGTCAGAATTTACGGTCAGATACCACTGGCGCACAGCAAAACGATGGGACGCTAACTTTTAACGCCAACGGTTTTTCTGCCCCGTCATCAAACGGATTTGGCAATAGTGGCGTCACTTTCGCCTCATGGACATTCCGCAAGCAAGCCAAGTTCTTTGATGTTGTGACGTATACTGGGAATGGAACACAGAACCGAGCAATTTCACATGCGTTAGGCAGCGCCCCCGGTTTCATTGTCGTAAAGCAAACCAACACGGCTGCTAATTGGTATTGCAAGGCACCGGGGTTGGGTACAAGTCAAGCACTGCTTTTGAACACGACCGATGCAGTTGCAACGTACACCAATGTTTGGGGTACAACAATTGAGGATGCGACAAATTTCTATGTCGGCAACGTTACCACTAACGCCTCTGGCGGCACCTACGTTGCCTACCTCTTTGCCCACAATGCAGGTGGCTTTGGCCTGACGGGTACGGACAATGTGATTTCGTGTGGGTCGTTTACGACTGATGGCAGTGGCAATGCAACGGTGAATTTGGGGTATGAGCCGCAATGGCTGCTTGTCAAAGACCTAGCAAACAACCAATATTTTCAACTTGTAGACAATATGCGGGCGCTGACGGCTACTGCGGCGCAAGCCGCAGAACTCTATGCCGGGGCAACACAGGCAGAAACCGTAAACGGCGGCTTTGCCATCAATGCGACTGGTTTTACTGTAAGTCAGTACATATCTACTTCATACATCTACATCGCCATCCGTCGCGGCCCGATGAAAGTGCCGACGAGTGGGACGAGTGTGTATGAAGCATATTCGCGGCCAGTTGGGGAAACTATTAACGTTGTAAATACAGCGTTTCCAGCCGATACGTTTTGGGCAAAGAACACAACATCTTCAAGTTACAACTGGTTTGACTACGACAGGTTGCGCGGAAATACGCAATACTTGGCGACAAATACGACTGGCGCAGAAATTACAGGATCAGGAAATTATTTTGTTAAATTCAATTACGACCAGTTAAAACTGCATGTCGGGGAAGTTAGCGACTACAACACATTCACAACTGGGTCAATCTTCTATTGGATGCGCCGCGCCCCCGGCTTCTTTGATGAGGTTTGCTGGACTACAACAGGTGCTGCACAAACATTGAACCACAACTTAGGTGTTGTCCCGGAATTAATGATTCGTAAAGTGCGTAACGGCACTTGGGAAGGTTGGATGGTTTATGCGGCGGCGATTGGAAACACAAAGATTCTTTATCTTGACCAAACGGCAGCACAAGATACAAATAATGGTTGGGACAATAAAACGCCAACATCTACGCAATTCTTTGTGAACAATACGTTGAGTGGCTACAACATGGTCACTTACCTCTTTGCCACCGTTGCTGGCGTTTCCAAAGTAGGCTCATACACTGGCAACGGCACAACACAAACCATCAACTGTGGATTCACTGGTGGTGCACGGTTTGTCCTGATTAAGCGTACTGACTCCACTGGTGATTGGTACGTCTGGGATACAGCTCGCGGTATTGTAACTGCCAATGATCCACACTTAAGTCTTAATACTACTGCTGCTGATGTTACTACTGATGATAGTATTGATCCAGATAGCTCAGGCTTCATTGTTAATCAACTTGCTGCAACTAATATTAACGTATCTGCCGCAACCTACATCTTCCTCGCAATTGCTTAGGAGCAAACATGGAATTAAGAAACAAAGAAACTGGTGCAGTAATTACGGAATCTGAGTTCCGTGCTGCTTTCTCAAACACTGGCTTTCCAGCACAAATCACCGAAGATCTATTTAATGATTTCGGTTATGATGTAGTCCTTGAAGGCCCACAAGCTCAGCCAACTCGTTATCAGACTGCTTTCCGTGATGGTGTTGAGCAAGTTGATGGTAAGTGGTTCACCAAGTACAGTGTTGCCGATATGACCGATGAAGCTAAGGCTGCTGTTGATGCCGAGCAAGCTAAGAATATGCGCACAACACGCAATGCTAAACTAGCTACATCAGATTGGACCCAAGGTAAGGATATCCCTGATTCAATTAGTACCCCATGGGCAACCTACCGTCAAGCTTTACGTGATATTACTACCCAATCAGGTTTTCCATGGGAAGTAACTTGGCCAACAGAACCAGTATAAATAAAGTAAGTACTAATTTAATCCGGAGATAAAATGAGTAAAGCATCATCTTTAGCCGCAGCAGTTGGTGTTAGTGTACCAGCTGGTTCATTTGTTGGCACTACCGATACTCAAACACTAACTAATAAGACATTGACTAATGATATTATTAAAGGTGTTCGTGAAGTTACTACCGTATCTGCAACTGCAGCAACCGGTACTATTAACTTTGATGCTTTAACTCAAGGTGTATTATATTATACTACCAGCGCTTCCGCTAACTTTACACTAAACGTTCGCGGCGATGGTTCAAATACACTAAACAGCATCATGAATACTGGTGAATCCCTCAGTGTTGCATTCATGAACACCAACGGTGCCACTGCTTACTACAATAACGTATTCCAGATCGATGGTATTACTGTTACTCCAAAGTGGCAAGGTGGTACTGCTCCAACTTCTGGTAATGCATCGAGCATTGACATGTACTTATTCACTATTGTAAAGACAGGTAGTTCTGCTTATACAGTGTTTGCTTCATTGACCAAGTTTGCTTAAGGAATATAGTTATGCCATTACTCGGTACTCGTGGAGCAGCATCAGCTAGAGGGTTTGGGTTTACTGCCCTGACCGGCATCGGCGGTCCGTATTGGATGGGACTTTTGAGAAGGGGTTTTGGAGATGATACTGGGTATGCAATTACTGTCACCAGTCCGGGCGACATATATATCTCTGGAAGCACTTATGATGGAACGAATGATAATGCAGTAGTTGCTAAATATAATAATTCAGGAACTATTCAGTGGCAAAGTGTTTTATCTGGCGGTTCGTCAGTTGATTTCAGAGGCGTTGCGGTAGATTCGTCTGGAAACGTTTATGCTGCTGGCAGGGACGGCGGTTCAACTGCAGGTTTTAATGTTGCTGCTAAATATAATTCAAGTGGAACAATCCAATGGCAAAAAACTTTGGGTAATATGGGCGTTACTCAATATGTAACACCAAATGGACCAAATGCAGTTGCAATAGATTCTTCTAGTAATATTTATGTTTTTGGTAATAACCAAAACGGCAATTTTGAAGTTATTAAATATAATTCGTCTGGCACTGTTCAATTTCAAAACGAAATTGGATATGCAAATGCTAATGCTGCAACAATTATTGTTGACTCCTCTGGAAATATATACACAACAGGAAGAAGTGGAGTGACATCACCTTTCCGGGCGTCTATTATAAAATATAATAGTTCATTTGCCGTGCAGTGGCAAAAATCTTTATTAGTAAATGGTAGTGATACAGGGGGCACTGGTTGCGCAGTAGACTCTAGTGGCAATGTTTATGTAACTGGCACTTCAGATAATGGTGGTGATGCTAATATTTTTCTTGCTAAATATGATTCAAGTGGAACTTTGCAATGGCAAAGGAGAGTTTCATTAAGCACAGCGTCGTCAGTTGTTACTGATTCAATTGGTAATGTTTATATATCTGGTTATGCTAGTGGTTTTAGTAGAATGTTTTTGGCAAAGTATAATTCTACTGGGACTATTCAATGGCAAAGATATATAACCACTACAAGCAACTTTGGCCAATCAAATGCAATAAGTATTGCTGTAGATATATCAAATAATTTGTATGTTGCTGGCCGGATTTATACTGGTAGCAACCAAGATATTTTTATTGCAAAGTTGCCAAATGACGGTTCAAAAACTGGTACATATACGGTCGGCGGTATATCGCTGACTTATGCTGCTTCTTCTCAAACAATAGATACTCCAACGGCATCTGATTCATCATCGACATATACAGTTTCTGCAACTTCATTTACATCATCCTCCACATCGCGTGCTGATGCTGCTGGCACCCTCACTTCCTCGGTGACGACAATATGAGCGCTTATATCAAACTATCGACTGGTGAGTATCCTCGTCACATTGGGGATATCCATATTGACCCGGCTGGTATGGCTGACTACGCCCATGTGGAGTGGGTTGACCAACCGGAATACAACCGTGAGACGCAGCGGTGCCAAGAAGGCAAACCAGTCCAAATT
>Ga0214917_10001728_pt1 | contig 27809 bp, 61 predicted proteins | sample LL_1208_BB_MetaG_FD_177983 | JGI IMG/M metagenome (GOLD analysis project Ga0214917, IMG submission 177983) | Freshwater microbial communities from Lake Lanier, Atlanta, Georgia, United States - LL_1208_BB | ecosystem: Environmental > Aquatic > Freshwater > Lake | place: USA: Georgia | collected... | reverse complement strand
ACAACACCTATCAAGAATAAATAACATTTGCTTGACGATCATTTTTAAATTTGCGCTTGTAGAGGATCTTATTCTCTTCAACACGAGGGCGATACTTCGGAGTACGAAGATCTTTTGCTACAGGATTACGTCGTTTACCAGTTTTCATATCTTTCTCCATCATTTCTTAATTATAATTGAAAAAGATATCTATGTCAACCGAAAAGTATAGTAATTTTGTTATTTTTAGGCATGAAAAGGTTGTATTTCAGTTTTAATACCAAAACTTACAGATTTAAAGTTGTGCGGTTGATTTAAAATCAAATTTTTCGACATTTCCAATTTAGATAGAGAATCATATACACCAACAATTATATTTTTCTTTGCTCTGCCTAGTTTATCGTTCCATTTTGCCTCAAGAATGTATAAGGTTTTCATGCTGCCTTATCCATTGTTGTTGTATTTGTTATAACTTGATAAAGATTTTCAAATTCTTCATGTTCTTCAACTTCAGTATTAAAATTTTGTTTGTGATATGTTTTTGTCATACGACGAAAAGTTTTTTTACTTAAATTTTGAGCATCGCATATATTTTTAATTGCCTCTCGAATAAAATCTCGTTCAGCATCAATACGAGTCATAGACTCACTTATTTCTTTCATACAATCTAAAATAGCTTTACGATCTGCAGGATTGCTAGGAAAACTCATAATTATCTCCTCATTGATGAGATTGCTTTGGCATCTTCATCGCAAAAAATAGGTACAGCATTCGATTTATGCATTGTGCCTATACCTATAATCTTAGTACCAGTGTATACGGGGGATTCTTTTTTGGAAGCAGCACCAATACCCATACCATGACTAGGTATAAATCTAGTCTCACGTCCCGGGGGAGGACCTAATTTTTGAATAGGGCGTTTTAATGAACGTGCGAGTGAAGGAACAGCAGATTTTTCAAGATCATTTTTTAATTTTTTCCAATTCGCACGCAATTCTAGATCACGTTTCTTCGCTTCAGCCGAAGAATATTTTAATTTTCGTTTTTTATTACCTAAATCATTAAGCCAGGGACCAACTAGAGACATAATTTACCTCACTATAAAATAACATTATTATATAATCTTTAGAATCGCTTGTCAAATGCTCTGTATTTGTTGAAATTGTAATTTCTTGAATCGTAAATCTCATCTTTTGGAGGCGGAGAGAAAGTTTCCCATTCAATTTTCGGGTTTTCCTCAGTTTTTAATTTTTTTCTCCAAAAAATTAAATATTTGAACCAGCCAAAGGGGATTTACTTACACCTCCCTTTTGCTTTTTTTCGATTTTTTCGACAGGGTTAGGAGGAAGCATGCCGGGAAACGCTTCTGATACTAAATCATAAGTAATAGATTTATACAATTTACCAATATTTTTATCTTTCATATAATTTAGTAAATCAGCTTCCTTCCAATGAATGCCTTCCAGCATTTGTATCCATAATTGTTCGCGTCTTGCTTTAGATACGTTAGCATCTGGACGTAACCAAATATACATACGTCTAAATTCTGTATATAAATTAGTTTCAGAATATCCATCTGGCGTTCTATCATCACGTTTGAACGGTGGGGCACCTTCTGGCAGTAGCAGCTTATATTCCGGTATGAAATTTAGTTCAAGAATTCCTCGTAAAACTTGAGTATCATAACTTCTAAGGACATCTATCTTCTTTTGTTTTGAGGTTTGTTTTTCTACTTCTTCAAAAATTTGCGGCACTGATGTTTTCATCAAAATTCCTCTAATAATTCAAGCATATTCTTCATTCTATTTTCAATAAAATAGTTAAGAAGCATACTTTTATTTTTTTCTGGTTGTGTTACGAAGTTATTTATAACTGAATTTTTTAAATCAGTCGGAATGCAAGTAAAATCTACTAAAGTTTTATTTCGATTAAAATTTTTTACAAAATCTGCATCACTGGGCATAGAGTTAGGATTTTTTATCCATTCGTCTAACTTTTTTCTTGAAATGGGTTTTTGTCTTTCTCCGTTGACCAGGCAGTCGTCGGGCGATAACACATTTGGAATACCGTCCCCTTTGTCGCCGCGGATAATATGCTCCACCACATAGTTCTCTGCCGTTGTATCCGGTTTAACATATTTTTTCTGAATCGGCGTAAACTGTTTGACATTTTTAAACCTTTGTAATTGAATAAAATCATGATCACCAGAAATAATTAGAAATGGTTTTGAATCGCCCTCACAAAAAGGAGAACTATTCTGTAAATCGTTATTTTGAGACCACTCTGCAAGAATAGCAATTACATCATCTGCTTCTGCTCCTTCTACATTTATTACCTTATAAGGAAAGGCTTTATCTATTTCGTCTCTTATTGTACTAAGTGTTTCAAATATTAGTTTCCAATTAAAACCAGATTCTTCTCTAGCCTTTTTTCTGCCAGCCTTGTACAATGGAAATGCTGCTCTGCGCCAATATTTAATATTATCACAAGCAATTACCAGATCACCATATTCCTTTCCAAATTTTTGCTTGTATCCTCTTAAAGAATTTACTATCATATGTCGAAGTAAAGGAATATTAAGTTCAACATCAGTTCGATTACCTATCTCCGCCATCAGATTGGAAATAGCAGTTTGATTAAAATCAACAACAATCATTATAATCCTGTCACTATGGTGTCTATAGAATCTTGAATATTAGAATAAAATGTTACATTTCCATCTGCTGTTACAAAAGCATTGGCTAGTTGTACGTTACCACTTCCATATACATTTTGTAGATATATAGTTGCTTCTATCAATGCATTAGCTATATTTAAATTGCTACCAGTATTAGCATAATTAAAAGTTAAGTTACCTGATACTCTTCCTAATAAAGGTTTAGAAAGTGTTAGTGCGCCAGTTAATTCATTAATAGATAATATCTTTGTATTAGTATCCACATTGGTACCAAATACATTTTGTCCAATTACTACATTACCAGTATCGTTTGTTACTATAGTAGTGGAATTAGTATTACTTGATATTAGTGCAGTAATATTTCCCAACGCACTTGTGATATCTACTCCGGTAAAGTCTTTCAACGTTAATGCTAGAACATCATTACCACAACCGCTTAGTAACTGAAATAAAATTTGATTAACATACGCTGAGACTGCATTCTTTATGAATTGTTTATTAAAGATGTTAGAAAAACTTGCTCTGATACTAGTGATACTTGTATTAAGATCTGCAATACTGTTTTGTAGATCAGCATATCCTGTACCAGCAGCTATTTTAGTTTTTAAAGTATTCAGAATATTTTGTTTATTAAGTGAACCAAGTAATACTTTAAGATCAATGTCTGGCACATTTTTATTTGGAGTACAACCATTGCCAAGTAAATCTGCTAAACCACAAGAATCACCTCCAGATGCAGGAGTAACGCCTGATAATTTGTTTGTAATATCAAGTAGTTGATTAAGATTTTGCAGCAAATTAGTATAAGCAGTGTACTGTTCTGAACTTGTATCTCCAGATTCTTCTAGTGCAGTAATCTTACTTTGGACTTCTGTTTTAAGTAAATTAATAGAAGTTGCCATCGGATTTTTATAAAATTGATTAGCTAATTCTTTAGCCATCCTTTCATAGTCATTTACATCCTTGGTTACTTGTTGTATTCTATTTGTAATTTCATCTACTACAGCTTTTATTTGTGCAAGTTCTGAAAATAATCCTGAACGAACAGAAATTGAAGGCATTCCTTGTGTTAACTGAGTAAACACTTGTTGTAGGGGATTGCCTCCTAATTGTGCTAATATAATTCTAATTAGTTGACAATAAGATAACTTAATGGATGCCATAATAATCTCTTAAAATTATTATTTATTCTATTTTACTATTCTAATAATTAAGATTTCTGAGTTCACTCTTCCATTTACCTGCCCTGCTTTAGTTCTAATGCCCTCCATAAACTTACGAAGCTGCACTTTACCAGCATTGAGTAATTCTTGGATTTGTTCTGCAGGTTTTCTTAGTGTTTTAGTCTCAGACATCTCTGGATCGTAATTTTGTAATGCCGAACCTTTAACTTGAATACCTTGCCCAGAGTCTGTACGATATACTGATAGCTTACGATTCTTCGTATTGAATAGCCATACTGCAGATGCACCAATAACATCCATTGGATTTACTGAACTAACGTTAAGTTCATCGTCTTTAATCTTATACTTGAGATTTTTAATCTGTTGTGCCGGAGTCTTTTGCCGAACAGTTCGGGGTTTGCGATTTGCTTTCTTGAATGCTTCATATTTCTCACAGTCTTGTACTATAGTAGCAAAGAATTTAGCAACATCTTTCTTAGCTATTTTAGTGTATTGAGAATATGCCTCGTTTAACTGAGCATCTTTGCCTTCAGCTATCTCGATCCATTCACGAAGTTTGCGCTTTGCCCATTCATCAATCTTTGGAACATAAGCCTGGGGAATCTCCTTTGCCTTCATATCTGCTTCTAGCGAGAATTCTGTTCCATTAGTAATGTAGTCATCATACGCGCCTTCCAAGGTGCCAATGTAATTTGAAATCTTTTCATTCATTGCATTCTGTATAGATGGCTTATTAAAAACTATAACGGTTTTTTGTGCTGAAGAAGAGTTAACAGATTTCAAAATATTAAGAATATAATTGTTGAAATTTTCAACATGAACATTACTTAACTTGGCGCCTCTCATTAGAAGTCTAGCAATCCATCCATAGGTTGGACGAATTTCATTATCTTTTATTTTATCAAAATCCTTGAGATCAGAAGATTGATTTTTCTTTATGTATTCTCTAATGTATTTTCTAGCATCAGCTTTGTTGCCGTCGATAGTATACCAATTCATTGCAGTAATGAATTTAGAGGTGTAGCCTTCAGTACCAGCAATAATAGTAGTTGCATCTGGTTCTGCCCCGACTACAGCTGTTTTTGGATTAGTTACCTTTTCTGCACGAGCCATTATAATCTCCTATCATATTCATATTATATAATGATTAGTTGCCCGTGTCAAGCAAAAAGTTGAATATCAAATTCCTTTTCAATATGTCTAAATATCTGTTCAAATCTAGTATCAATATGATGTTTTTCAAACATTAACTTGTGTCTTTTAAGAATGCCCTTTTTGCCCTCAGCATCAAACTTCGCAATAGCGCATTCGGTAATTGGTTTTGGATTTATCACGTCAGATAATGTGTAGAACATACAGTGCTCTTCAAAATCTTGTATGTATTTGTTGCCTTGTAAAGTTTTAGGAATAATAGGTATGCCCCCAGTAAACAACGTATCAAATAATCTTAAAGGCAGATCATTGAATACTGGCATAATCCAATGTGCTTTATAGTTGGTCCATTCTTTCAATCTTGATTCTTGAGATCTTTCATGATACATTGCTGGAATAAGAGCAACTTCTTTATAAACTTCATTTACTTTAGAAATAATACCATTACGATAAGGAAAGTGTTTATATTCGAAATGATGACCAAGTGGTTCGTTACTTCTTTTTGTATTGGTAATTATGTTTAAATTATTTTTCGCAAATTCTCTGCTCCATTGAAGTGTACCACAAGAAATAGGGCCAAAAGAATTGTTATTGAATCGAGTAATAGCACAAACATTTTCCGAATGAGCCGGAATATAGATATCAATCAGTGCTGCGCACAAAATAGATAAAATTACCCAGTGATGATTATCATAATCCCAGCAAACGTAAACAGAATTTGGGGCGTTTTTCTTTAGTGCCCAAAATATGTCAGTAGAATCTTTGTAGTTTATTGTATTATTTTGAAGTACTATAATAGACCAGTCGTCTAATTTTTGTTTTACAGTGTAATCTATAAATTCAACTTCAAACGGCATTGAAACGTTTTCGTAACATGCATGCTGTGACATGTACACTTTGCCTTTGAAATTGTCTTTAAAATTTTTTCTTAGATTATTATATCGAGTTTCTTTATCATATACAAAATTAATTATATCATCGTTTGCTGAAGAAGACAAAGCAGCCCATGCCCCTTGGGCAATTATTTGTCTTGTGTCATTTATGGTTTTGTCAATGTTTTTTTTCATTTAAATTCTTTTTTTACATTTTTCCAATTCGAGCTTTTGCTCGATCTCTTGCTTCTTTTTCTTTAATGACACCATACTTCTTTTCCAATTCATCTATTACTTCTCGCATATAGCAATAATGTTTATAAATTCTGCCGATACGATTTTCCAACCAATAGGTTAAACCGAAAGCGATGAGTAGTAACCCAACAAAGTTCACTCCAATCATTATTGCAAGAATGTCAAACTGTTCTTGCAATGCGTCGAATTGAATGATTAGTTTATCTAGTACGTTCACAGTCAATCAATATTTATCAATAGAATTATTCATCTACCAATTCCACCTCGCACGGCCCGAAAAACCATAACTCTGTCTCACTCTGATACCAACCATCACTCTCAAGCCCCTCATAAGTATTCTCATACCATAGATTACTGATGTAATTCTTTTCATCTTCTGAAAACGATTCAAAATCGATGCTTTCGTACCAACTATCATCAAGATAATCCAACTCGGCACTAAACTCGTTAAACATATCAGCAGACCAATTCTCGTCTAGATTCTTTGCAGTCTGCAGATTCAGCTTCGCAAAAACTGAACCCCATCGCCAACCGATAGTGATTCGAAACTCTCTATGCTGATTGTTTCTCCAAATTTGAACTTCTTCAATGGATTTCTTATTGATAGTGGAAATTTTGTAAGTGTTCACATAAACATCCTTGGATACTGTATATTTAGTCTAAAATAGTTGATAATACTTATATAAAAGGCCAACTATGTATACAATAACGATAACGATCTGTACTGTAAAGAGACTAAACTTTCTCCATGCAATAGAAACAGCTAACCAACCAAAGTTTCCTAGTAACGAAATATAGACATTCAATGGATAATGATTAATAGCAGTTAAGTATACACCCACAATAAGAGCAACAGTGGATATCCATTCAGTGTAAAATAGTGCAGATTTTTTCAGCATCATTTTAGACGCAAAATTTCTGTACAAGAATTTTTTGTAAACGAGATTTGAAGATAAGATTGGACATTTTATAGTAAATTTTTCTGGAGAATTTTTTGTAAACGAGATATTTAGAATGAGATTGAAAAGACTTAGAGATAGACTTAGTATAGTTCGGTAGGGGATAGAGCGAAGTGTAATGAGAGCGGTTACGTATAGAGCGAAGTGTAATGAGAGCGGTTACGTATAGAGCGAAGTGTAATGAGAGCGGTTACGTATAGAGCGAAGTGAAATAGGAGGAAATAAAATAGGGTAGGGGTTTATACCTGTTATATAGGGTATGAGACTCATCTGAGAAAATAATTTTTATAATCTATAACACCGTCTAACCGAAATTTACCGATCTGCCGATTCTGCCATCCTCTCACCATCACACCAAATCCAGCCAAACCAGCACCGAGATGGCCCCAGCCGCAAACCAGAAGGAGTACCCAACCATCCGATCCCAAAAGTCCTCCGAAGCCTCCCCCGGAAGCACTCGCTTGCCCTCTCTCATACAAAATCCCCTAACGGCTTCATTTTGCCTAGGAACTTTACATTGAAGGGGTGGAATTCCTGAAACTTCTTGGGTCCCATCTCAGCCTCAGCTCGGCCAAGCATAGCGACCAGATACCTTATGATCTGAGCATCAGTGACTCCGTTCTCTCGCGCAGTCTGCACAGCGACGCTGATCTCTCTGCTAGCCTGCACTTCGCGATCTATGGACTGTCTTAAGCTTGCTCTCATTTGCTTCTCTCCTTTGTTCTTTACCATAACCATAGTCTAACACCATATGGTACCCGAGTCAAGTGAAGGGTTACTGCAGTGTTTGAGCAGCTTGTCGGCTAGCTCGGCCCCGTACAGTAGCTGCAGCGTCTTCCACGTGGCCTCTAAGACACCGTAGTGCTCTCGATAGTCCCGATACAGACGCTTGAACTCCTCTTGGTCATCCCAGACGATGGCGTAGTCTTCTGCTTTGCCCAGAAACGTATTGGCCATCTTGAATGCTCTGTATTCGCCTGGAGTAAAGGTCATGCTAGCCCCATCATGCGCTGCTCTTGCTTTTTAGCAGCATCCACAAAGTCTCGAATCAGCTCTTTCTGCTTGGTTTTGGGCAGAAACTTGATGTAGTGAATGAGAGTGCTGTGCAAATAGCCGACTTCGTAGCTACTGCCGCCCCCATGCTCCTCGAAGCGCTTCTCTACTGCTTGATTGAACTTCTTGAGCACTAGCTCTAAGTTGTTCTGATTCTCGGTATACCACATACTCATTCTTGCTCCTTGTGCTTTACCATAACATTAGCATAACACCATTTGATACCCGAGTCAAGCAAAGGGTCTTTAGACCTCTACGGGTCTTCGGTCTCTCACGGCATTGACATTCTCATGGTCTATAAGCAAGCGATCGGCTGGCTCATGACGCCAGGGCATGTGCAGTAGCTTGTCTAGCACCAACGTATGCTGGACACCACCACCATACTTGACTCTGCTACTCTCCACATAACCCTCGACATCGTACCCTCCGAAGGGATACCATGCGCTAATATGCTTACCTTCTAAGTTCCACATTCTAGAATCCCTTTAAATACGCTGCAGCATCAGACGTATCGGTAATCTGATCCAGTGCGGCTGCTAGCATCATTTCCTTCACAGTAATGACTTCTTGCATCGGAAAGACTTCGAATAGTATCATCAATTCATCTGTACTATCGCATTCCCAGAGAGCATCGGCTATAATATGCTGCTTTACTGATAGACCTTCGATTTGTATCATATTAGGCTCCTACAGCGAAAATTTTGCTGGGATTGAAGGCACCTCTGTTCTTGCCCTTTGCAGTCGACTGCCTCGGATTCTTGCGAGACTTTGCTACTGTAATAGAACCACCACGAGCTAGAAACTCTGCTACTGCTGCTTCTGTTGCTTTGCGAATGTCTGCTTTATGATCGATTTGCATCTTTATTCCCTATCTTTCACTATAACCATATGATAACACCATTTGAATACCCTGTCAACCTGACGGGTTACTCGAGTCTGAAATGGTTTTTTACTCGATCTCGCATAGCAATGTATTCTGAGTATCCCATGTTTTCGGAGCAGACCTTTCTAGTTTCTTCTATGAGAAGTTCTGCGAAGATCTGACAAAACTCAGGATGAAACTCACTACCTTTGTCAACTTGGGCATCTGCCAATTCTTCTGCTTTGTAGGCTAGTTCTTGGATTATTTCTCTTGCGTACATATCTGCTCCTAGTATGCTATAGGGTGTACCACGTCACCCTTGCGAAAGTAGAAGATTCTGCCGTTGCTGAGCATACGAGCAGTTCGAGTGCTCAGTTTAACGTAGTCGTTGCCGTTGTTTCGAAACAGTCTACCTATGGGCATCTCTGTGAATTCTCTTGCGTACATATCTGCTCCTAGTATGATGCTGGTTTCGGGTTCTCTAAATACTCGTCCTGCAGTCGATTCAACCGACTCTCGTATCGAGCAAAGCGTTTCGCCAGCATCACTAGTCTCATGATACCGTCACGCTCGTACTCTGTCATGTCCCGCAGAAACTCTTTGTTATCCAAATTGTCCTCAAAGTTGTCCAAACACTGGGCCATCTCATTCGCGGTATTCTCGAACATACAATAACTCATACTGGGCATCTTTATTTCCTATCTTTCACTATAACCATATGATAACACCATTTGATACCCGAGTCAAATGATGGGTTACTTTACGCTAACCAGCACATCTCGACATCAAGCTCACAAATGAGCTCGTCCAATTTCTTGCTGGAATCCAGATAACCCAGCGCCTCCAACTCATCAGCGACGCGCTCCAAGCTATTCATCAGAAGCTCCAATCTTGCTGCTACGTCTTCGTTTGTCATTTGCTGTGCCTTTTTCATTTGTTGTGCCTTTTTCTTTACCATACCATAATTATATAACCAAAAGTAACAAGGATCAAGAACCCAAGCGCTCTGAAGGGTCATTTGACGCGTGTTACAATAGCACATAGACTATGGGTATGGTTCGAATAGCATGCTGGGGGTGGACGGCGAGGGTGCCTAGTAGTTCTAGTTTGGACTCTAAAAGTTACACTTGTCAAGCAAAACCCGTCACTGTGCTCAGGTACTATTGCTGCATTTGACATGTATCACTTTTAAAATTATAATTAGCATATGTTAAATAATTTTATAAAGTGAGTAAAAGATGAGTAAGAGAGCAGATGTAGTTGCAATTTTGCAAAAAGCAGTTGACGAGTTGTACGATATCACTGACACTGGTGATACTGAGATGGACATAGTAGACGCTGTTTACGAAGCAATTTCTGAAATGGAACGCAAAATTGAAGCGTTAAGTGAGTAGTATTTAGTAACAGATGTCAAGTACCTGAGCAATTTGTATGGGTACTTGACACAGTATTCAAAAGCACATAGTATAGTAGTTAAGTAATATGCAGCAATGCAGAGGGGCGCTCCTGTTTAAAACTTGAGCAAGCCTTAGTAATCCTTGGCAAGCATTATAGTTTATATAAACTAGGACGCTGATGCTTGTATTTCGAGCACAGAAAACTAGTGTTATGGATTATATAAACTAGGCTGCTAGTGCACTATTTCTGCGCCATTTCTGCACTATTTCTGCGCCGACACTGTACAGCTGGGCACTTGTAAAAACTTTGTAAAACAATGGCGAAAATCCCGGGAAAATGTATGGTGACTACACTGAACTGTCACCAAAACCGAGTCTAGGCGACAATCTACGCCGAACTACGCCGAATTCTAGTGCGGATTCAAAACTAAAATAATAAATACTAAACTAGCACCTAATTCCGCACATAACTATAGGCTCGATTGCTACTTCTGTAGGGGCTAAATCCACATAATCTACTGCTATTTCCCCACATAGCAACATCTGATCTCAGCGTTCTCAGCGATTCTATTCTCAGTGATCGTATCTCAGCGTTCTCAGCGATCTAATAGTCTTTTCTCTATAAGCTCTTTTGCTGCTACTAAAGCTGCGTTCCAACTTGCTGTACAATATGGATTACCGTCTGCTCCTACTCCACTATAACCATGTAGATCATTTGTAGCTTGTATACATTCCAATACAATCAATTCAATAAATCTATTTAGTTGGTACTGCCAAAAAGGACTATCCACTATAGTATAGTCAGCTTTCTGTGCAAGTTCTCTAATCAGTTCGTTCATTCTCTAATTCCGAAATGTTTTTTCGTAGGTTTGTGCAAATGCCAGGCATTATGACCATTACTGATGAGATTCTCCTGTACTGCCAAAACCTCTAACACAATCAACTGGGCGAACCGCATGGCTTCAGTTTCCGACAATCGAAATCCATCTTCATCAAAACTTAGCATGCCATTAGCAGCCTTGAATGCAAGTTCTCGAATTCGTTCGTTCATATAAACTCCGAGATATTCTGGTTCATGTATTGAAATCATGTTTTTTATCAAATGTAATACTATGGTCACTACATCTCCCATCTATGATATCTTTTTTGGTGGGTTCTTCCTTGAGACGGCGCTCCATTTTATTCACTACCACAAGACAATCTTTTTTGGTAGCAAATGTATATCTTGTAGTAATCATACCACAGTCCGTACCCATACACCAAAAAACTATGCCAATCCAAAATTCTGTACTCATGGGATCATCTCGCTGTCTAAAATTTGTTCGTTCATTATTACAATTCCTGCAATGCGACCATCAGATCACTATAATTCTTGAATACTTGATCAGCAACACCACTACATCGAAGAATTATAAAATTTCGATTGTAGATATCTACTGTGGCATCCAGGGTTCGTGCGCGACCAAATGTTACACTTTTGAACTTGGTACCTTTTTTGTTGATGTGCTCGCCTTGTAATACACCATAAGGTGCTGTAAAGTCACTACGACTCAGGGCGTAGTTGTACACCGCATTACTAATTTCTTGGCTATTCATCATTCAACTCCGAAGTGTTTTATGATTTTGTCTCTGCAACGTTTGTAGAATCTTTGTTCAAACTCATAATCAATTTCTTTACTGTATAAATCTGGCTCCAGGGATAATAGGCATTCTTGAACAATCAACTCGGCGAACTTTTGATATTCAACTTCGCCTACTGGCCATCCAGTTAACAATCTAGCCTTAGTAGCAAGTTCTCGAATTCGTTCGTTCATAACTGTACTCGAGCCGTGGGCGCGTACACTTCAAAAGATCGGTTGAATGAAGCATTCCAATCATCTATTCTAGTGTAGTAACCATGATCGAAGTCCGGAGTATGCTCGTAGAAACGATAGAATAAGTTATCTGATGCTTGTAGCAAGAGCTCCTTACCCTGCAGAACAAACCCTTTGTGATTTGGAGTACCCTCGTGCAGGACGATATAACCCTTCTTCATCATGCGATTGATCTTCGCTGCTTTACGAAGAGCATTACGATAACGTCTGGTATAGATATTCATTAAACACCTTCGTAAGTGACTTCTTGGGCCGAATACGAGATTTTGCCATCAAAGCGCAGCTGTAACTTCTCATCTTGAGTGAGATAGTCGTCAGTTTCCACGCTATAGTCGACGATATACTCGCGACAGTAATCGTTGTCGATCTCGATACGATCTCGAATCATCATGATATAACTGGGGACAGAGTTGAAAGCGGTAAAGTTCTTGACAACGTAATCATTGCCACCCTTTGCTTTCCAATGAGGATTCTCAGCTGAACCGTAGTTTTCCATCACCTGAGTCCGAATCATTAACTTTGCCATTGATATCTCCTTCTCACTATACCATAATTATATGAGCTTTTGATACCCGTGTCAACCGAAGGGGTATTACTCCGGATAGAAGTCGGTGTCAAATCCGAGAATTTCATAGATCACTTCTCGGACCGCCGTGTCGTTCATTTCTGCAATTGAGGGGCGACTACGGCTAACAGCATTGATCCATTTGAGGCACTGCGACCAGGACCAACCATAAGTACGAGCAGAGTCGATTAGATGCCCTACTGCCATGTCACCCTCTTGCGAGAACATACCAAAGTCACTTTTGTACATCTTCATCTCCTGAAATTTCTTACCATACCATAATTATATGTTCAAAAGATCACTATGTCAAAAACCCGAGCGTTCTGAAGGGTTACTTAGTTATTCCTTAATTAAAGTAATCATCCAAACCGAATACTGCAGAACACTGGCTCTAATTTCTGCATAGGTGCCGTATGCTATCCAGGTTTCGTTATTTGCTGTAACTAACCATTTATGCACCGGCATACTTGGCAGCTAGATTTTTTACACAACGACCAGCAGCTTCTCGAGCATTGGTGTAAGCATAGTCGTCACTGAGTGAATTGAATCCGTGATACATTTCCCAATCAGATTCAGTATTCTCTCTGAATTGGACAACAATATCGAATGCTTTGGTGAAAGGATCACCTTCGCGAACAATGCGAACTAAACCATAATCATGCATGACATACATTTTAATCTCCTATCTTAGACTCGGGATATTCCTCTGCGCCCCAGGACCTAGTAAAAAATACTTTACCTAAAGCATCAATTTCTACCTGAGGATACCCCTCATTAACTAACCATTCCATGACAGGTTTACCGCAGTCAGGATCATAGATTTTAGGAAATCCATAGCGCCATCCACTTGGCGGGTCAATCCACACTTTCATTTCTTTTTCCAATAATAATTTCACCATTCTCAACTTTAAAATTCAATGTATCCCCTTCTTTCCATTCAACTTGTTCTAAGATTTCTGGGGGAAAAGTAAGAAAGACGTTCGCCGAATCTCCGGGAATGTCTGAAAATAGTTCATCGACAGTATAGGTTTTCATGCTTGGAAATACATCACTTCTTTGTTTGCGTTTGAATTTGAATCCTGCACCCATTATAACCAGGTTCGGTGATCTTCACAAACCTTTTCCACTCCATCATATTCTTGAATATGCCACTGAACGTCATCAGGAATATTGACTACTTTAAGTTCTGCACCATACCCGTCAGCTTCCTCTCCTAGCTTTTCTACTACAGCAACAAGGTCTGGATCATGGCGTTCAAGATCATAGGGGTCAAGTCTTTGATCCTTGCCTAGTTCTGGAATAAAGTATTCACGATCATAATCATCTGTAGCAAGAATCCAACCCTTGCGCTCTGCGATTAGTTTGCAGGCTTCAAAGCTAAGACCAAAGCCACCGTAACAACGATTAATTACTACTTTCACTTACATACTCCAGAGTATTAGATTGCTTAAACCAATAATTTTCTACAGCTATCTTGGCGCTTTGTTCATCGACAAAATTACCTAGAAACTTTTCACTTGCATTAGTAAATGGAAATTCATCCTCAAAAATTTTAGCTATCCAAATAGCAGAATTTGAGGCATAGTGCCAGGCGCTACCGAGAACTCTCCCATCAGATTCTCTGTAGTAATAATGCATATGGGCGGTAGGTTTCCATTTATTCATCGTCAATCTGATCCAAAATTTCAGATTGAATAACTCTTTCATAAAAAGATCTTACTTCCTGTTCAGACATCCAATTAAGTAATGAATTAATTAACCAATCTCTATCCAGCAATCCATCTTCATCTAATTCAAGAATTCGATTAGTATATTCCCTTGCCCTAGTAATCAATTTCATCTCCTTCAATAGCCATCATCATTTGCTGTTCATAGAGTTGATACTCGGCATCAAGATGTCTTTCTCTCAGTTCTGTTTCAATCTGTGCAAGAATCGTTTCCAGTTCTTTTGTGGATAGTTTACTAAGATCTTTCATATTTATTCCTTATCTTCTGCAGAATTGATGGCTCTTTGATGTACACCCCTTTCAAACAACTGCCACAACTTATTGAACTTCAATTCATAGAGAGATTCTAATCCAATTAGAACATTAGCAATCTCATCCTCAGTCATAGCAGGATTTCTATCACACACTGCCTCGCATAGAGCTTTGATGTCTTTGGTAACACCCCAACATTCTAACAGTTGCTGCTCAAAATCAAAACGATTAAACTTCACTGTTCACTCCATTCATTTCATTACCAACTCGAAGAATAATAATAGTCAAACCCCGTATCTTCGCAGTTCAAAACACTGTCTATAATGGCGATGGTATGATCTAAATCAGCAAAGTATCCTTCATCGTATTCGGTACTTCCAAAAAAGAATCCGCTTTGAGCAGGTAACAAATCCTGTGCCTTGGCTGGCTCAGCTTTTACCTGCATGCAAAGATCTCGTAAAGATTGAAGATCAACTTTACTCAGATAATACTCGCCACAATTATCGTTTCCACTTTGGATGTTATCAACAAACCACTTGTGAATGGCATTAGCTTTACGCCAGTAACCTACTTCAAAGCTGACTTCATTGGTTTCCCAATCATCGGGAACCTGAAATTCGTGCCTTAGAGAATTGCGACGATTGTCGTCATAACTCAAGTAACGACGTGCTCTGAGATACATGTCTAAACCCATAATATAAACTCCTTTTTGTCACTATACCATAATTATATAGAAGAAAGTATTGATTGTCAAGCACTTTTCTTAACTGGGATCCATTTTTTGCACCACCATGTGGGTCTTACCTTAGCATCCCAGGTTTTGCAATATTTGGTAGCTGTAATATAGGCACCACAATTAGCACAATTTTTATTTCCCTTTGCAGGGGAGTATGCTGGAGGGAGTGTGTTTGGTATTTTAGTACCATCGGAATACTTTCTCTCTATACTTTCTTTAAAACTCTTCATTTAATGAATTATCTTTTATTAGAATATTCCATTCTTTTTTTAAACTTTCCTTGTATTCCTCAAGAAATTGTTTAAAAGATTCTAGAGGCATATCATAATGCTTAATGTTATACCAAACTTCTTCTGGATACATCATATTATTTCCTCATTTTTATAAGTTAAAATTCCTTAATTTTGTCTCTTTCATTGTATATTTTTTTACAAATTAAATCATACTCATCTGGTTCCATGGATGTTTTATATATTCCGAATCCTTTTATTACTAAAAATGCTGCTATAAGCATTGGATCATACTGATAACTCATTTTTCTAATAAATTCATCAGTATCCTCTGCAGCCAATTTTGCGTCATTATCGTCCATTGTTGGTTTCCCAGGAAATATTACAATTCTCTATTTCTTTTTTTATTTCATCTATATCTGTTCTTGAACGCCAGGATCCAACGTAATACCCGTGTATATTTCTCATGCCATAAAGCATATCGCTATGATATACATACTTATATTCATCTGCAGAGAAACCTTTTCTTTTTAAGAAATTTTGATATTCCAATTGATTGCCAGCAATTACATATTTTGTACTCTTAATTTCCTTGAATTCTTGTATACTAGTTATGCTAAAAGGACTTAAACCTGAAATTAAAGTACTAAATTGATCAGTATCAAATACAGAGAATTGTTGTGTATTTTGATGAGCATTGGCAAAGTAAGATGAGGAAGATATGCCTGCAGTTATATCTTCAATATTAAGAGAATTGATTTGTGATGTTGTAATTACAAAATCATTTTCCTTTGATTCAATATCAATTTTAGATAAAATCATCTTTGATATCCTGATAAAATCTTTTTTCTTGTATAGATCTTACGCCTAATCTTTTTCTAGGACTAGAACACATTGGACAATTAGAAATGCCACAGTCTAATGCATGGTGCTTATAAAGCTTATGGGGTTCTGATATCTTTATCCCCATACTAGTTGCTATTTTTACTTGTCTCTTTATTGCGCTTTCATTTCGTAATCTTCTGATACTATTTTTATGTTTGTCCTCTGCGTGACTCATAGTCTTCCCCCTTGAAAATAGTATTTGGGAATCTTTCCACCAATACTTTAGCTGCTTCTTCCATTGTAGATCCCTGTGCTAAAAAATCGTCTGTATCCTTGTTCCAGAGATAAAAAGTATTGTTTATTTTTTCGACTTTGTAGAAAACAATATTAGTTTCTATTAAAGGATGGGATATTTTAATCTTGTTTTGATGAGAATTTCCTCGTAATCGAATAATTATAGCCCAAACAAGAAATGCGCCAAGTATAATTTCAAAGATGCTCATGAATAATACGGCACTAGATATTTTACGTTTTTATTCATTATAACCTAGCAAAGATCGATTTGGACATTGTGACCGCGCCAGGTACCAGCAATGCCGATGCATGCCTTGCCTGCAGGTCCTGGGTCACTCTTGCTATTTGCGAGAGCAAATATCGCATCCTGAAGAGCAGTAGCATGACTAGACGTGCCAGTATTCATCCAGAGATCTTCTACCTTACAAAAGAAACCAAATCCATCAATAATGAATCGAACACGTTGCGAATTCTTCAATCCTGGAACTAAACGTTTTTTCATATCAACTCCTCACATATTCTTTAGTATATATTAAAAAGACTGCCGAGTCAAGCCCCAGCAGTCAAGATGTACTTAGCCAATTGCTTCCAATCACCTTCTTCTGCTCTAATCTTAACTACGCTTATCAATGATCGTAAAGTAAGATTGTGTACACTTTTTGAGATCTCTTTAAGAAATACTAAAGCATCTAGCTTGTGGGACATAGAATAGTCCTGTAAAAAGTCATCATCTTTAATGATAGTTTCCATACGTTCTAGTTTTTGATCTTCAGTCATACTTAAATCAACGCATAGTGATCTTGATCTGACAGCTTGATCCAACCTGTCGTGATCCATATTAGAGATAAACACGATACTGCCAGTAAACTTAAAAGATCTAGGCAAGTCTTCGTCTTTGATATCCGCATTCCAATTGATATAACGCTCTCCATACGAATCTAGTGCGCCCTTCAAAAGATTTAGAGCAACTGGGTCTTTCAAGATATTATCTGTGTCGTCAAAGACCAGAGTCATACCGTTACCTTCGAACAAAGAACGATATAACCCCTTGGCAGTACTGAATCCTTTGATGATTCTGAAAGATTTAGAACCCTGCAAACGAGTACCAACCTCGAAAGATGCAAGATCAGTCACATCCTGCAAACCACAATCTTTAAGAGCTCGGATAACACTGTGAGTCTTACCCAGACCACCCTGCCCCGTAATAATTGCTGATGCTACAGTCTTCTTCGCAACCATCGTTACCATTTGCTTGACAAACTCGAACCGCTTAGTGATACCGAATTCGTCTATTTGCTTAGCATCTTTGTTGATCGTCTGAGCAGCGCTGATCTGATATCCGAGAGCGGACATCTTGTTCTGCACATAGTCCAAATGAACACTATGAGATTTGACGCGACCGTTGACTGAACCTTCCCAGCGTTTCTTGGTCTCGTTGAATTTAATCGTCACTGAAGCCATTTGCATCTCCTAAATTTCACTATATCCATATTATATAACCAAAAGTTACCCGAGTCAAATAACGGGTTACTTAGTATTTAACTCTGGAGAGTACTTGAACAGAAGTTCAAGTTCTAATGCGTGAGCAACGCTTTTGCCCCTGACAACTTCAAGTGCTGTCCAGACAAATACTTCTGGACCATACTGACGTATGTTCTTGCATAAAGTCCAGCTCTTGGACTCGCTAAGGGCCCTCTGAAAGTGCTTTAGAACCCTCACACGAAGGTCTTTTTGTCTAAAACCCTGTGTCACCCCAACGTAAGATTCGCCTGTTACCGCGTTCTGTAAGAGATACACGATGTGGCGTCTGTCGAATCGTTTTTTTCTCATCATTACTTATTATATAACCAAAAGTTACCCGAGTCAAATGCTCGGGTACTTAAGCCAGTGTTGTTCTTTCACAACACTTGACACTCATTACAAAAGATATCTATTCCATCATTTTCGCAAGCCTTTGAGCAGTTGCTGGAGCAGTAGTCCAACCAAGATGCCCATGGCCACAATGATAAAAAATTTTACTATTGAAATTAGATTTCATAACGATTGGCATCATGTCAGGAGTCATTGGGCGAAGACATGCCCAGGGAGAGTATTCATTTATATTTAAATTGGGAAAGTTTTCCTTTACCCATCTTAACAAGGGATTAATTCTAGATTTAGTAATTTTATGATTATGCCCGGTCAATTCTGCAGTGCCAGCTACTCTGAATCTGTCCCCAAGTCTTGAACAAACTATTTTGGCTTCATCATCTAACAACGACAGAGCAGGAGAACCATGACCTCTCAGCGTTATGCTATAACCTTTTACTGGATAAATACAAAGTTTATCTATCATAAGTTTATATGCATCAGAACCATTAGCTATAACTATTCTATCATACTCAGCGATCTCATCTAATTTTTTTACTTCAAAGTTATACTCGAATTTAGTATCGTATTTTTCAGCAAGAGTTCTTGCAATCTCAGTGCAGAATTTATGTATGTCTCCTACAGCATCATCTGGAGTCCATATACCCCCTACAATTTTGTCTTTAATATGATATAATCTTGGTTCTATTTCCAAACAACCGTTAGATGAAAGTACTTGTGTATCTACTGTATATTCATTATAGAATTTAATATCTGCTCTTGCATCTTCAAAATAAGTTTTATTTTTATAAATTTTAAGTATACCACATTTATTATAATCAAAATTAATATTTTCAGATCTAGCAATAGTATTGTAAAGTCTTCTGGATATCATTCCTAATTCGATAATTTTTGCTGTTCTTATCTCAGCGTCATTTCTCAGTGTAGATTGAATAAACTTAAACAACCAAGATGCCTTTTGCCAATCTAAATCAGGTCTTATTAACAATGGAGCATCCGACTTTAGCATCCATTTAAACCCCTTTATTACATTATTCCAAGTAGTCCAAACATTAGAATTACAAACAGATAATTGCCCACCATTAGCATAAGAACATTTCATACCTGGTGATGATTCTTTTTCAAAAATTGTTACTGAGTGTTTATTTTTTGCTAAGTAATATGCTGCAGTTAAACCTGCAATACCAGCGCCAATCACAGCAATTTTCATTTAATCCTCATAGTTTTATATGCGTCTTATGAATTCTGCATTGTATAGTTCCATTGTAATACTCTTCAGTTTCAAGCACTCTTCTATCCATTTGTTCTCTTGCCTCTAAGTAATTACATGATCCTTTGTTTTGGCAAATATGTAAAATTATTCTGTTAAAATTATCTTTACCATATAATTCTACATCTTTATGAACATCTAGAGAGCTTGACCAATATTCTTGCCAATCAGATTCATATTTTATTCTTTTCTTTTTTTTGTTTACTTGTTTAGTTTTAATAAACCAAAATAGTTTTTTTCCTATATATTTCTTTTTATTTACAAGATTTTCTATAAGATATACATAACCGTATGCGCCTTGGGGCACAACAATTAAAGGTTTGTTTTTGTACAACCAAGGATTCATTATGATTTACTGTTGTTAAATCAGTATTTATCACACTTCTTCCCATAGGTCTCCCCCTTCCACAAACTTACCATCAGCTTCTATTCTAGGTGTTATTATAAAATAATCATCTGGATTAGTCATTATATCTTCTTCAGCTTCAAAAGATCCATTGTACCCCATTTTACCAATTTTATGTAACATTCTAGTTTGAATAGATTTTTTTGCTCTGTGTTCTTCTGATTCTTCTCTGGCCATATAGGCAGTTTGTTTTTCTGAAAATATTTTTTTGTGTTCTGCTGTCCAATTGCGAGAATTAGCACAAGCTCGAGAACAAAATTCAGCTCTCTTTTTATTGTGCATTGTCCCACACTTAGGACATTGTTTCATCTAAATCTAGGACCACATACCCAAGTTACAAGAGCAAAACGAGTACCTTTGGTTACCGGGGTAACTTCATGTAAGGACCAACTTGGAAAAAATAAACAAGTGCCCTGCGTCTTTGGTAAAACCATTGGATCATTTCCAGAAAAAAGATGAAACTCACCACCCTCGTATTCAGTAGGATCAGTCAATTGAACTGATAAACTTAATTTTCTAGAAGCATTAGTTTCGTACATGGCATCTATATGCTTTCCATAAAAATTAGAATTCTGTTTATAAACTGTGAATTGTAAATTTTCTATATGAGTTAAATCATATTGATAAAAACCTTTATTAATACTAGTTATAGCATCAGTTAATCTTTGAAAAATCCAAATAGTTTCATCTCTCACTGGAAACCACCCTATTGTGGATTTTCTAATATTTTCATCTACTTTAGAATGATCATTTCCTCCAACAATTCCTGGTCCGAGATTAACCAATTCTGGATCATTACCTATTTCTATAATTCTTTTACATTCATCTGGAGAAAATAAATTGTTATTAAAACACCAGAGTTCATCCCTATGTGGTACATCTAACCACCAACTAGCAGCTCCGCTCATTGTTCATCATCCTCATATTCATCTTGTTGATCTTCATCCATTTCCGATCCACAGAAAGGACAAAACGTTACGTTATAATAAAGTTTATCTAAGTCATAATTTATTTTAAAGACTGCATCACATTCGATACATTCGAAGTGTTGTTTTCTTCCCATATCCTCCCTCTTCTTTTTAGCTCAGCATCAAAAACTCTAGTTCTTAAATCAGTTGAACTAAAATAGTGATCTCTTTTATTATAATAAATTTGAATGTTTCTTTTATCGCAAATTTCTTTACCGGTAAAATTTTTATCTTTATATTCCTCACCTATAATTCTTACATCTATAGGGAAAGTTAAAAGTATATCTTCTAGTTCTTTTTCATTGTTATAAACAATTACCTCATCAACAAATTTACAAGCGCTTACTTGTATTTGCCTTTCTATAATAGATTGAACAGGTTTGTTTTTAGTACTAGGTCTGTCTATCGTTGGATCAATTTGTATTGCTGCTATTAACCAATCACATTGTCGTTTCGCTTCTTCAAGCATTACAATATGCCCAGCATGAAAAAGATCAAACGTAGACGCTGTTATCCCAATTCTATTTTTCATATTTTTATCACCTCTATATTACATTTTTCTAGAAAATTTATCCCTTCGTTAGTCCTATAATGTTGCCTAAAAAATACTTTTTTTATGCCTGCCACAAATATAAGTTTTGCACAGTCAAAACATGGTGCATGAGTAATATACATATCACTATCAAGCCCTGTCTCATAAGATCTAGCAAGTTTAGCGATTGCGTTAGATTCCGCATGAATAACCTCAGCTTTCGTTTTGAGAGTACCTTCAATCTCCTCTTCGCAGTTATTATCCCAGCCAGCAGGTGTTCCATTGTATCCTATACTTATTACTCTATTATCTTTTACTATTATAGCGCCAACTTTTAATCTTTTAGCTTTTGAAAGTCTCGAATAAATTTCTGCAACTTCCATATGTGCTAGATCAATCTTTTTTATCATATTTACCCCATTTTTTTAATGGGCATTCTGCAATTGGTATAATAGTTTTCCCCCAGATTGCACAACCACATTCTTTACAAGTTTTAACACCAAACACTTGTTTTAAACTATCACAAGAATCGCAAATTTTTCTTCTTTCAAGTACATAATTAGATGTTATCATATTTATTTTTAAAATCCTTTATTGCAGCCTTGATCGCATCCTCTGCCAATATGGAGCAGTGTATTTTAACGGGTGGTAACGCAAGCTCCTCTGCAATTTGAGTATTGCGAATAGTGCCGGCTTGCTCGAGAGTTTTACCTTTGACCCATTCCGTAATGAGCGAACTAGACGCAATCGCTGAACCACATCCATATGTTTTAAATTTAGCATCCGTAATGATACCATCGTCATTTACCTGTATTTGTAGTTTCATTACATCACCACAGGCAGGCGCACCAACCATGCCTGTACCGACTCTTTTTACTTCTTTGGCAAACGAACCAACATTCCTTGGATTTTCATAATGATCTATGACTTGTGCTGAGTAGGCCATTATTGTTTAATCCAAACTTCTTGTGAAATGCCATTGAAGACCATTATTTCTTTTTTGTAAGTTATACCATCAACGACCACATATTGATTCGTAACAATCACGGGTTGTTGTGGTTGTACTACTATAGGGTCAGGTCTTGTAGCAGCATATACAATGGTGCCGCCAATCACCGCAGGTACAACCCAATGATAAACTGAAGGGGTATGATAAAACCGATGTTGGCCATGCCTATAATGATAAGGTCCCGCTGCAGCGAAAGTGGAAAAAAGTAGAGTGAACAATGAGAAAAATATTTTATTCATTATACATCCTTGTGTAGTTAAGAACATTGCCATAACCGTATTGTGCCTCACCTAATAATTTTGCTTCGTAATCGCCGTTAGCATAAATAATTGTTTCAGCCGTTTGATAATTATTGATACGAACCCATAATTTATATTTGTACATTTTAGGCCGCAAAAGAAGAACCACAACCACAAGTATTGGTTGCGTTTGGATTTCTAATAACAAACTGTGCTGATGTTAAATCTTTCTTGTAATCTATTTCAGCACCACTAAGATAAATCATCGAAGCGGCATCAACAAGAACTTTAACACCATTCTGTTCAATTATATAATCATCTTCGGCTAGGTTTTCATCAAAAGTAAATCCATATTGAAAACCAGAACAACCGCCACCTTGAACATATACTCGTAGGGAGGAAAAATCGTTTTCCTCTTCTTGTACTGCTCTTATTTGTTTAAAAGCTTTATCTGTAACTTGTAACATTTAATATTTCCGTAAGTAAAGAGAATACCAGGGTACATATCCATCTATTTGTGTATATGAGGAACTTGTATTACCATAGATAGTATTACCTATTTGAATAGGCAGATTACCATCATCCTCAGTATTTTCTAAAGGGGTCCACCAGCATTTATTAATATAAGTTACCCAAGGAAGCAAAGGATTGGAAGATGTAACAGCTTGATTATCAATAGTGGACCATACAGTTCTATTAGCATTAACTTGTTTATAGGTTCTTGTTCGAGGCCCATTTAATCCGACAATAAAAAATTTGTTTGCAAATATATTTGTTGTAGATGGAACTAGTTGAAGAACAGTGGTAAAATTTGTAGTGGCTGCAGCTCTTACAATCGATCTACTTCCCCAAAAACGAGGATCGTCCGTTGATTCGGTTACTGCTGTTCTTATTTTAGCTGTCCCCGAATGCGTAGAAGTATTATATGCTTCATAACTTCTTACTTTAAATAGTGAATTAAAAACTATGTCTCTGTGAGCATACCCCATTATCCATACCATAGCATAAGTATCGTATTCTGTTCCTAGATCTGAGACAGATGTATCTTGGCTTGCAGAATCAGTATTATTAAAGTAACCTCCATCTATTATGTTTACATTAGTAATAGTTGTGCCAAATCCCCCTAAGTTAGTGAACGCAGGAACTATGTAAGGGTCAAATTGAGTCTTTATTCCTTCTAACTGCATATTTTGAATAAACATTTATCTTTCCTATGCTGCTTTGGCCCAGACATCTTTCCAATCACCCGTTAAAGAACCTTTAGCATAATCTGTTACTTTATTCTCAAAGAAATTAGTATGTGTCGGAGCATTTAACATTTCTTCTACCCATCTCAAAGGATTCTTTTTAACTTTCATGATTCCTTTAAGGCCCATACTAATAAGGCGGCGATCAGTAATATACCTGATATAACGTTTAACGTCGCTAGCGTCCAGATCAGCCACGCGTACCATACCGAATGCCAAATCAATAAACTTATCTTCAAGTTCCACCATTTTGGTAGCAATTGTATAAATTTTTCCTTTAAGTTCATCATTCCAAATTTCTCTGTTTTCCTCTATATATGTTCTAAAAAGTTTTATCATAGATTCCGCATGCAGTGTTTCATCTGCAATTGACCATGTTATGATTTGGCCCATGCCTTTCATTAAACCATGACGAGGAAAGTTAAGTAACATTATAAAACTACTAAAAAGTTGCATACCCTCAGTAAATGCACTAAATGCAGCTATATGTTCAGCTGTGGATTGCTTAGTGCTATTTTTTAAACTGATGTCTAAGAGATAATCATGTTTTTCTCTCATCTCAGCGTACTCGAGAAATTCATTGTATGTTGTATCAGGCATTCCAAGGGATTCTATCAAATGAGAATAAGCCGCGATGTGTAATGCTTCACGAGCAGCAAAACCAGCTAACATCATTCTCACCTCAGGTTGCGGGAAGTAAGGTAAATAATTCTTTACATAGCCCCCAGCAACATCTAGATCGCCTTGAGTAAAAAATCTAAAGATATGTGTTAAAAATTTTTTTTCATCGTCTGTTAATTTATTTTTCCAATCTTTTACATCTTCAAGCATTGGAACTTCTGTCATAATCCAGTGCATTTGCTCGTGTTTTAACCATGCTTCATAGCAAAATGGGTATTTAAAAGGTTTAAAATAAGCGCGCTCGTCTGTTAATTTAAGTTGTTGGTGAGTTTTCTTCATTCTTTGCTTTTCTGTTATGGTTCCAATGTGGATAAAGTCTTCCTTTTTGCCAATTTTCGGGGCAACTGTAAAACATTCCTGTATCTTTGCCGTTATTATACCATGCTCTACCTTTCGCAAAGGTGTTTCCTTTGGCTATTTCAGATTTTCTTTTTTTACTATATTCAGAATTGACTGCCTCTTTATGTTTTTTTCTAACCTCTTCTCTAAACATAGGATTATTACTTTTCATTCTTTCTGATATTTTTTTCTTTTCCTCGTCACTTTTAAATACTTTACTATATTCTCTTGTTTTTCTCGTAATTGTAGCTTTTCTATGTACTTCCTCCATACTTCCGCTTTCCCATCTTTTTTTCATACGTTTAGAAATTTTTAATTTTTCGGTTTCGTTGTGCAATATTTCTGGAGACAAATTACGATTCACCATTTATTTTAGAAAATTTTCTTTACCTAATATGTTATAACATTTTTGTATATAACGACGCTCATATTCTCTCGCATCTTTTCGTATTAATATTTTTTCTACTCTAAAATCCGAAGGTGATTTAGATTTAACATATTTACTAGATGTAAAGTATTTTATGAAAAAATTACTAGGATCTGTTTTTTACCATATTGACTACCAACATAAACCTTACCTGTAGATATTTCTTGAATTTTGAGAAATAGGGATTCATTTGATTTCCGTGTTAGAACCACACTTATTATTTATAAATATGTATGGTTCTAGTATGAGTTTTTCATTTTCCTCTACTTTGTTTTTTTGCTTCTTGTACTATTACTTTTGACGCATTTATCATTTCTTCATGTGTATATGTCATCAAATCACTATTTTGTAATTCTGACAACCAATAATCAAAATCAGCTAGACGATAACTCATGTATGATTTAGGTCCTTCTTTTTTAAGTATAGTGAAAAAATCGGGATAACTAGTATTTATTTCAGATGTGCCACCAATAAAAACTGATCCCGGTATATCAAAAGTTCTGGCAATATGTTGTCCAGAACTATCGCATCCAACAAAGTAATCACAATTTGCAATAATAGACGCCCACACTCTACAATCTAAACCTCGAATATTTAAAAATTTATTTCTATCTACACAACCTATTTCCCTATCGTCAAAAAACGCAATATCGTAGTTTTCACGTTTAAACATTTCAATAATAGTTAATGCAAATTCTTTGCTTAACGATCTTACTGTATTGTCATATACATCATTGTTTTCAAAATTTGCTGTACTGCCAAAGGGCTGAAAGCAGATAACTTTTTTATTGTTTTGTTTAACTATGTTTCTACCACGTTTTAATTCTGCAGGTGATAAATAAATCTTCGGCACGGGCATTTTTTCATTGTCGCCATTTATTTCTTCATTAAATGCATCAGCCATATTTATTTTGCCATGTATATAATTGTTATTATAATATGGTTCTGGTTTTAAAATTTTAGTATCTTTAATTATGTCAAAGATACCTTTTGTATTTGAATCAAATGTTTTAGGAGCAAGCAGCGGATTGCCCCAGTAAATAGGAGTCCAGAAGTATGTAATTATAGTTGTTTCTGGATTTTTCTTTATATATTTCTCCAAAGCTGGAATTGCTGCGATTTGTCTACCAAGTCCACCATCAATCAAAAATGTAGTTTTCATACATCATCCTATTAAGTTTGTTTTCTATCTAAATAAATTTTATATAATTTCATATATTAACCTTGACATGCTAGACAATCTTCTCCTTCTGCTAATGCTTTCATGTCTATCTCTTCAATAACTTGTCTTTCTATTTTACGCGAGACTTTATCAGCTTTTGCAATCTTCTCTGAGCGGCAGTAGTATAATGTTTTCAAGCCATTTTTCCAGGCCATAAAGTGGACTGCATGGATGTATTTGATATTTGAGTCAGGTCTGAAAAAGAGATTGACACTTTGCGCCTGATCCACAAACTGTTGACGGTCTGCTGCATGCTGTACGACCCACCTCTGATCGATTTCCATCGAGGTTTTAAATACATCACGAGTCCATTCGTCGAGAAAGTCAAGATGTTGAACGCTTCCATCGTTTGCGATGATACTCGACCAGATTTCTTTATAGTCCAACTTAGAATTGCCATCACATTTCTCCTTAATAATTTTATCTAACCATTTATTTTTGTTTAACCACGCACCGCTGAGAGTGTCTTGCCTATATGCATTTGCTCTATATGGTTCAATTGAGGGAGATGTATTGCCCATAATAATTGAAGAACTGGCATTAGGTGCTATTGCAGAAGTATGAGCAAATCTTTTTCCTACCCATTCCGCTTTTTTGATTTTTTTGACTTTCATTTTTTTAATCTTCCTCTCGTCCACCCAACTGGGATTTGGTTCGTGATATTAATACATTTTTCAAATTCACCATTGTTATACCACTTTTTTTTA
>Ga0214917_10001726_pt1 | contig 27818 bp, 25 predicted proteins | sample LL_1208_BB_MetaG_FD_177983 | JGI IMG/M metagenome (GOLD analysis project Ga0214917, IMG submission 177983) | Freshwater microbial communities from Lake Lanier, Atlanta, Georgia, United States - LL_1208_BB | ecosystem: Environmental > Aquatic > Freshwater > Lake | place: USA: Georgia | collected... | reverse complement strand
ACGCGAATTACGGAGCAAAACAATCGGTCTAAAAGTGCGCTTTTCAGATTTCTCGAACTTGACTCGATCCAAGACAGTTCCACTTCCGATTAACGGTACTCATGAGATTTATGAGATTGCAAAGGAGTTATATCTGGCACTCAAAATTGATGGCGCTCGCATCCGACTGCTTGGCGTTTCACTCGAAAATCTCTCCGATGAAAACGGAGCGGTAGAACAACTTGAATTAGGGGAGCGTGAAGTGGGTTGGAGAGAAGCCCAGAGCGCCATCGATCGCGCTATTGAGAGGTTCGGGAGAGGTTCGGTACGCCCCGCCAGACTTGTGGAAGAGGCGGAAGATGACGTTGATGAATACTCGAGTGGAACCCCAGACAATTCCTAGCGGGCGCTCTGCTTCTCGACTTTCCACATTACTTCCGCTCTACTATTGTGGGCGCTATGCCACTTTCAGAGCATGAAAAGCGTCTTCTCGCGGAGATGGAAGAAGCTCTTGCCGCCGATGACCCTCGCCTGATCTCCACCTTTAGTGGCAAGAACCCAAGTCGCTCTCGAGTGGTCGCCGGCTTTGGCCTCATTGTTCTGGGAATTTTCGTCCTATTCGGAGGGCTCATCTCTCAGACTCCGCCTCTTGGAATCGCCGGCTTTGTTCTGGCTCTCGTCGGCGCTGTCCTCGCTATCTCAAATTTGGGCGGGCTCATGAATGGAACCATGAACAAGTTGAACTCCCCGAAGAACCCGCAAAGTGGCAAGTGGAGCTCGAAATTTGAAGAGCGTTGGGATCGTCGTAATTTAGAAGAGTAGAAAGCTTCGCCCCTTGTCCCGCCCTCGAGGCGGGTTTTTTTATGCCCAAAAACTGAGGAGCGTGGGTGGAGGGATCTGCCTTTGCCTCTGCTGGGAAATGGAGAAGGGTGGTTGAAAATGGAGTAAAAGGGAGTAAAGTGGGGAATTAAGCAGAACGGGGGTTCTGCGGCAATTGAAAGAAATTTATGGGGGAGGTTCACATGTTTCTCGGCACCCATGAACCTCGTCTTGATGACAAAGGTCGATTAATACTTCCAGCGAAATTTCGTGATGAATTGGCATCTGGTCTTGTTATTACAAAAGGACAAGAGCGATGCTTATTTGTTTTTCCGGCAACTGAATTCGCACGCATTACAGAACAGTTAAAACAAGCGCCACTCACTGCAAAAGCAGCGCGCGATTACATGCGCGTGATGTTTGCGGGTGCGCACGATGAAATTCCAGATAAGCAAGGTCGCGTAACAATTCCAAGTGGACTTCGCGAATATGCAGATTTAGAAAAAGAGTGCGTCGTTATTGGTGCAAATACCCGCGTTGAAATCTGGGATGCAAAAGCTTGGAAGAGCTACCTCAAGGATCGTGAAAAAGGATTCGCCGATGTCTCAGAGGAGGTGTTCCCAGGCCTCTTCTAAAGAGGTCGATTTCCCACTCTCTCCTGTGGCCACCGCCGACCTTCACTTAAACGGCGCCCCTTCCCCGGTGCCGTTTATCCCCCAGATCCGTCGGCCGGCGGTGACCAGAGCAGAGAGCAGCAACCAGCGGCGCTAGAGATTAAGAAAGAAACGAAGAGAAAGAGGGGAAGATGCAAGTAGAACACACATCAGTATTGCTCGATCGTTGCATCACACTTCTTGCTCCTTCTATTGAGAAATCGCAAGCGCCCGTAGTTGTCGATGCAACATTGGGACTTGGCGGACATTCTTATGCTTTATTGGAGAAGTTCCCACAACTTCGCATTGTTGGTTTAGATCGAGATAAAACAGCGATTGAAAAAGCAACCCAAAGACTTTCCCACTATTCAAATCGCATCACAGTAATTCATGCTGTGTATGACGAAATGCCCAGAGTTCTAGATTCTTTAGGGATTTCAAATGTTGATGGAATTCTCTTCGACCTTGGTGTTTCCTCGATGCAGTTGGATAACTTTGAACGCGGCTTCTCTTACTCACAGAGCGCACCACTTGATATGCGTATGGATCAATCGCAGGGGATATCTGCTCAAGAAGTGCTTGATACTTATTCGAGAAATGACCTCATTAGAGTTATTCGCGAATATGGCGAAGAGCGTTTTGCTTCACGAATCGTAGATAACATCATTGCCGCCAGAGGTTCGGAAAAACTCAAGTCAACGACTGATCTTGCTGAGCTGGTAAAACAGAGCATCCCTGCACCAGCGCGTCGTGTTGGTGGCAATCCTGCAAAGCGCACCTTCCAAGCGCTTCGGATTGAAGTGAATCAGGAACTAGCTGTTCTAGAACGCGCGATTCCTCGTGCCATGGACCGCCTTAACCTTGGCGGACGCTTAGTTGTAATGTCTTTTCAATCTTTAGAAGACAAGATTGTGAAGCGCTTTTTCACGGCAGCTACAGAATCGAAGACTCCAGTTGGCTTGCCAGTAGAGATTGCATCGCTTGCAGCTAAGTTCGAATTAGTTTTCCGTGGCAGTGAGAAGGCAAGTCAAGAAGAGATAGAAAAGAATTCTCGTGCGCAATCCGTCAGGCTACGTGCGATCGAGCGGGTGGCAAGCTAATGGCCCTATCCGCTCTCGCACCCGCCTTTGAACGTTCACGCAAGACAGTTGTTCGCAAATCAACTCAAGCTGTACTCCGTTTAGTTCCTGAACTTCGCCCTATTCCAGGCGAGCAGGCAAGTAATCGAACTTTCTATGGAGTGATTGCAGCGATTTTGATTGCTGGGCTTCTTGGATTACTCAGTATCAATATTCTTCTTGGAAATGATGCGGTGCGAATTCGCGAACTTAAACTTGAATCCATAGCAATCAATGAAGAGCGTGAAGCTGCGCTACGCGAAGTGGCGACTTTGTCTACCTCCGAAGCACTGGCCAATAGAGCGTTGTCGTTGGGAATGGTGCCAAGTGGCACTCCAGAATTTATAGATCTATCAGCCACAAATGAAGAGCGTATTACCGCGAAATCAACGTCGAAAGATTCCCAACCATGACCCACTTTTCCTTGGTAGAACGACGTATCCGTTATGTTGTGGCAATTTCTCTTGTCTTATTGATGGCATTTGCCCTCCGACTAGTTGATGTTCAAGCGGTGCGCGCTGCTGGCTATGCCAACCGTGCAGAAATGGAGTTAGCAAAGAAATCAATCATCATGGCGCCCCGCGGAGCCATCACTGATATCAATGGCGTTGAATTTGCAAGGAGCGTCAGCGCTTATCGAATCTTGGCTGATCAAGCGATCATCGACTATCCCAAGAAACTGGCAGAAATTGCTGCCCCGATTCTCGACCTTAATCAATCTTGGCTGGAGAAGGAACTAACTGGAACGCGCCGATATGTTGTCATCAGCCAATCTGTGAAGCCTGTAGTCTGGAGAAAATTAGAAGCAGCGATTGAGAGCTATAACTTAGAAGTTTCTCACGAGAAAAATGGTTTTGCGAAGAAATTGGCAGGTTTTTTTGCAGAACGAATTTATATCCGTGAATATCCTGAGGGCGAACTAGGCGCTGCAGTAATTGGTTTTATTAATAGAGCGGGAAGTGGAGCTGCCGGCTTGGAATACAGCATGAACTCCACGCTAACAGGCATCAATGGCGAATACACCTACGCAAATGCCGGTGGAACCATCATTCCTGGCACTCAAAAAATTACTTCGGAAGCGATTCGTGGAAACACAATTAGATTGACAATTGATCGAGATGTGCAATGGGTGGCACAAGAAGCAATCCGCACCGCAGTGAAAAATTCTCGAGCGCTTTCGGGGACTGTGATTGTGATGAATCCAAAGACGGGTCAAATTCTTGCGCATGCAACGTACCCATCTTTTGAACCTGGAAACACTAAAGGTGTGGATCCATACCGCTGGAAGAACCCATCCGTCCAGGAGGTGTATGAACCTGGTTCAACTGGAAAAGTCATAACAATTGCCTCCGCTATCGAAGAAGGCAAAATCGCTCCCGAAACAGTCATTACAATTCCCTACAAACTTAAGCGATCAAACAAAGTTTTCCATGATCATGAACCACACCCCACTCAGAAATTAACGCTTTCTGGAGCGCTTGCTGTATCGAGCAATACCGGAGCAATCAAGGTTGGGGAGATGCTCTCGAATGAAAAACTCCACTCATATTTGAAGAAATTCGGGATTGCAGAGAAGCCAGGATCGGGACTTCCAGGTGAAGAAAGCGGCAAGTTACTCGATGTCAAAGATTGGTCTGGAACTACCGCTCCTACTGTGGCTTTCGGCCAGGGCTATTCCGTCACAGCAATGCAGGCAACATCTGTCTTTGCAACGATTGCAAATGATGGCTTACGAGTAACACCAACAGTCGTAGCTGGCGTGAGTGATGCTGCTGGAAGATATACCCCAGCAAATAAACAGAAATCAGTGCGAGTCATTAGCTCTGAAACAGCTCAGAAGATGAGATTAATGATGGAGAGCGTGGTTTCGGCATCTGGAACCGCTCCGGCCGCTGCGATACCTGGATATCGCGTAGCGGGTAAGACAGGTACCGCCCAACGCGTTGACGATTCTTGCGGTTGCTATCGCGGATACACCGCATCATTTATTGGATTTGCACCAGCTGATAAACCCGAATTTGTCGTCTCAGTAACCATTCAAGATCCGAAAGGTTTTCACTGGGGTGGATATCTTGGTGGCCCAGTATTTAAGAAAGTTATGAGCTTTGTACTTAAGGATCAGCATATTCCTCCAACCAAGCCAGCAGAGTTTATGTATGTACTTAACGAAAAAGATCTTAAGGCGCGACAAGCTGCAGAAGCCGCTCAGAAAAAGAATTTGAATAACAATCAAACTCGAGTACAGAGCAATGATTGAATTTCGGAGATTCGAACCCCATAGCAAGGCGCTTGGCGACATAGGCGCTTTTCTCGGAATTCAAGTCGAAGCACCTGCGTCGAAAATTCAAATCAGCGGAATAACAAGTAATTCTGCTGATGTCCAAAAAGGCGATCTCTTTTTAGCGTTTCCGGGGGCAAAGACCCATGGCGGCGCATTCCTAACATCCGCTGTGGAGCGTGGTGCGAGGGCGGTTCTCACTGACATCGCAGGACGTGACCTTTCCTCCGGTCATTCACTTGCAATCCCCGTGTTGGTAGTTCCGAATCCGCGCTCCCAGTCCGGATACTTGGCGAGTTGGTTTCACAATTCTCCGAGCGCTGATCTTTATCTTGCTGGAATTACTGGAACTAACGGAAAGACCACAACAACTTTCCTATTGCATCAGATTTGGAAAGAAGCTCGCATCGATGCAGGAATGATAGGAACTGTTGGAATAAACATTGGAACAGAATCTTTTCCAGCAACTCACACGACTCCTGAATCGGATGCGATACAGAATATTCTCTCGGTCATGCAGGAACGCCATCTTCGCGCCGTCGCGATGGAAGTAAGTAGCCATGCACTTGCGCTTCATCGGGTGGATGGAACGCATTTCAGGGCCGCGGGTTTCACCAATCTCACCCAAGATCATCTTGATTTTCACAAAAATATGGAGAACTACTACCAGGCTAAACGCGAACTTTTTTCGCCAGAAATGTCTGACCGAGCATTCATTAATATTGATAATTCTTACGGCAAGAGACTCAATGACGAAGTTTCGATTCCAGTCTCTACACTCTCTCGAGAAAATAAGAAAGCCACCTGGTATTACGAATCCATATTCTCGCGTGGTCGCGGATTTGAAATCAGCATCAGGGGAGAAGGCGGCATTCTCATTGAGGGTGCAATTAAGTTCAGCGGTGAACATAACCTCGACAATCTTCTTTTAGCGGTCGCTATCGCCGTAGATAGCGGCGTTGACCCCCTCGTGATTGGACATGGACTTTCCCAGCTAACCGGGGCGCCAGGAAGACTCGAGAGCATCGATTGCGGACAGAACTTCATCGCACTTGTCGATTACGCACATACTCCCGATGCAGTTGAGAAAGTTTTGGGATCAATAAGAAACGCGTCGGTCAATCGAGTAATCGGCGTACTCGGGTGTGGCGGAGATAGAGATTCTTCAAAACGTTCGTTGATGGGTCGTGCTTTGTATGAAGGTTGTGACTTATCCATATTTACCAGTGATAATCCGCGCTTCGAGGATCCGGGATCGATTCTTAAAGAAATGACCTCTGAGGTCACACTCGATTCAAAGACACGTGTAATTCCAGATCGCAAAGAGGCAATCACTTACGCAGTCTTTGTTGCAGAGCCTGGCGATGTTGTCATAGTTCTTGGTAAGGGACACGAAATGGGCCAAGAGATTCAAGGTAAGAAACTACCATTTAGCGATCAGCAAGAATTGCGCCGCGCGATTGAAGGAAAATCATGATTGCAATGACCATAAAGGAGATGGCATCAATCATGTCGGGAATCTCGAATGGTGAAGTGGTTGTTACTGAGTCCACACAATTTCATTTTGATTCTCGACAAGTCAACAAAGGCGATGTATTTCTTGCTCTAAAAGGTGAGAAAGCTGATGGCCATGAGTATGTATCCGATGCCATAAAAAATGGTGCCGCGCTCTCCATCGTTACCAAGCCAGTCCAAGGGCCTTACATTCAGGTAGATGACGTGCTGTCCTCAATTGCAAGCTTGGCCCATTATGTTCGAACTTCACTCCTTGATCTTAAAGTTGTTGGAATTACTGGGTCGCAAGGAAAAACCACAACCAAAGATATGTTGCATTCAATATTGAAGCCCGAGGGCGAAACAATTGCCGCTCAAGGATCATTCAATAATGATCTGGGCGTGCCACTGACAATTTTGCGTTGCAGTAAGTCAACTAAATTCTGTATTGCCGAGATGGGAGCGCGACATGGCGGCGATATCTTGGCATTAACGAAGATAGCTATACCCAACGTTGGGGCCGTCCTTAAAGTTGGTAACGCACATATTGGGGAGTTTGGTTCTCAAGAGAAGATTGCAGCCGCAAAAGGAGAGTTGATTGCAGGGCTAAACTCTGGTGCAACAGCAATCCTCGGAACTTACGACCGCTTCACTCCAGCCATGCACATCCCTTCCGGAGTAAAGAAGTTAACTTTTGGAGAGAGCCACGATTGTGATGTGCGCGCCGCCGATATCGAATTTCGCGGGGGTTACGCCCACTTTGATTTAGTAACTCCTGAAGCTCGCGAAGCAGTTGAACTACGTGTGATTGGACTGCACCAAATCGCGAATGCGCTCGCTGCAGGCGCTATTGCCTATGCCCTCGGAATTTCAACGAACCACATTGCAGCGGCGCTCTCAACCCATGAGAGCCTGAGTAAGTGGCGAATGGAAATCCACGAAAGTAATGAGGTTTTGCTAATCAACGATGCATACAACGCTAACCCGGAAAGTATGGAATCTGCCATACGCACCTTAGTTCTCCTCACCCAAGAGCGAGGTGGGCGTTCATGGGCATTCCTGGGAACGATGCACGAGCTCGGCCCACAATCGGCTGTCATGCACCAGAAAATTGGAGCACTCGCCATCGAACTTGGCGTTGATCACCTTGTTTCAATCGGCGCCACTGATTATCTCCGTGAATTGCCTCGTTCAAGTACAACAACACATTACTTTGACACCGTGAAAGACGCGCATTCACTATTTGGCGAGATTGAAGCCGGTGATGTAATTCTAGTGAAGGCATCACGAGCCGAACATTTAGAAGAGTTGGCCTTAGATATTCAAAATATGTGGAAGCAATCGCAAGTGAAAGTCGACGAAGGAGAAAAAGCTTGAGAGGTATTTTGATATCAGGAGCGATGGCATTTCTCTTTAGTTTCTTTGCAACCCCCGCCTTCATAAAGTTTCTCTCTCGACGAGGTTATGGGCAGCATATTCGCGATGATGGACCGAAGACTCATCACGTAAAGCGCGGTACTCCGACGATGGGCGGAATAGTTCTGATTCTCGCCACCGTGGTTGGCTACCTAACTTCGCACTTAGTTACTGGCGTTGTCATGACAACTTCTGCACTGTTGGTCATCGGATTGATTGTGGGCCTTGGCTTTGTTGGTTATGTGGATGATTGGTTGAAAGTTGTTAAGCAACGTTCACTCGGCCTCCGTGCTCGAGAAAAGTTGTTGGGACAGGCCCTCGTTGCGGGAGCATTTGGAGTGCTTGCAACGCGATTTCCCGATGACCTGGGGCTAACGCCTATGTCCGAATATCTATCAACAGTGCGCGATACTTCAATAAAGCTCGGCATTGGAATCGTGGTTCTGTGGGCTATTTTCATGGTTCTCGGCACAAGCAATGGTGTGAATCTCACCGATGGTCTCGATGGATTGGCAACTGGAGCAGCTGTGATGTCATTCCTCGCCTTTGTATTAATTGGAGTTTGGAAGTTTGGTCAGCGTTGTGAAATTGCTGCGACAACAAATTGCTACACCGTTCGTGATCCACTTGACCTTGCAGTTCTTGCTGCAGCCCTTGCAGGCGCATGTGGTGGATTCTTATGGTGGAACGCTTCTCCGGCGCGTATTTTCATGGGCGATACCGGCTCACTCGCGCTCGGCGGTGGTCTGGCAGGTTTAGCCATGACTTTGCGTACCGAATTGCTCTTAATTCCACTTGGTGGACTTTTCGTCATCATCACTCTCTCGGTGATCATTCAAACTACATATTTCAAACTCAGTGGCGGAAAACGCGTTTTTAAAATGGCGCCTTTGCAACACCATTTCGAATTACTTGGTTGGGGCGAAGTAACAATCGTTATTCGCTTCTGGATTATTGCCGGACTCTGCGTTGCTGCAGCACTTGGACTCTTCTATGCCCAATGGGTGGTTGCGTGACCGACTCTTTTCTCTCATCACTAAGCGGCGCTCATTGCATCGTCTTTGGAGCCGGAGTTACAGGCGCTCCTACGATTTCGTTTCTTCAAAGTAGAGGTGCGCAAGTCTCCGTAGTTGATGAGAAAGTTGAAGAAGAGGGAGTGCTCAATTCTCTCGACGCATTAAATCTTTCAGAGATTAAATTTGCGGTGGTTTCTCCAGGATGGCGGATTGATAACCCGCTCATTTTGAAAGTACAACGGGCCGAGATTGAACTCATAAGCGAGATTGATCTTGCCTGGCGCGTCAAGAAAGAGATTGCGCCGGAACAACGGTGGTTGGCGTTGACTGGAACAAATGGCAAGACCACTACGGTACAGATGGCTGAAGCCATGATGGTCGAATCTGGAATTAAAGCCTTAGCCTGCGGAAATGTAGGTTTCACGGCTATTGAAGCCGTGACCTCCTCGAAAGCCGCAGTATTGGTCTTGGAACTCTCATCCTTTCAATTGGAGTGGAGTATGGAAGCTGAATATGAAAGCGTGGCAATTCTCAACATCGCTGAGGACCATATTGATTGGCACCAAAGCTTTGAGAACTATGCCCGTGCAAAGTTTAAAATCGCAGCGCATGCTCAAGTTGTGATTCTCAATAAGCATGACAGCGAGATAGTGAAACGTGCCCAAGATCTCTCTCACCGAGTGATTTGGTTCTCACTCGATACTCCGGCGCCACATCAGATTGGCCTCGTAGAAAATCTCATTGTGGATCGAGCCTTCATCGAGAGTGAAGCCGAAGCGCTCTTTGAATTAGCAGATATCAAACCAGCGGTCCCGCATAATCTACTTAATGCAATGGCTGCTGCGGCTTTGGCCCGCTCCATTGGTGTAAGCGCTGATGCAATTGCAAAGGCCGTAAAAAAGTTCAAACTTGATCACCATAGATTAGAGCTCGTTGCTGAGCGTGATGAGATTAGATGGATTGACGATTCGAAGGCCACAAATCCCCATGCTGCTATGGCAGCTCTGCAATCACAACTCAGTGCAATATGGATTGCTGGTGGATTGGCGAAGGGCGCTGCCATGGATGAACTAGTCCAGCGTTGTAAAAATCGAATTAAAGCTGCGATTTTGATTGGTGCCGATGCGCCGATTATTGAAGCGGCTCTTCGCAAATATGCACCAGAAATTCAAATCGCCTCAATTGATCCAGGACTTAAAGGAATAGACGTGATGAAACGCGCCGTTGCGCTTGCGCATACCCAGGCAAAAGCGGGAGACACCGTACTTTTGGCTCCGGCATGCGCTTCGATGGATCAATTCAAGAACTATGCCGAACGAGGGGATCTATTTGCGCAGGCTGTGAAGGAGAAATTAAGTGAGTAATTCCAAGTCTCTCTTCTCTCGCCCTGCATCGGCCTATTACTTGATTTTAGGTTCTGTTATTGCACTTTCCGCGCTCGGCCTTGTGATGGTTCTGAGCGCTTCTTCTGTAAAGGCGCTCAATGAGACTGGTAGCTCTTTCGCCTACGTCTTACGGCAAGCGCTCTTTTTATCTTTGTCAATTCTTATCGCTTGGGTTGCCATGAAGTTGCGCGCGGAATTATGGAAACCAATTGCGCGAACCGCACTCTTATTTTCATCTGCACTTCTTATTCTTCCTCAGATGCCCGGAGTCGGTAAAACAGTTGGCGGAAACACCAACTGGATAGGTATCGGAAGTTTTACAATCCAGCCGAGTGAATTTGCCAAAATTGGAATTATCTTGTGGTGTGCCCTTCGTCTCCGAATTCATGACCAAGCCGCAAGCCAAGGTCAACCAAGTAGCGCTGCAAAACTTGTCGTACCAGGTATTTCACTAGCTATGTTGCTGATTCTCCTGGGCCACGATCTTGGAACCGCTGTCGTTGTCGCTGGAATTGTTGGCGGAACGCTATTTATCGCAGGCATTCCTTTACGGAGCGTTGGAATTCTTGGGGGAGCAATAGGAGCAGCTTTTGCAGTTTTGATTCTCACCTCAAGTAATCGTATGAATCGCTTCTCTGCATTTTTCAATCCTTTTGCGGAAGAAAATTACAAGGGAGTTGGTTGGCAGCAAGCCCATAGCATTATGGGACTGGCTTCAGGAGGACCGCTCGGCACAGGACTGGGAAGTAGTAAACAGAAATGGGGAAATCTTCCTGAGGCCCATACTGATTTCATTTTCTCTGTCATCGGCGAAGAATTAGGATTGCTGGGAACTTTGGCGGTCTTGGCGCTCTTTGGGCTACTTCTTCTCGGAATTTTCCGTGTCGCATTACGCGCCGATAATTCATTTGAAAGATATGCCTGCGCCGGCATTGGTTGCTGGTTTGCTATCCAAGTGATTCTCAATATCGGGACCGTCATAAGCGTAATACCGGTAGTCGGGGTCACGCTGCCCTTCATTTCCTATGGTGGTTCATCTTTACTTGCGACCTTCATCGCCATTGGATTTGTTCTCGGCGTATTGCGACGCGATCCTGAAATTGCTGCAGAGATTCGCGAGCGTAAAGCGGTGCGGACTGCGAGAGGATAAGTCTCATGGCTTACAGAGTCCTCTTGGCTGGCGGAGGTACTGCAGGACATATCGAGCCCGCCCTTGCCGTTGCCGACGCTCTCAAGTCAAAGAGCCGCGACATTACCTGTGAATTTTTAGGAACCAATGGCGCTCTGGAAACTTTGCTCGTTCCTAAACGTGGATACCGGCTTCGTACAATTCCAAAAGTTGTTCTCCCGCGTACGCTTTCACTGCAATCATTTCTTTTTCCTATTCAATTATTGCGTGCTTTGGTATCAACTCTCTCTCATACTAAAGATGCAGATCTTCTTATAGGTTTTGGTGGGTATGTCTCTGCACCGGCATATCTTGCAGCTGCATTGAGAAAAATCCCTATCGTGGTCCATGAAGCAAATGCCAAGCCAGGTTGGGCAAATCGTTTAGGAAGGCGCTTTGCAAAAGTTGTTGCGGTTAATTTTGCAAGTGTACAAAGTCAATGGCCAAACGCTGTCCTTACTGGAATGCCAATTCGCCAATCAATTGCCAGCGTTGCCGAGATGAAAGATAAGAGCCATTTTAGAAAACTGAATTTTGAAAGCTGGGGCTTTGATCCAAATCGACCCCTGATAGCAATCTTTGGTGGCTCTCAAGGTTCCCGACATATCAATGAAGTAGTAGCAGAATTCATTGCCGATGGATCTGATTTCCAGATTATTCACGCGTTAGGTGTAAACAATCCACTTCCCGAGCAACGTGCCGGTTATCTTCCGCTACCTTATTTTCACGATATGTCAGCGATATATGGATCAGCAGACCTACTCATCACGCGTAGCGGTGCAGTCACATGTTCAGAACTTGCAACGGTGGGGAAGTACTCGGTCTTGATTCCTCTGCCACACGGCAATGGAGAGCAATTTGATAATGCGTGGGCATTAGTTGAACAAGGTGCAGCCATGGCAGTCCCAAATAAAGAATTTGACGTTGTGTGGTTGCGGAAAAATCTTGTAGGCGCGCTGGAAAAAGCGAGATCATTTCAGTCCCACGACGCAGGTCTAAATATTCACGCTGCAGAACGGATCGCAGAGCTAGCGCTCTCCGCAGTCAATGGGGAGGCCAAGAGATGAAGCGCGATTGGAGCCAAACAAGAGCTCACTTTGTCGGGATAGGTGGCTCTGGAATGAGTGGAATTGCTCGAATCATGGCGGCACAAGGCGCCTCTGTCTCTGGCTCAGATCTTCACGATTCATCTAGTTTGGCCGGACTGCGAACATTAGGAATTAAAACTTTTGTTGGTCATTCCGCCTCTCATCTTTCAGAAGCCACGATTGTCGTGCGCTCAAGCGCCATTCCAGAATCAAATGTAGAGATTCAAGAAGCCCATGCTCGCGGAATTCCAATTTTGGAAAGAGCGGCGGCCTTAGCCGAATTGATGGTTGATAAACGTTCTGTTGCGATAGCAGGAACTCATGGAAAGACCACGACCACTTCTATGTTAACCGTTGCCCTTCAACATTGCGGGTTTGATCCTTCTTTTGCAATCGGAGCAACAGTGAGAAATTCTGGAACAAATGCCCATCATGGCACGGGGGATACTTTCATCGTCGAAGCCGACGAATCTGATGGATCCTTTATTGCCTACAAACCTTTTGGCGCTGTCATTACCAATATTGAATTAGATCACGTAGACAATTTCAAAAGTATTGAGGAAATTGATCTACTCTTTCAAAACTTCGTCGATACCATCCAATCAGATGGATTTCTAGTTGTATGCATTGATGACCCCGGAGTTCAGCGCTTACTGTCTTCACTGACAGCAGGCGGGAAGAAGAAGCCTGAAGTAATTACCTACGGAAGCGACGCGATGGCAGATGTGAAATTAGATCGCGCTCACGTAACAGGAAAAACTGCGACAGCGCGTATAACTGTCAAAGGAAGAGTGCTTGGCGAAATGGAATTGGCAATCTCTGGACGACATAACCTCCTGAATGCTGCAGCGGCTCTTGCGGCTGCCATCAAGCTCGGAGCTAATCCTGTGGAAGTTCTTGCCGGGCTTAAGTTATTTACTGGCGCCCGGCGCAGATTTGAAGTGAAGGGCGTAGTAAATGGAGTAACCGTTGTCGATGATTACGGCCACCATCCCACTGAAATAAGCGCCACCCTTGAAATGGCGAGAACGTACGTTGGTACAGGTCGGATACTCACGATTTTCCAACCTCATCGCTACTCACGGACCCAAGCTTTCTCTGAAGGTTTTGCCCATTCCTTAGCTGCCTCCGATCACACTTATCTCCTTGAAATTTATCCTGCGAGTGAGTCGGCAATTCCGGGCGTGACATCAAGTCTGATTTCATCGAAGATGAAGAGCGGGACCGTTACATACGAGCCTTCGATGCCAACAGTTGTGGAGATGGTTGCTGGGGAGGCTCAACCAGGAGATTTGATTATCACTCTGGGAGCAGGCGATGTCAGCAATCTAGGGAAATTCATTCTTGAAGCGCTCGATGCATAGTTCTTTTCTATGAAAAAATTACCAAAACTTCTTTTGCCTAAACCATTTTTTCTCGTCAGCGTGGTTATTTTAATTGGAGCGGCATATTTACTGGGCTGGAGCAAGATTTTCGTCGTAGAAAAAGTTACCGTTGATTCCACAGATAAATCAGTAATCAAAGAGATCTCAATGAAGTTAGCGGAGCCACCTGCTGTAATAAAGATTGGTCGACCGCTGGCACGTGTTGACCGACGAGAGATTGCCTCACGTCTGCGGCAATTGTTATGGGTTGAGAATGTTGAGTTAGATAGAAACATCGTTTCTGGCGAAGTAAAAGTAAAGGTCATTCCGCGTAGCCCCATCGCGCGTTTAGTCTCGACCAACAGCGCCAATGTGGAGAGCGTTGGATTTATGAGTAAAGATCTCGATTTCTTCTACCTGCCACGGCAAGCGGTCCAGCAAGCAATGGCCTCAGGTGAGACCAATTGGAGCAAGATTCCAGAGTTGAACTTTTCTGGGGAGATTCAAAGCGCAACTGTTCAGGAGCGCGCTGATATTCGAGAGTTGATTACGACCTTATCAAGCAAGGGTTACCTCATTCGAGGGATAAGCGTGAAGAGCCCCACAGAATTCAGCAGTTCCATCGTGAGAGATCGCAGGAAGTTGGATATTTACTGGGGAAGTGTCAAAGAATTTAGCTTGAAAATTGAAGTAATGGAGCGCTTGCTTGAGTTAGAGGAAAACAAACGAGTGAAATCAATAAATCTTGCTAATCCTGTCTCTCCAATTGTGAAGTAGTAATTCTTTTCCAAGTAAAAATAAAAATCGTGTCGGTGTTTGCCACGACCCTCACCCACGCCTACTTTTGCGCGCACAGATTAAGGAAACTCTAAGTCTAAAGTTGAGAATTAGGGTTCAAGGAGAGGCGACAAAGTGGCAACACCACAGAATTATTTAGCAGTCATCAAAGTAGTTGGAATTGGTGGCGGTGGAGTTAATGCAGTGAATCGAATGATTGATGCTGGTCTCAAAGGCGTTGAATTCATTGCAATTAATACTGATGCGCAAGCGCTTCTCATGAGTGATGCAGATGTGAAATTAGATATTGGACGAAAGTTAACTCGTGGACTTGGTGCTGGTGCCGCACCAGAAATTGGAAAACAAGCTGCGATTGATCACACCGAAGAAATTGAAGAAGTTCTCCGTGGTTCTGACATGGTTTTTGTTACTGCAGGAGAAGGTGGAGGAACCGGCACTGGTGGTGCTCCAGTTGTTGCAAAGATTGCAAAGGAGCTTGGTGCTCTTACCGTTGGCGTTGTAACACGTCCTTTTAGTTTTGAAGGAAAACGTCGCGCTACACAAGCTGAAGAGGGAATCGAAAATCTTCGTAAAGAAGTCGATACCTTGATTGTGATTCCCAACGATCGTCTGCTTTCAATATCAGATCGATCAATCTCAGCTCCAGAAGCTTTTAAGACGGCGGATCAAGTACTTCTCTCAGGAGTACAAGGAATTACAGATCTGATCACAACTCCAGGACTTATTAATCTAGATTTTGCAGATGTAAAGAGCGTCATGGATGGCGCAGGTTCTGCTTTGATGGGAATCGGTTCGGCTCGCGGTGAAGCCCGTGCAACTCGTGCTGCTGAACTTGCAATTTCATCACCGCTTCTTGAAGCATCAATCGATGGCGCCCATGGAGTTCTTCTCTCAATCGCGGGTGGCTCAGACCTTGGCCTCTTTGAAATCAGCGAAGCTGCCGAACTTGTTGCTAAGTGTGCACATCCTGATGCAAATATCATCTTCGGAACGGTCATTGATGATGCGCTCGGCGACGAAGTTCGCGTTACCGTGATTGCTGCAGGTTTTGATGGTGGCGCTCCTAAGAAAGTTTCGGTTCCTGTCATTTCAACGGCAACGTTGAATGGTCAAGCTGACCCAATCCCATCAAATGATCCGATTGCAGTTGCCATGGAAGCTCCAGCCGCACCCGCTCGTCGCCGAATTACTTTTGAAGAACTCGTTGCCGAAGACGAGATAGATATTCCAGACTTCATGAAGTAATTCCCACAATCATGTCGAGGTCGCTTTTCACCTCGCGCGATGGTGGCGTGAGCTCTGCTCCTTATGAGAGTTTCAATCTTGCAACCCATGTCGGAGATGATGGCGGTGCAGTTCTCGAAAATAGAAAAACTCTCGCCAGAAATTATGGACTTCCCGTCGACAACCTCTTCTTCATGAATCAAGTGCATGGTAGAGAAGTAGCGATCATTGATGACAACTCAAATTCTTCGAAAATACCTACTGTTGACGCGCTTTTTACGCAACGAAGAGATGTAGGGCTGGTGACTCTCGTTGCAGATTGCATCCCACTTCTCCTTCACTCTGATAAAGCAGTAGCTGCAGTTCACGTTGGTCGACAAGGGTTAGTGAAAGGTGTATTTGAGGCGACCCTTGCAGTATTTGAATCTCACGGAATCTCATCGCGAGAAATTCAAGCTGAACTAGGGCCCTCGATTTGTGCAAAGTGCTACGAAGTAGATGAAGCGATGTATAACGATGTCACAAGGCAGATACCTGCTACAGCGAGCCAAAACTCCTGTCTCAACATTGAGGCAGGTCTAATCTCGCTTTTGGATAAGAGTGGAATCGCGTGGAGCTCTCTCGGAAAGTGCACCTCGCATGGTCAAGGTTATTACTCTTATCGACGCGATGGAATCACTGGCCGTCAAGCGGGAGTGATTTCATTATGAGTCCCGATAGAAAATTAGAGATTGCTAGTTCACTCAGATCAATCCGCGGAGAAATTCCGAATCGGGTGACGCTCATTGTCGTGACCAAGACCTTCCCCGTGAGTGATGTTGAGATTCTCTATGAACTGGGAGAGCGCAATTTTGGCGAGAATCGTGATGCTGAAGGAGCGGAAAAATCTTCCGTCCTCCCCGAGGATGCGCAGTGGCATTTTCAAGGCGGCATTCAGAGCAACAAACTACGTTCAATTGTTGGTTGGAGTGATTTCATCCATTCTCTCGATGAGCTGAGACATGCAGAAAAAATCTCAACCATTGCAGTTGATATGAAGAAGAAACAGAACTGCTTTATTCAGGTTAATTTAGATAGAGACGGGGCCAATGAGAATCGCAGTGGAATTAGGTCTGCGGAATTATCCAAATTCGCTGACGAGATATCTGCATTCTCGGGAATCAATATCGTCGGAGTCATGGGGGTGGGACCACTTCAAAGCGATCCTCGACCAGCATTTGCAGAGCTCCAGAGCGCAAGCCAGGAACTTCAGAAGGTCGTTCCCCAGGCAACATACATCTCTGGGGGAATGAGTGGAGATTTCCGTATCGCATTGGAATTTGGCGCGACACATATCCGCATCGGCAGTTCAATACTCGGCTCTCGCTAGCTGCCACTCTAAAATTTCGCCATGTCTAATGCATTGAGAAGAATGACGAATTACCTTGGCCTTACGGAAGATGACGGCGCCACTCAAGAAGCTGTCGCTGTTCGCCCCAAAGTTGCTCCGGTCAAACGTCCTACCCCAACGTTGAGTGTTGCACCTCAACTTCCGATTGCATCCACTCCACAAGTTCAGGATCCTGCGCCCATCGATCGCATCGTGACGATTACACCTCGCTTCTATAGTGAAGCTCGTGCAATCGGCGAGTACTACCGCGAAGGCAATCCAGTCATCATGAATCTCAGTGACATGGAAGAGTCAGAAAGAAAACGTCTCATTGATTTTGCTTCAGGTCTTGTATTCGGTCATGCGGGAACAATTGAACGCGTGACGTCGAAGGTATTTCTCCTCTCTCCTCCAAATGTGATGGTGAGTTCAGAAGATAAGACTGCGGCAGCAAACGCAAGTCTCTTTAATCAGAGCTGATAAATAAATTCAGTGATTGATCTTCGAAGTTGGATAGTTCTTGCTCTTAATCTTTTCCTGATTGCTCTTTTTGCCCGGTTGATTTTGGATTACGTCCGTATGTTTCGCCCATCATGGCGACCGCGTGGCATCATCCTCCCACTTGCTGAAATTATTTATATGATCACCGATAAACCACTGGGGTTTGTGCGTCGTTTTATTCCTCCGCTCCGTATGGGGCCGGTGGCGCTTGATCTCTCATTTATCGTTCTCTTCTTTGGCACACAAATCCTCATCGCATTTATCGCGTAATTTTCTAGAAGGTATTCCACCGCTGCTCCAGCTCACATAGACTGCGGAACATGGAACGTAGCGCAGCGATTGATCTCGACCTAAAAGATCCACTTCGCGAATTTAGAAATCGTTTCGTCATTACCGATCCTGATACCTGCTACCTCGATGGAAATTCTCTCGGTCGTTTGCCGCATGCAACAGTGAAAGCCATCAATGATTTCCTCACCCACGAATGGGGCCCTGAAGTCGTTATAGGGTGGGGCCATTGGGTCGATGAAGCTCAATCGGTCGGCGATCTCATTGGTCGAAGTTCTCTCGGCGCCGGGCCAGGTCAGGTCTTAGCGTGTGACACTACATCAGTAAATTTCTATCAACTTGCTGCTGCCGCAATACGTGCCAGACCTGGGCGAAAAACAATCATCATCGATGCCGCAAATTTCCCCACCGATCGTTACATCATGCAAGGCCTTGCAGAGCAGTACGGTTTGAATTTAATCACGATTGATAATGAAAACCCTGAAATCTCAGATCACGAGTTGATTACTCCTGAACTTCTTCAGAAATATCTTTCCGATGATGTTGCTCTCGTGAGTTTGGAGGTCGTGCAATATCGTTCTGGAGCGCGACAGGACATCAAAGAAATAAATGATTTAGTGAAGAGTTATGGCGCATTGATGTTATGGGATGCTGCTCATGCCGTTGGCTCTGTCGTTATGGACTTCGATAAGAATGGCGTTGATTTTGCAGTTGGCTGCACATATAAATATGGAAATTCTGGTCCTGGGGCTCCAGCTTGGCTTTATGTTTCCAATCAGATGCAAAAGGAGCTCCGTGTACCTATTCAAGGTTGGTTTGCGCAACGAAACCAATTTGCTATGGGTCCCACATTTGAACGCGAAGAGAGCATCCGCGGTTTCCAAATTGCTAGCCCATCTCTCATGGGACTTCGTTGCATTAAGTCCTCCTTTGAAATGATTGAGGAAGCAGGAATCTCCGAGATTGAAAAGAAAGCCGCTCAGGGCACAGCCATGATGATTGATTTGTATGAGGAGTGGCTCGCGCCGTTGGGTTTCACACTTAACACCCCGCGCAATCACCACCAACGTGGCGGCCACATCTCTCTCGTACATCCGGATGCGGAGAAGATTGCTGTTGCGCTGAGACAGTTTGCAAACGTTATTCCTGACTATCGGGTTCCCAACTCGATAAGAGTTGCAATTTCACCTCTTGCTACCTCCTATGTTGAAGTTTTTGACGGTTTCCAACGCTTACGAGATCTGGTGAGCTCGCGTCAGTACGAGAAAGTCTCCTCAGGAGGTTCGCGCGTTACATGAGCAATAACCATGAAGCTGCACTTACTTACAGCTCCTATCTCAACGTTGATGAGCTGCTTAAACTCCAAGAACCACTTTCTGATGGTCCGGAACATGACGAACTTCTCTTTATCGTTATCCACCAAACCTATGAGCTCTGGTTTAAGCAATTGATTCATGAATTTCTCGCCGCTCAACGTTCACTTGAATCAGGAGATACTCACTACTCGCTTTCCATCTTAGGTCGCGTCCGCACCATAATGAAGATATGCGTCGCTCAAATCGACATCCTAGAAACAATGACCCCACTTCAATTTAACTCTTTTAGAGATCGTCTCGGCGCCTCAAGCGGATTTCAATCAGCTCAGTTTCGCGAAGTAGAAGCCATTCTCGGACGTCGCGATACTCGCGCCGCATCACATCTGCTCCCAGAAGATAAAGCACGCGTTGAAAAGTTAATGAACTCGCGCTCACTCTGGGATAGCGCACTTAAATATGTTCACTCGCGAGGTTTTGCAATCCCTGATCAAATCTTGGAACGTGATTACTCACAACCTTATGAAGCAGACTCTGATGTTCAAACATCGCTGCTCGATCTACATCGTAATGACCCAGAAGGCTCTCTCATTTGTGAACGACTTGTTGATATCGATGAAGGACTTCAAGAATGGCGCTATCGCCATGTCAAGATGGTCGAACGAACCATTGGGCATAAGACTGGAACTGGTGGCTCCAGCGGCTCGGATTATTTAGCGTCCACCTTGTTCAAACCCGTTTTCCCTGATCTCTGGGAGATTAGAAATAGGTTCTAGTTCGCCTCGTTCGTAGCATTGCCTTCCAGACTAGCTAATACCTTTCTTGCTTAAAAACTTCTTAATTCGTTCCTTGCCCGTTCCTCTAATTTCTGGTCCATGAGTAAAGGCAACATTTTTGAACTCCACATCAAGAAAACGCTTTGCAGTTTCTTGAGATTGTTTGTAATTCACACAGAATCCACTGAGCGCCCATGTCATCCGAGAGGTCATATTGAAAATGGAATCGCCCGTTATCAGCGTTTCGCTATCCAGATGAAGGAGTGAAATATGTCCATCTGTATGACCAGGAGTATGGATTACTTGAATTCCGCCGGCCACTTCCAATAGATCGCCATCTTTAAGACGTCGAGTGATCTCAAAGGGCGCATAATCGCTGGCCGGCATCAAGGACATCAGTTTTCCTGACAGGGTGGAGTTGTCACGAGAAGGTGTTTTACCGTGCTTGACCAAATCAGAGTCATATTCGTGCATTAAAACTTCTTTCGGTTGGCACCGTTTGATCATTTCTGCGGCGCCACCCACGTGATCTTCGTGAGCATGGGTGAGGACAATATTGGTCACATCATTCGGGTGTTTATTTATTGCCGATAGCTCACATAACAATTTCTTGGGGGCGTTATCAAGACCACAATCAATTAACGTGACAGAGGAATCATTATTAACAAAAGCATATGAATTGATGAAAGAGCCTAGGGTTTGGATTCGGTAAAGATTGGAGGCAAGTTGTATCGGCATACATGAACGATAGGTGAGGGCAAGTATTACTTGCTAGTAAGCAGCCTAATTTGAGTGCTTCGTAAGAGATAGCCTCAGACCCAGTTCCTCATCGCTAGGCGTAAGGGTGGTGTCTCGTTCAAAAGTAAGTGCCAGAACTTCATCGCTGATCCAATTCTTACCGCTTTCAATTGCAGACAAGGAATCAGCATCAGAATTCCATTTAACATGGATGCGATCACTGACGTCGAAGCCTGATGCCTTACGAGCATCTTGTATTGCTCGAATTGCCTCACGAACAATTCCCTTGGAAATAAGTTCTGGGGTTAGCGAAAGATCAAGAGCAACGCTCTCGCCTGAGTGTGACGCCACTGCCCAACCAGATCGTGGCGTTTCAGTAATCACTAAATCTTCTTCACTTATTTCTGCAATCGCGCCATCGCCATAGGGAAGAGAGAACTTGCCACGTGTTCGGATTTCGGAGACAAGGGCCGGCGCATCAGAAGATGCAATTACTTTTGCGATGGCTTGAACATCGCCACCGAATTTCGCTCCTAGAGTTCGGAAATTGGCTTTGATAGAGATATCGACAAGGCCCGAGCCAGCGCTGGAGAGGTCATCGAGATGTTCAACGTTGAGTTCATCAGCGATTTGATCTCGAAGTTCAGCAGAAAGTGATTTCCACGAAGGAGCTGCAATCAGCGCTCGCGAAAGAGGCTGACGTATCTTTACTTGAGACTGTGCACGAGAAGCACGACCCAGTTCTACCAGTCTTCGAGTTAACGCCACATCTTTGGAAAGTTGAGAGTCAATGAATCTCTTGTCTGAAACTGGGAAGTCAGCGAGGTGGACTGAAGTGGGGGAGTTTGGTTCCACAACACGGATCAATTTCTGCCATACATGTTCAGTGATAAAGGGAACCATCGGCGCCATTAGCAAGGTCACAGTTTTGAGACAGTGATGAAGTGTCGAGAGCGCTGCAGCATCTCCATCCCAGAATCTGCGACGCGATCTACGTACGTACCAATTAGATAAATCATCAACAAATGTCGCAAGCGCGGCGCCAGCAGCTTGAGAATCAAAGTTATTAAGTGCTGCATCAACCGTAGCGATAAGCTGATTGAGTTCACTTATGATCCAACGGTCCATAGTTGAAAGATTTGAAACTTCATCAAGAGACTGAGGCGCATAGTTAGCCGCCGATGCATAGAGAGATAGGAATGAGACGGTATTCCAGTAAGTAAGAAGGGTCTTTCTTACTACTTCTGAGATTGCATCATGGCCCACGCGGCGCGCGCTCCATGGTGAACCTGCAGCAAGCATGTACCAACGAACTGCATCTGCACCATGTTGGTCCATAAGAGCCATGGGTTCGAGAACATTGCCAAGATGCTTACTCATTTTGCGGCCATCCTTATCGAGGATGTGGCCGAGACAGAGCACGGTTTTGTAAGACGATTTATCGAAGACCAGCGTGCCAATCGCCATCAAGGTATAGAACCAACCACGTGTTTGGTCGATTGCTTCACAAATAAAGTCAGCAGGGTATGCCTCATTGAATTTCTCGGCGGAACCTTCCTTATGTGGGTAGCCCCATTGCGCAAATGGCATCGCACCAGAGTCATACCAGCAGTCGATAACTTCTGGAGTACGAGCCATGATCGCAGAGCACTCTTTGCAGCCAAAAGTTATGTCATCAACATATGGGCGATGGAGTTCAAGATCAGAGAGATCGCGACCGGCTCGCTCTTGTAATTCTTTTCTTGAACCAAAAGATTCTTCATGTCCATTCTCACAACGCCAGATTGGAAGCGGAGTTCCCCAATAGCGATTACGAGAGAGAGCCCAGTCAATATTGTTATTGAGCCAATCTCCGAAACGACCAGTCTTAATAGTTTCTGGGTGCCAATCGGTAGCTGCGTTTTCGCGCAAGAGAGCTTCTTTAATTTTTGTGGTGCGGATATACCAAGAAGGTTGCGCGTAATAAATGAGGGGAGTGTGACATCTCCAGCAATGAGGATAGGAGTGTTCATATTGCTGGTGACGATAGAGACGACCAGAGCTCTTTAATTCCTTTACGAGAGATTTATCTGCCTCTTTAAAGAAGAGCCCACCGACAAGTTGAACGCTTTCTTCGAAGTGGCCATTCGGCAAAATGGGATTGACAACCGGAAGGTTGTATCGACGGCAACTCGCTAAATCGTCCGCTCCAAAGGCAGGGGATTGGTGGACCAAGCCCGTTCCATCTTCTGTTGTTACATAATCAGCGAGAATTACAAAGTGAGCATCTGGAATATCTACAAAGTTAAAAGGACGCACATAAGTAGTGCGTTCTAATTCTCGACCTTTAACTTTCTTGAGTACCTCATAGCCATCACCAATTACTGAAAGAAGAGCTTCAGCAACAATGATGACTTCACTCTTACTTTCGTCAGTTTCCTTGGTTCGAACTGCTACGTAATCCACCTCAGGATGAACTGCAATTGCGGTATTCGAAACGAGAGTCCATGGAGTAGTAGTCCAAACTAAGAGCGCTGCGCCTAGTTTTTCGAATTCACCCGAAGTGACTGGGAAGCGGACATATACCGATGGGTCTTTAACTGTTTCATATCCTTGTGCAAGCTCATGATCTGATAGTCCAGTTCCACATCGTGGACAATATGGCGCTACGCGATGATCTTGGACAAGAAGTCCTTTCTTATGAATCTGGGCGAGCGACCACCATACGCTTTCAATATATTCATTCGACATCGTCCAATAGGCTTCATCAAAATCGACCCAGAAACCCATGCGTTCTGTCATGGCGGTAAATGCATCAACATGGCGCTGAACAGATTCACGACATTTATCGTTAAAAGCTGCAATTCCATACTTTTCAATATCGCCTTTGCCGGAGAATCCCAACTCTTTTTCAACGGCAATTTCTACGGGTAATCCATGGCAATCCCATCCTGCTTTGCGGATGACATGCTTACCCTTCATGGTGTGAAAACGTGGAAATACATCTTTAAAAACGCGCGCTTCAATGTGGTGAGTGCCAGGCATTCCATTTGCAGTTGGAGGACCTTCATAAAATGTCCATGATTCGCCGCCAGCTCTCGTACGAACGCTGGTGTGAAAAACGTCTTGGGTTTGCCAGAAAGAGAGAATCTCGCGCTCAATTGCAGGAAGATCAATTGCGGGTGCAAGAGCTACATATGGCGACTTTTCAGCCATAAAAAAATCCCTCCCATAACGTGAACTTATGGAGGGGCGATCGTGATTGACCGCGGTACCACCCGCCTTGCAGCGTTAGCTGCCACTTAACTCTCTTGCCGTTGGTTCTACATGAGCCGCGGCCCACTTCTTCCAACTCGCTCACAGGTGATTGCCTGGTCAGCGCGAATGTTGTTGCAAGGGTGTCAGTCTAACGTATCGCGGGGCGAGTGGCATTTATCTCTACCAACCCTTAGCCTTCGCCGTTGTGGCATTGAAAAAGAAACTCTCCTCAGCAGTGGCAAAATTTAAAAAGCAGCCCGCTAAAAAGGTAAATACCAAGAAGGCTTCAGCGAAAAAATCAGCTCCGAGCAAAGTAGCTGTTAAGAAAGCCGTGCCAAAGAAAGCTCCGGTCAAGAAAGCCATCGCGAAGAAGGCTCCAGCGAAAAAAGCACCGGTAAAGCCAGCTACCGGCACAAAAGCTCCAGCAAGTAAGGCGCCCATAAAGAAAGTGCCAGCCAAAAAGCCGACTGAGATTATTAAAGGCGCACATAAGACTGCGCTCACAAGTTCAACTGCAAAAGGTGGGGCTACAACTATTTCGGTTTATAAACCTGAAGTGGAAGCAAGTGACATAGTTGTCGTAGAAGAGAAACGTTTAGTTCTTCCGCCGCCCGTGCGAAAGCCAAAACCAGGAAAAAAGGCGCCATCGCTGAAGCCAATAAAGGCGGCTCCTGCTCCCTTTGTGAGTGAAGGAGAAGAGAATTGGACCGCAACGGAATTGAAGGCGATTCGCAGCGAACTTGCTAAAGATCTGGTTCGATTGAAGAACGAATTAGAAGAGATTGAATCAGAGATGGATGATTTGATTGAAGCATCTGGTGTTGGAGCCGGTGACGACCAAGCAGATGCCGGTGCGAAAACTTTCGAACGTGAGCACGAGATCTCTTTGGTTTACAACGCGCGAGATATGGTCTTGCAAACAGAGCGAGCTCTCGAACGTATTGATACCAAGACTTATGGTCGTTGTGAGGATTGTGGCAACGCAATTGGCAAGGCGCGTCTACAAGTTTTTCCGCGCGCAACACTTTGCATGTTATGCAAACAGAAGGAAGAGCGCCGATAACGTCGTCACGTGCACAACGCGCGCGACGACTTTTTATCATTCTTGCGACCTCGATCTTTGCTCTCGACTTGCTAACAAAGAATTGGGCGGTTACATACCTTCAATTTCGTGAACCGATTCGAATTCTTGGAGATTTTCTCAAACTAACTTATGCAACAAACCCGGGTGCTGCCTTCAACTTCGCAACTCATGCAACTCTTATGCTTTCGTCGCTGAAATTATGTGTTGCGGTATTCATCATTTATTACATGCGAAAAGTTACGAATACCCAATGGGGGATCGCTCTCGGCGCTCTCCTCGGCGGTGTCGTGGGAAATTTGTGGGATAGGGCTACTCGCTCTCCCGGTAACTGGCGCGGCGAGGTGATTGATTGGATTGAATTGCCGAATTGGCCAGTTTTTAACATCGCAGATTCAGCGATTGTCTGTGCCGGGATCGTTATGACTTGGTTAGCGATGCGAAATATTCAGCCCATTTCAAATGATCGCAATAATTCTGATCAGAGAGATGATTAAGTGAATAGCGAGCGCGAAAAGCGCACCATTCTTATCTCAGAGGAGTTCGATGGGGAGCGCGTAGATAGCGCTCTTGCCAAGATATTAGATCTCTCTCGAAGCGTCGTTGCAGATTTACTTAACGCTGGAGAAGTTTTGCAAGGCAAGAAACCTCTTTCAAAATCTGATCGTCTTCAGGTTGGTGATCGACTCTCAGTATTGATGCCTGCGCCTTACGATCCGCTCGAACTGAAATCTACGCCGATCGAAGAGTTGGACATCGTTTACGACGATGCTGATGTCGTAGTGGTCAACAAACCAGTCGGTTGCGCGGCCCATGCCAGTCCCGGATGGACTGGTCCCACAGTCGTTGGCGCGCTGATCGCTCGCGGATATCGAATTTCAACGTCCGGACCTCAGGAACGACAAGGAATTGTGCAAAGACTAGATGCTGGGACTTCGGGCTTGATGTTGCTTGCAAAGAATGAGAGTTCTTACACTGCGATGAAAAATCAATTTCGAAATCGCACCGTCAAGAAGGTTTATCACACTTTAATTCAGGGTCATATTGATCCAAGTGAAGGAACAATTGATGCGCCGATTGGCAGACATCCTCGAGAAGATTATCGATTTGCCGTTGTTGCAGATGGAAAACCAAGCATCACCCATTACTCGCTGATTGAGTATTACTCGAGCGCATCTCTATTGCGAGTTGAATTAGAGACGGGTCGCACCCATCAAATCCGCGTACATTTCAACGCGCTTCGCCACCCACTCGTGGGGGATCTGGCTTATGGCGGTGATCCAGTCTTGGCAGCGCGCCTCGAACTCAAGCGGCCATGGCTCCACGCAATTGAACTCACCTTCAATCAACCCTCCACTGATGAGCGCATCACACTGAACGCTCCACTTCCCGAAGACCTCAAACGGGCCCTCGAGTTGCTCTCAGTCAAGTGAGTGTGGGGGAGTAATCTCGCCGACCGTGAGCAAGGGTTTCGTTCATCTCCACGTCCATACCGAGTATTCAATGCTCGACGGGGCTGCGCGGATCGAAAAACTTGCTGAAGAAGTAGCCCGCTCTGGCGATGGCGCTATCGCTATGACAGATCATGGAAATGTTTTTGGCGCTTTTGATTTCTATAAAACAATGAAGAGAGCTGGCGTAAAACCCATCATTGGTATCGAAGCATATGTTGCCCCCGATTCTCGATTTGAAAAGAAGCGAGTGAAGTGGGCTGATGGTGGAGAAGACGATGTCTCTGCTGGTGGCGCTTACACCCACATGACGCTTCTTGCCGAGAATAATGTCGGATTGTCGAATCTCTTCAAACTCTCATCCTTGGCTTCGCTCGAAGGTTTCTATTACAAACCACGCATGGATAAGGAATTGCTTTCGCAATACTCGCAAGGATTAATTGCCACAACGGGATGTCCCGGTGGAGAAATCCAAACTCGTATTCGAATGGGTGCCTACAACGAGGCGCGTGCAGCAGCTGCCACTTATCGCGACATTTTTGGGGCTGACAACTACTTCGTTGAAATTATGGATCACGGTATCGAGATCGAGAGTCGAGTCAGAGATGGACTTTTGAAACTCGCAGAAGAATTGGGACTTCCTCTACTAGCTACCAACGATCTGCACTACACATATGCTGATGATGCAAAGCATCACGCAGCGCTCCTATGCATTCAATCTGGCTCGACTTTGGCTGATCCCAAGCGATTTAAGTTTGATAGTCAAGAGTTCTATCTCAAGGATGCTGCAACAATGCGTCGAATCTTTAAAGATATCGAAAGCGCCTGCGATAACACGCTTCTCATAGCGGAGCGATGTGACGTCACACTGCGAGAGAATGAGAATTTACTACCCAAATTCCCAGTCCCATCAGGCGAAACTGAAGATTCTTGGTTGGTTAAAGAAGCAGAACGCGGACTTGCTACTAAATTCCCGGACGGCATTTCGGAAGAACATAAAGCTCGACTGAACTACGAACTTGAAGTGATGACCAAGATGGGCTTTGCAGGTTACTTTCTTGTTGTCGCTGACTTAGTTGCACACGCCAAGAGCCAAGGAATTCGCGTCGGTCCCGGTCGTGGTTCCGCCGCTGGATCATTGGTTTCGTATGTCCTTGGAATTACCGCCCTTGATCCCATCGCTCACGGCCTTCTCTTCGAGCGCTTCTTGAATCCAGAGCGTATTTCAATGCCTGATATCGATCTCGATTTCGATGAAAGACGA
>Ga0214917_10001725_pt1 | contig 27825 bp, 18 predicted proteins | sample LL_1208_BB_MetaG_FD_177983 | JGI IMG/M metagenome (GOLD analysis project Ga0214917, IMG submission 177983) | Freshwater microbial communities from Lake Lanier, Atlanta, Georgia, United States - LL_1208_BB | ecosystem: Environmental > Aquatic > Freshwater > Lake | place: USA: Georgia | collected... | reverse complement strand
GGAAGGACGTTCCTCTGGTGTTCCAGTTGTCGCGCTAGCGGCACGGCTGGATAGCTATGAACGGAACGGATAAACGCTGAAAGCATATAAGCGTGAAGCCCGCCCCAAGATCAGGTTTCGTAGGGTTCAACCCGAAAGTCCCCTGGAAGACGACCAGGTTGATAGGCCGGACGTGTACGTGCAGCGATGCACTCAGCTAACCGGTACTAACGGACGAATGCTTGACCACTCGTATCCAGTGCTCGACGGGCTTCGGCCCGGGGAAGCAGCACGCTGAGTGGCGTTCTCGACAACGCGAGACGTCATGCCAATTACCACGACCCTTCGCCGCGGATGCGGCGACACGACCCTTCGCCGCGGATGCGGCGACACAATAATTTCCGGTGACCATATCTGGAAGGTCACACCCGTTCCCATCCCGAACACGGTAGTTAAGCTTCCAGAGCCGATGGTAGTGCCACAAGCGCGAGAGTAGGTATCGCCGGAATTTTCTTCGCTGGCCCGCACGACCAAAACGTCGTGCGGGCCAGTTTTTTTTGCTGCTGCCTCAGCTGCGAGTATCGAGTTCCGCCAGCAACCGGCGCACGAGTTCGAGCGGCAGGCCGACGACGTTCGACTCGCTGCCTGACAGCACCCTGAGCGGCAGTCGCTCGTCCTGATAGCCGCAGGCTCCCGCCTTGCCCCGCCACATGCCGCTGTCGAGATACCAGGCCAGAAAGTCCTCGTCGAGTGGCCCCATTTCGAGGATACTCTCGGCGTGGGCTTCGATCGGATCTTGTCTGGGTCGCTGCCACAGACAGACGCCCGTCACGACCCGATGGACTCGGCCCGAGAGGGAGCGGAGCATGCGCTCGGCGTCTGCCCTGTCGGCCGGCTTGCCAAGCGGACGACCGTCAACTTCGCTCAGCGTGTCGCAGGCCAGGAGGATGCCGGAAGATACCGTGACCGCCACCGCGTCGGCCTTTGCCCGGGCCAGCCGCCGCACGTAGGCCTCCAGCGATTCAGCCTGGTCGCGGGGAGCCGCATTCTCCTCGGCCCCCTCGGGAGGAGCCACGACCTCGACCCGCCACCCCGCGCGGGTCGCCAATTCCAGCCGGCGAGGCGAACGGCTTGCAAGGACGATGGTTCGGGGCGAAGGTGCAGACATGACCGTATCGTATCCGCCGCTCGAGATCGTATTCGAGGACGACGCCCTCGTGGCCCTCGTCAAGCCATCGGGACTGCCCACCGCCAATGCGGAGGCTGGGCAGGAGAGCGTGTATACGCTGCTCAAGCGCCGCCGGCCCGTCGGGGCGTTCATCGGCATCGTCAGCCGCCTCGACGCACCGGTGTCGGGGGCGGTGGTCGTGGCCAAGACACCGGCGGCGGCGGCAAGCCTCGCCGCTCAATTCAGGGCACGGACGGTTTCCAAACACTACCTCGCCGTCCTCACCGGCCGCTTTCCGGCACCGCTGGAGACCTGGCTCGATTGGCGGGACTGGATGCAGCGACAGCCTGGCCACGCCCGCTCGACGATCGTCGAGCGGCCGCCGCCGCCCGGCGGCGGCCGGGATTCACAAACCGCGTCGCCGCCCACCGACATCGCTCCGAAGGAGGCCCATGTCCGGGCTCGAGTCCTGCGGCGAACGGGCGAAGTGTCGCTGGCCGAACTGGAGCCCTCGACGGGCCGACGGCACCAGCTGCGCGTGCAGCTGGCGTCGCGTGGCTGCCCGATCGTGGGCGATCGGCTCTACGGCTCGAGGCTGCCGTTCCCGGACGGCATCGCGCTGCACGCATCGAAGCTGCTGCTTGCCCACCCGCTCACGGCGGAGCCCCTCGACATCCGGGCTCCCCTCCCGGACACCTGGCGGCGACGATTTCCGGCCCTGCTGCCGCCGCAGGGGGAGGCAGGGCCACGCCGCCGATGACTTCGCAGTCGCGACCGCCCGCGACCGACCCTGGTATACTCCGACCTCCATCCGACTCCATGGCAACCAGCGACCAACCTGCCTCAGCGGCCGCACGGCATTCGTTTCGGGACGTCGTCCTGGCCAGCGGCCTGGTCCGCCCGGCCGATTTCGACGCCGTCGCCGCTCAGGTTCGCGAAGCATCCGGGGCAGCGGCCCCGCACAACGCGGCATTCCGGGCGGAGGAACGCCGTGCCGTGGCCGAACTGCTCGTGTCCGGCGGCCTGTTGACCGCATTTCAGGCCCAGGAACTGCTTGCCGGCCGCAGCCGGTTCCGGCTCGGTCAATACACCGTGCTCGACAAGGTCGGCCGGGGTGGCATGGGGCATGTGTTCAAGGCGGAACACTCGATGATGGGTCGTCAGGTCGCAGTCAAGGTGCTGCCGCGATCGAAGGCCACCCCCGAGTCGGAGGCGGCGTTTCAGCGTGAGATGCGCATTCTCGGACGGCTCGACCATCCCAATCTCGTCCGTGCCTTCGACGCCGGTTATGACGCGATGGTCTATTACCTCGTTACCGAACTGGTGGCGGGACTCGACCTCAAGCGGCAGGTTCACCGGCACGGACCGCTCGACGAGGTGACAGCGGCCTCTGTCTTTTCCCAGGCGGCTCGCGGTCTCGCGCATGCGCACGATCTCGGGGTGGTGCACCGAGACGTCAAGCCGGGCAACATCATCGTGATGGACGACGGCCAGGCGAAGGTGCTCGACATGGGCCTGGCCGGCTCGATGCTCGACGAGGAGTCGGTGCTGCCGGGGCGGGTGGTCGGCACGATGGACTACATCGCGCCCGAGCAGACGCTCACGCCGGACGCCGTCGGTCCGGCCGCCGACGTGTATGGACTCGGCTGCACGCTCTACTTCGCGCTGAGCGGCGAGGTGCCGTTCCCGGGGGGCACCGCGAAGGAAAAAATCAAACGGCATCGATCCGAAGCCCCGCGGCCCTTGCGGGCGCTCGCTCCCCACGTCAGCGAAGCGATGTGCCGCGTGGTGGAGGCGATGATGGAAAAGCTGCCCGAAAAACGGGTGTCGCAGGCGCGGGATGTGGTGCAGTTGTTGGCCCGTTGGGTGCCCGACCACCCCGTGCCTCCGTCGCGCCGGGTGCTGCCGCGGGGCCGGCGCGGCTCCGCACATGCAGCCGGCGAGGGATCCGGAAGTGGCTCAGCCACCGGCGATACCCCGGATGGACCGGGCTCCGAGCCGGCGCCCCCCCAGTTTCCGGTCAGCGCCGACAGTTGGGCGGGCGGCCGCGGCACCGGCCCGGCGGAACATGGAACCGGGGCAGGGTCTGGATTCTTCTCGTCCGTGGGGAATGCGGCCACGTCCGAGCGCGGCTGGCACGCGGCCGCTGCGGCGGTGGGGATGCTCGTCCCGGCCGCGACGGTCGGGATCGTGTTCGGCTGGGGCATGGCGATCGTGCGGGACATCGCGCCGGCGCTGTTCGATGACGCGCTCGGCGACTGGACTCCGGCGTTCTTCGGCAAGTGCGGTTTCGTCGCGGCGTTGGTCTTGCAGTTCCTGGCCGCCCGGTCTGCGTCGCGGGGGGAAACGACGCCACGTTGACAGGGCGGGCGTGGGGCCATACCACTGTGGACCCCGGCCCTTCCGGGCCCTGGACGGGTAGCTCAGTTGGTAGAGCAACGGACTGAAAATCCGTGTGTCGCCGGTTCGATTCCGGCCCCGTCCACTGGATCGTTGCTGATGCCGCCGGGAACCGCTCCATTTCCGGTTTCACGTCCGCGCTCACGAAGGCCAGGGTGCCCTGGGAGCCGCAGGATTCCATCACGACATACGCCTCGCAGTGGTCGGGCACCGACGGCTGGGACGGCGTGCTGACTGCGGAGCATCTGACCGAAGCGGCTCAGACCGAACGACGCCCGCAGTCCGTTCCCCGTTCCGGGATCGACCGTGACGGCTGACCGGGGTGCAAAGCATACTCCGGCCAATTTCACCTCCGCATCCAATTTCGAGCTGATGAGCGGCTCCGAGCTGATGAGCGGCTCGTTGAGGCCCGAGGCCTGTCGTCCGGCCGTCGTCCGGCAGGGGGCAGAGGCTTTGGACGTCGATTACGGGTGGGCCTTCGGGCGAGGCCTGAAAGACGTCGCGGTCGTCATGGACCTGCACCAGCTCGCCACAGTCGGTCGACGGGCCTCGGGCGGGGGACAAGGGCGGCGGCTCGAGCGGATTGCCGATGGCCCGGCCAGGGCCGTAGAGTAATGCGTTGCAGGGGTTGATGCATGCAAACGAAATCCGCCGATTTCAGAAGCGTCGCACCGGTCGGATGGGCTACCGCCGTGGTGGTGAGCGGGCTTTGGGCCGCGTCGCTGGTGATGCAGGAACGCCCCGCGGCGGCCGATCCTGCGGAGGCGGTCGCCCCTCCCGTGCGGGCAGATGCCGCCCTGCACGTCCGGTACGCCGAAGCCCGGCTGCGGCTGGCGGAGCTGAAGCTCGCCAAGGGTGATGAACTCAACCGGCGAACCCCCGGGCTGCTCACCGGGACCGACATGCGGCGGCTTCGCAACCGGGTCGAGGTGCTGCGGGCGCAGGTCGCGGCCACGAAGGATCTGCCACACGGCAACGGACTCTCGGAGCAGCGGGCCGAGGCGAAGGCCATGGCTCGGATCGCGGCGGAGGATCTCCAGGCCGCGACCGCCGTCCATCGTCGGCAGCCGCAGGCGGTGTCCGAGAACGACCTGCGGCAGTGCGAGGTCAAGGCGGAGATCGCCCGGTTGCGTGCCGATCTCTGGGATGATCCCACGTTTCGCGGGTCGGTCGTCGATGTCATGCAGATGCAGATCGATCAGATCGCCGACGTGGTGACCGAAGCGGCCGCCGCGGTCGAGGCAGCGCCGGGCATCAACCGCCGGTAAACGAGCCGGTTCACGCCACCCGCATCGGCGAGCCGGGGCTCGTCGGGCTGGATGCGGCCCTTCCTTGGCATCCAAAAGGGGGCCGTCTCAGGCACGTGACGTCTGCCCCGGGCGCCGCTGGAGGCTGATTCAAAAACGGCGCTCTCGCCGGATGATGGTTGGACCGCACCATCACGGCCTGGCGACCGCCATCTGAAAGATCCGCGCACGCGACGTGCATGTGACGGAGCAGGAACCCAAGGAGCTCGTCGGAATCCATGGTTCTCGGCAACAGCCAAGAGAAGGTGTCCGCGAGCGAGCATGACACTTCACCAGGGGGGATTGTGGTGCTGGCGACCCCGCTACCTCGCTCGCACTTCCGGCATGGCAAAAGCTCTCCGTGGCCCTTGCTGAAGCCGGCAATTTCACGGGACCCGAAGAAAACGGGCGGTGCCCTCGAAGGCACCGCCCGTTTCCGTTTCGAGTCATGCGGCGGATGCTCGGCCTCGGCCGCATCAGCTGACGACCATCGCCTTGAGGTTCTTCAGCGCGCGGACGCGAACCTTGACGCTGGCCGGCTTGGCCGGACGATCCTGCAGCTCGCCGGTGAAGGGATTCTTCACGCCCTTCTGGGCGGGGCGGGCGGGAACCTTGCGACGCTCGATCTTCACGAGCCCCGGGATCGAGAACACGCCGATGCCCGAGCCCTTGAGGGCCTTCTGGATCTCGTGGGTCATGGCCTCCATCACCGCGACCACGTCCTTCTTCGGAAGGTTCGTCGTCTCGGAAATGCTGCGCATGATCTCGGTCTTCGTCATGGGTTTGCTGCCCGACTTCTTTGCCATAGCCATATCCTCCAAAGCGGATGGAAAAAGGGAAAACAGGTGTGCGATCTGGACCGCACCGCAAGGATAACTCGGCCGGAAATGCCGTACGAGCCGCTGATTAGAAGTTCTCGAAATGAAATTGCAAGGCGAAAAAAGAGGGTATGAGCCGCGAAAACACACTTTTTCGTCCCGGCGGGCGGAGATCGACCCGCCGCCCCGCCCCGCCACGGGCCGGGCTGGACACCCCGTTTCATGCGGTTTTTGGCCTGTGTGATAGTCTCTGAAGAACCCCGGCCGTCATGAGCATGTCCGCCCCCACTCCCGGCCTCAGACGCGGCATCCCGGCCTTGATCGGGATGTGCCGGACCGCACGTTGTCTGAACTGGCCGGCCCTGCTGGCCTCTGCGGTGCTTGCCGCCGGCGTCGGTGCCGCGTGCCAGGCAGCCGATCCGGCTTCCGACTCGGCCGACGACGGCGTCTTTCTGCCGACCGATCGCGAACTGGAGCGGGCGCTCGACAAGGCTCGCCGGCTGTCGGATGACGAACGGTGGAGCGACGCCGCCATGCTCTTCGACGAGATCCTGGCCGCCCCCCGCGATGCCTTCGGCAGCGCCGCCACCCGCCGCAAGACGAGTCGCAGTCTGAAGGCGGAGACGTGGGCCGCAGTGCAGGAGCAGCCACGCGCGGGCCGCGAGGCCTATCAGTTGCTGTTTGCGGCGCGGGCCGATCGGCGACTGGCAGACGCCGTCGCCGCGGACGACACCGACGCGATCGTGGAAGTGGCCCGGCGCTGGTTCGCCACGCCCGCGGGCCGGCGGGCGGCCATCATCGCCGCCGTTACGGCGCTGGAGAGCGGGCAGCCGATGGTCGCCGCCGCGTGGCTCGATCGGCTCGCAGAGCAGAAGACCGTCGAGCCGGCCGAGCCGACGCTGTCGCTGATGCGCAGCGTCGCCCACGCCCAGGCTGGCGACCTGGCGACCGCCCGCACAATTCTCGACGCCGCCCGCGGGCGCGATCGCGTCACGGGCCAGGACGTCGCCCTCTCGCTCCCCCCGGCGCAGGCGGACGAGTGGCTCGCCATGATCGCCCGCTCGCGGGCGGGACGCCCGGACGAGTGGCCTCAGCCCCGCGGCGATGCGGCCCGCAACGCGGTGGCGGTCGCCTCCCGGCCCTTGCTCGTGCCGCGCTACCGGGTGCCACTGGCCCGCCATCCGGAAGAGGTGCGACTCCTCGACAAGCGGCGGCAGGCCGCGGCCGCGGCCGGGAGGCTCATCATGCCCGCCGGAACACCCGTGGCCGTCGATGGCCTGATCCTCGTCCGAACGCCGCTCGGCATCCTCGCCATCGACTTCGCGACTGGGAAACGCCTCTGGCTGCGCCCCCTCGACGACCATGCGGCCGGATCGCCGGCCGCGGACGAGGCAGCCGGCGCCGACGACGGCGGCGGCGATGCCACGGAGCTCACGTTCGACGACCTGACATCGGCCGGACTGGTGACGGCCCGCGGGCTGGTGTTTGCCGTCGAGACGCCGCCGCAGGGGCCGGGGGACCGGGGACCGCTGGCCGACCTCAACGCGGGGCAGCGGCCGCGCCGGTTCGGCGACGCGCGTCAGCGTGGCAACCGGCTCCGCAGCTTCGACATCGCCGGCCGCGGCACCGCCCGTTGGCAGTTGCCGGCCGCGGATGGAGATGCCTGGTATCTCGGTCCTCCGCTCGCGGTGGGCGGCGAGTTGTACGTGCTCGTCGAGGAGAAAGGGGAGATTCGGCTCGACGTGCTCGATGCCGCCCGGGGCACTGTGCAATGGTCGCAGCCGCTCGCCGAACTCGACGAGGACGAGCAGATCACGAGCCCGCGGTCGCGGCCGCGCCGCCTGGCCGGCCTGTCACCGGCGCTCGCCGACGGCGTGCTCGTCTGTCCGCTGGGCACCGGCGCCGTCGTGGCGGTCGATCTGGCCACCCATCGACTGCTCTGGGCGCACCGCTACGCCCGCGTCGATCGTCCGGATGCCGACCGCGCGGCCGCGGCCGACGCGGCGGCGATGGCCCGTCGGGGGATGGCGGCCGGCGACTCGCTCCCGGTGCTCGCCGGCGGCCGCGTGCTGCTGGCGGCCCATGACGCCACCGGCCTGATCTGCCTCGACCTGCAGAAAGGCCGTCCCGCCTGGGAGGCGGTCGTGCCGGGGGTCGTGCAGGTGGCGGGCGTCGTGGACGGTCGCGTGATCGTGATCGGCCAGCAGGCGATCGAAGCCCGGGCGATCACCGACGGCGGACAGGCGTGGAAGCTCCCGTACACCGACGTCGGCGGCAGACCCAGCGGCCGCGGCATCCTGACGCAGGATCGGCTGCTCGTGCCGCTCGACAGTCCCGAAGTGGTGGAGATCGATCTGCGCACCGGCACGATCGCGGGTCGCTGTCCGGCGCGGGGCGGACTCGTGCCCGGCAATCTCGTCGCCTATCGCGGCGAGGTGATCTCGCGGGGGAGCGACTCGCTCGACGTCTTCCATCAGCAGGCGGCGCTCGAGGCCGAGATTCGTACGGCCGACGCCGGCGATCCGGAGTCGCCCTGGGCCTGGCAGTGGCGCGGGCATCTCGCGCTCGAGGCCGGAAACGTGGCCGAAGGTCTCGCGCTGCTCGGCAAGGCCGCCCGGTCCGGCGCGGCTCGCCTGCCCCCCGAGACGCTGCCGGACGCCATCGTCTTCGGCATGCAGCGCGACTTCGCCGCGGCGGCGGCGGTGTGGCGGGAGGCGTTTCACCTGGCGTCGCTGTCGCCCGGCGGTTCGGCGGCCGCACGGGCGGCGACGCGGGTTGCCGTGGACGGTTTCCTCCGCGTCGAATCGTGGGACGACGCCTGGTCGGCACTCCATGACCTGCTCGTCGCCGATCCGGCGACGGCCTCCACCGTGGTCGCTCGCGATCCCACCGACCCCGCGCTTGTCGTCAACGACGACCGCTGGCTGGCCGGACGACTGGCCGCGCTGAGCGACCGGGCGCCGGCCCGGTTGCGGGCCGAGATCGCCGCCGCTGCCGATGGAGCCATCGCCGCCGCCGCCACCGCACCGGATGGGCTCGAGCGGGTGCAGCGACTCGAGGCACTGGCCGAGCGGCTGGCGAGCCTGCCGGCGGGCCGCCGGGCTCGGGAACTCGCGGTCGCCGCGGTCGCATCGCGGCGTGACGATTCCGCCCGGGCGGCCATCCGCACGGAATGGCACCTGCGGCACCTGGCACGTTCAGGTGCGGACCGCTCCGACGCCCCGGGCGGTTCCCCCGCAGCCCCCCCGGCCGACGCCGATACGGAGTGGCCACTGGGCCGCGTCGACTACCGACGACTTCCGATCGGCGGCGACACGTTCGCGGGCGACGGTCGCGGCCGTCTCATGCCGCTGCCGGTCGAACTGGACCGCGATCCCGTGGTGCCGGGCCTGCGACTGGCGTGCGACGTGCAGGAGGGACGGCTTCATCTCTTCGATCGATACGGTCGCCCGCTGATGGATTCGCTCACGATCGACCCGGCCGGCGCACGACTCGGTCTTCCCTGGCTGCCGCAGGCGAATGGATTCGAGGCGTGGACGCTCGGCCGGCTGCTGTTCATCCGCACGGGCCGGCTGCTGTCGGCCTACGATCTCGCCGGAGGCAGCCGGCCGGTCTGGACGCACACCGCCGCGGCTGCGACGTCCGAGCCGCAGCCGGCGGGGCTGTGGGTGCGGGATGTCGGTGGCCGCGGCCCGCGGCACGGCGGCAATCCGCTCGGCATGGAGATCACCGAACCGGACGACGGCACGCGGGCCGGCCAGCCGCGGGGTGGCCGACCGAGAATCACCGGAGCGCTGCATCAGGCCGGGGGCACCGTATCGCTCGTCGATCCCTGCACTGGCGGGCTGCTGTGGGAACGGCATTCCCTGCCCGTCGCGGGCGAACTGATCGGCGACGACGAGTTCGTGACCGTCTGCACCGCGGGCGGCGGCGACTCACGGGTGCTGTCGATGCTCGACGGCCGCGTCGTTCACTCCCGGGCAGTGCCCCCCCGCAGGCAGCGGATCGCGACGTGCGGCCGCCGCATCGTGACCGTGCGGCGGCTGGGCGAAACGACCGGCAGCGGCATCGCCGCCACGGTGCAAGTCGAACTGTTCGATCCGGTGACCGCCGAGACCACCGTGCTGGGCACGGTGGCGGGTGAGGCGCGGGCCGTGCCGCTGGCTGACGACCGGCTGCTCGTGCTGGCTCCCGACGGCCGCCTCACGGTCTTCGATCTCGCAGCCGGCCGGGAGGCCTTTGCCACCCGGCTGCCGGCGATGCCGACGGCATTCGACCGGCTGCACATCGTGCCCTGGCGGAATCGACTGCTCGTCGTCGCCGGCACGGAGTCGCAGACCGAGGCGGGGGAGTGGCTCCCGGGGCTCGGTGATCTCGCCCCGCTGCAACACCTCCTGGCCGCGGGCGAGATCAGCCGGCCGCTCTCGGGCGGGATCTGGGCCGTCGATGCCGCCGACGGCAGCCTGCTGTGGCCGGGCCCCGCCACGCTCGATCGTCACTGCCTGCACCTGACCCAGCCGGCGGGTCTGCCGATGCTGCTCATGTCGCGACAGACCCGCGGCCGCCCCGACGCGGACCAGGTGCGGCTGACGCTCGTGGGGCTCGACAAACGGACCGGTCACGCCGTGCTCGACCAGGGGGCCCAGCCGATCCACGCCCATGTGTTCTTCGGCTGCGAGCTGATCGGCGATCCCGAGCGACACTCGATCACGATCCGCGAGTCCGGCGAGACTCCGCGGTGGGCCGAACTCGAATTCACGGGGGACCCGATGCCGCCCCGCGTCCCGTACCAGGCCCGCACCGCCGCGGCCGGCATGGACCGTCTGCTCGAGCACATTCAGGCGTGGCGGAGGCAACGGCCATGAAGCGGAAGGCCCGGCGAAAGTCCCGGCTGACGGCATGCGGCGGGCAGGGCGTGGCAATCATGGTCGTGATGGCCGCGCTGACGCCCGTCGTCATGGCCGCGGGGCCGCGGGCCCGTGCCGACGACCGCGTCGAACGCACCGTGTCGCGGGGACTCGACTGGCTGGCCGCCAGGCAATCCCGCCGCGGCAGCTGGTCAGCCAACGAGAACCGCTACCCCACGGCGATGACGGCGCTCGCCGGCACGGCGATGCTCATGGAGGGCTCCACCACCACGCAGGGCCGCCATGCCGAGTCGATCCGCCGCGCCGTGGACTACCTCGTGAGTCGCGCCCGGCCCAACGGGCTGATCGGCGACCCCAAGAACGACGACCGCTACACCTACGGCCACGGCTTCTCGATGCTCTTCCTCTCGCAGCTGCTCGGCGAAGAGGAGGACGAGCGGCGCCGGGAGGAACTGGTGGGCGTGCTGGCCCGGGCCGTCGAGTTTTCGGGCCGCGCCCAGACGAAGGACGGCGGCTGGGGCTATGTCAGCGCGAAGGATGGCAACGACTTCGACGAAGGCTCGACCACGATCACGCAGGTGCAGGGTCTCAGGGGCTGCCGCAACGCGGGCATCCCCGTGCCCCGCGAGATCATCGACAAGGCGATCGCCTACATCCACCGCTGCACGATGCCGGACGGCGGCGTGCAGTACAGTTCGAAGGGGGGGGGAGGGCGGCCCGCCATCTCGGCCGCTGCGATCGCCTGCCTCTTCAATGCGGGCGAGGAGGACGACACCCACGTGCCGCGGATGCTCGCCTACGCCGCCAGGCACCTGGGCAACATCGCCAACAACAGTTTCGGCCACTGGCACTACGCCCACTTCTACTACGCCCAGGTCATGTACCGCGAAGGGGGCGAGGCGTGGGGGGACTACCGCGGCCAGATCGAGAAGCGGCTGGTGTCGGAGGCCAGGGACGACCGCGACGGCGTCTTTTGGCCGCAGGGCTACATCGGCACCGTCTACACGACGGCCACCAACCTCACCATCCTCCAGCTGGATCGGGCGGCGCTTCCGATCTACCAGCGGTGAGGCGAAGATAGACGCCGGGCGGTCATCCTCCGCCCGCGACACCCGGAGTTTCCCATGCCCCTGTCTCCAGATGCGTCGGCCGTCGAACGGCTCCACGCCGCCCACGACCAGATCCTCGACCAGCTCTCACACGTGATCGTCGGCCAGCGGGAGGTGATCGAAGAACTGCTCATCTCGCTGTTCAGCCGCGGCCACTGCCTGCTCGAGGGCGTGCCGGGGCTCGCCAAGACGCTCCTCATCAGCACGCTGGCCCGCAGCCTCGATCTCTCCTTCTCCCGCATCCAGTTCACCCCGGACCTGATGCCTGCCGACATCATCGGCACCGACGTGCTCGAAGAGGACAAGGCGACGGGCACGCGACAGCCTCGGTTCCTCGAGGGGCCGCTGTTCGCCAACATCGTGCTCGCCGACGAGATCAACCGCACGCCCCCGAAGACGCAGGCGGCCCTGCTCGAGGCGATGCAGGAGCGGCAGGTGAGCGTGGGCCGCGTGCGGCACGGCCTCACCGATCCGTTCTTCGTGCTCGCCACGCAGAACCCGATCGAACAGGAGGGCACGTATCCGCTGCCCGAGGCGCAGCAGGATCGGTTCATGTTCAAGGTGTTCGTGCGGTATCCGTCGTTCGCCGACGAGTTCGAGATCGCCCGCCGCACCACCGGGTTGCCCCAGGAGGACGCCCAGCCCGTGCTCTCCGCCGCCGACATCCTCGCCCTCCAGCGGAGCGTCCGGGAGGTGCCGATCAGCGACCACCTCGTGCGATATGCGCTGGCGGTCGTCCGGCAGACGCGGCGGGGCGAGCCGGGCGTGCCCGAGTTCGTCTCGGATCAGCTCGTCTGGGGCGCGGGGCCGCGCGCGGTGCAGTTCCTGATCGTGGGCGCCAAGGCCCGGGCGCTGCTCCAGGGGCGGAGCCATGTCACCGTCGAAGACCTGCAGGCGCTGGCACCGCCCGTGCTCCGCCACCGCGTGGTGGTGGGCTTCGCGGCGGAGAGCGAGGGCGTGACGCCCGACGCCATCATCCGCCGCCTCGTCGAGATCACCCCGGCCCGAGAGGACGACCTGACGCGTGACGCCAGATTCCAGACGATTTTTGCATCCTGAGGCGATCGCCCGCATCGCACGGCTGGAACTGCGCGCCAAGGCCGTCGTCGAAGGCACGCTCGCGGGTCTGCACAAGAGCCCCTACAAGGGACAGTCGGTCGAGTTCCTCCAGCACCGCGAGTACGTCCGCGGCGACGATCCCAAGCGGGTGGACTGGAAGGTCTGGGGACGACAGGACCGGCTCTACGTGAAGGAGTTCGAGGAGGAGACGAACCTCCGACTCACGCTCGTCGTGGACTGCTCGCCGAGCATGGACTACGAGCCCGAGGCCGTTCGCAGCCGCCGCCGGCTCGGCAAGCACGACTGTGCCGCCACGCTCGCCGCGAGCCTGGCCTGGCTCGCGCTCTCGCACGGCGATGCGGTGGGCTGTGGCGTGTTCGACGACCGGATCCGCGCGAGCGTGCCCGCGCGGACGAAGCGGTCGCACCTGGCGAACGTGATCGAGGTGCTCGAGTGGCCGCGGGGCAGAGGGGCCGGCCAAGGGCACGTGTCGGCGTTCCTGCCTGCCTTTCGCGGCCTCGCCGAAACCCTCCCGCGCCGCGGCCTCGTGATCGTGATCTCCGACCTGCTCGGCGACCGCGACGGCGTCATGCCGGGCCTGCGGTTCCTGCGGATGCGGGGCCACGACGTCGCGCTCCTGCATGTGCTCGACGATGACGAGCTCGACTTTCCGTTCGACGGACCGACGCGGTTCGAGGGGCTCGAGACCGACGCCCAGGTGAGCTGCAATCCGCGGGCATTCCGCGCCGGCTACCTCGAGGCGCTCCGGAGCTTCCTCGGCGAGACGCGGCAGCGGGCGGCGGCGCTCGAGTGCGACTACGAGCTCATCCGGTCCGGCGAGCCGCTCGCCGCGGCGCTCGTGAAGTTTCTCTCCCGTCGCGCGAGCCTGGCCTTCTGACACTGGCGGTCTGACACGCATGCCGACCTTCGACTTCCCGACACTGCTCTGGTGGGGTCTGCCGCTCGCGGCGGCGCCGCTCCTGATCCACCTCCTCAATCGGCTGCGGCACAAGCGGGTGCCGTTCGCGGCAGTCGAGTTCCTGCTCGCCAGCCGGCACCGCTACCGCACGCAGGTGCTCCTCCGACAGATCCTGCTGCTCGCGCTCCGCACCGCCGCGGTGGCGGGGATCGTGCTGGCGCTCGCCCAGCCCCGGTGGACGAGCGGCCTCGCTGGCCTGCTCGGCACGGGCCGGACGCTGCACGTGGTCCTCCTCGACGACTCGGTCTCGATGGGCGATCGGGCCACCGCCGCCGGCACGACGACCGCCTTCGACCGCGGCCGCGCCGCCATCGCGCGGCTCGTCGCCGACGTGGCGGCCATGCCCGCCCAGGAGATCGCCCTCGGCCGGTTCACACGGCTCGTCTCGGGAACGGGCGACGCGGCCGGTCGATTCGATCTCGAGCGACAGCCGGCGACGTCGCAGACGGCAACGCGGGTGGCCGGCGAATTCGCCGCGGCCGGGCCGTCGGCCGCAGCGATGTCGCCCGCCGCCGCACTGCGGGCCGTGGAGCCGCTGTTCGCGGCGGGCACGACCGCCCGGCAGGTGCTCTGGCTGGTGAGCGACTTTCGGGCGGGCGATTGGCGGGAGGCCGACGAAGCCCGCGCCAGCCTGCAGCGGCTGGCCGACGCCGGCGTGGCCGTCGAGTTCGTGAACTGCGCCCCGCCCGACGCGACGGCGACCGGGGGCAACCTGGCGATCGAACGGCTGGAACTGGTCGGCGGCGTGCCGGCCGTCGGCGTGGCTGCGTCATTCGAGGTGAGCGTGCGAAACGACGGCACGGCACCGGCCCGCGAGGTGCAGGTGGGCCTGCGGGAAGACGGCGTGGGCCGCCCCGGCGTGCAACTGGCCGAGATCCCGCCGGGCGAGACGGCGATCGCCCGATTCGACGCCCGGTTCGTGACACCAGGCGGCCATCTGCTCGAGGCCGTGCTGCCGGCCGACCGCCTCGTCACCGACGACACCCGCACGGCCGTGATCGACATCGCCGAGCGGATCGACGTGCTCGTCGTGGACGGCGATCCCCGCGGCGGGGGCCGTTCCGGAGACGCCTTCTACGTCGCGACGGCCCTGGCGCCCGGCGGCGCCGCGGCAACGGGCCTGCGGCCGAGGATCGAGCCGCCGGGGCGGCTCGCCTCGCTCGACCTCGCGGCCTTCGACAGCGTCTGGCTGCTCGACGTGGAGAACCTCGCGGCCGACGAAATCCAAGCCCTCGAGGCCTATGCCTCCGGGGGCGGGGGGGTCGTGTTCTTCACCGGCCCGCGCACCCGGGCCGAACTGGTCACCCGCGGCCTCTATCGAAATGGCGCCGGACTGTTTCCGGTGCCGCTCGCCGGCGCGGTCGATCTTCCGCCGGCGGCCGGTGGCACCGCTCCGTCGCCCGACATCATCGTGGAGGACCATCCCGTGGTCGCCGTGCTGGCCGGCCAGCGGAATCCGCTGCTCGATGCCGTGCGGGTCGAACGCTTCCTGGCCATCGATCGCGACTTCAGCCCGCCCGCCGACAGCGGCCTGAGGCGGCTGTTGTCGCTGCGGTCGGGCGCGGCCCTCGCCGTCGAGCGGCCGTTCGGTGAGGGCACGGTGGCGGCGGTGCTGACGACGGCGGCCCCCACCTGGAACAACTGGGCCCGGGGCAATCCCAGCTGGGTGGTCGTGATGCTCGAACTCGAGGGGCGTGTGGCGCGGGCCCGCCGCCGCACCACCGGGCTCCGCGTGGGCGATCCATTCACGGTGTCGCTCACGGCGGGGATCGACGAGACCGACGTCGATTTCAGCCTGCCGCCGCACGGCACCCTCGTACGGGAGTCAGCCCAGACGACGGGCAGCGGCCTCGCGGCCACGCTGCCTGTGACCGCGGTGCCCGGTGGCTACGCGGCCCGCTGGCGGCGGCTCGACGGCACCGCGGTCGAGCGGCTGGCGGCGGTGAACCTCGATCCCGACGAAGGCCGGCTCGCCCCCGTGGGCCGCGACGAACTGCGACGGTCCCTCACCGGAGTGCCCTTCGGATTCGTCGCTGCCGACGCCCTCGATCCAGGATCCGGATCGACGGGGGGGCGACCGCTCGTGAAACAGATTCTGCTCGCCTTGATAGCCGTGCTGCTGCTCGAGCAGGTGGTGGCGTTCCTGGCGGGCTACCACATGCCCGCGGCCACACGCGGTCGAACCGCGAGGGCCGCATCATGAGGAGTGGGCCGCCGCTCATGTTCGCCGCCGAGAGCGTGCGGCACCGCGTCACGAGCGGAGTCGTCGAAGGTTTCTCCGCCTGGTGGGAGATGCCGGCTCTCGTGCTCGCCGTCGCGGCGATCGTGGTGTTCGTCGTCGCCATGTATCGGCGAGACGCGGCCGATCTCTCCCGGCCGATGCGGCTCCTGCTGGCGGCGCTCCGGCTGGGTGCGCTGGCGGCACTCGGGGCCGCGTATCTCGACTTCGAGCGGACGGAGGAACGCGAGGTCGAGTTTCCGTCGCGGGTGGCGGTGCTCGTCGATTCGAGCGCGAGCATGTCGTTGTCCGACGCGCCGCCGGGGGCCGCCGCCCCCGCCGCATCGCGTGGCGAGCAGGCGGTCGCCGCGCTCCGAGCGGGCGGCCTCCTCGAGGCGCTCCGGGCGCGGCAGGACGTGTCGGTGTGGCGATTCGACGCCGCGGCGGAACGGCTCGCGGTGTTGCCCCGGGGCACCGCGGCGGCCAGCGGCACTGCGGCGAACACCGAAGCCGACTGGAGCGAACGCCTCGCCTTCCAGGGCGACGAAACGCGGCTCGGCGACGTGCTCGGCCGGGTGCTCGACGAGGAGCCGGCAGCCGCCCTCTCCGGCGTGATCGTGCTCACCGACGGTGTGACCACGGCCGGCACCGACCCACGGGCGGCGGCCGCCGCGCTCGCCGCGGCCGACGTGGCCGTGTATCCGCTCGGCGTCGGCAGCGACGTCATCTCGCCCAACGTCAGGGTGGCCGACCTCCTCGCCCCCGCCCGCGTGTTTCCTGACGACGCATTCGCCGTGACGGCCCATCTCCAGTCGCAGGGCCTGGCGGGCCGTCGCGTGAGGCTGGAACTCTCGGCGACGACCGACGCCGCGGCATCGACCCCGATCGACACGCTGGACGCGGTCCTCGGCCCCGACGGCGAACTGGTGCCCGTGCGGTTCAACGTGGCCGGACTGTCTTCGCCCGGCCGCCGTACGCTCGCCGTGCGGGTCACCGCCGCGGCGGGAGACGCGGATCTTTCCGCAGCCCGCGCCACCGCCGACATCGAGGTGGTCGATCGCGTGACCCGCGTGCTGCTCATGGCGGGCGGTCCGGGCCGCGACTACCAGTTCACGCGAAACGTGCTGCAGCGGGACGACAGCTTCAGCGTCGACGTGCTGCTCGGCACGGCGACGGCCGGCGTGTCACAGGATGCACGACACATCCTCGACGCGTTTCCCGCGAGCGACGAGGCTCTGGCCGAGTACGACGCGATCGTCTCCTTCGACTCCGACTGGCGGCGGCTCGATCTCGCCGCCCGCAGCCGGCTCGAACGGTGGGTGGCCCGTGAATCCGGCGGTCTGCTGCTCGTCGCGGGAGCCGTGTTCATGGATGCCTGGCTCGCCGACCCACAGATGACGCCGATCCGCAACCTGTTTCCGCTCGAGCTGCGCGGGCCCGGACCACTCGCTGCCGACGTGGGCACCCGCGACGGCGAGCCGCAGCCGATCCGCTTCACCCGCGATGGCAGCGATGCGGAGTTCCTCTGGCTGGCCGCCACCCGCGGAGCCAGCGACGCGCTGTGGAACGAATTTCCGGGAATCTATGCCCGGTGCCCCGCCGGCCCGGAAAAGCCGGGCACGACCGTGTATGCCCGGCTCGGCACGCCCGGTTCGCAAAGTACAAATGCCTCGCCAGGCACAGTCGGTTCGACGGGCCCGACTCCCACAGGCGGCTCGCTGCCGATCTTCATCGCCGGCCAGATCTACGGTTCAGGCACGGTGCTCTACGCCGGCAGCGGCGAGTTCTGGCGGCTGCGGAGCCTCGACGTCGCAGCCCACGAGCGACTCACGACCCAGCTCGTGCGACATGTTTCGCAGGGCCGCCTGCTCCGCGGCTCCCGCCGCGGCCGGCTCCTCGTGGATCGCGAACGGTATCCGGTGGGCGGAGTGGTGACCGTCAGGCTGGTCGTGCCCGAGGCCGGGGGGCGGGCCGCCTCGTGCCGGGCCATCGGGCCCGACGGCAGCCGCACGTCGGTCGCACTGGCGGCCGAGCCGGGCCGGAGCGACGTCCTCCGCGGCTCGTTCGTCGCCACCCGCGAGGGTGCCTGGCAGATCGATGCCGACCTGGGGGCCGCGGCGACGGACGAGCCGCTCGTGCGGCGGATTCAAGCCCAGCTGCCGGACCGCGAGCTGGCGCGACCCCGCATCGACCGCCCCCTGCTCGAGGAGATCGCGGCCGTCACCGGCGGCCGCCCGCGATTCCTGCATGATGCAGCCTGGACGCCCGCGGCGGCCCGGGAACTGGCCGCGATGCTGCCCGATCGTTCCCGGCGTGAATACGAGGCCAGCGCTCCCGATCCGACCTTCAAGCAGCGGCTCAACGGGATCCTCCTGGCGATCGCCGCCGGCATGCTCTGTGGAGAATGGATTCTCCGCCGGCTCGTCACCCTGGCATAACGCATCGTTCCGCATGGCACCATCCACCCTCGCCGCACCGTCGCCCCATGTGCCGGCACCGTCCGCAACGGTGACGGTCGCGCCCCTGCGAACGATGCTCGCCGGCCTGCGCCGGCAGACGCGGCGGTGGATCTGGATCGAGTCGCTCGGGCGGATCGGGCTGGCGGCCGCGGTCACCTTCTGGGCGACACTCGCGCTCGACTGGAGCATCGAGCCGCCGGCGTGGGTGCGGCTCTCCATGCTCGGGATCGGCATCGGCTGCCTGGCCTGGATCGTGGCAAGCTCGCTGCTCGGCCGGCTCCTCGCGCCGCTCACCGATTCGTCGCTCGCGCGTGTGGTCGAACGGACTCATGCGCACTACGGCGACAGCCTGTCCACGGCGATCGAACTCGCCGATCGTCCCCGGAACGACGTCGATCCTGAACTCATCCGCCGCACCACCGCCGATGCGGTGGCGATGCTCGGTGAGCTGCGTCCGGCGGCCATTTTTCGCCGCCGCCGGCTCGCGCTGCACGCCTTGGCCGGAGCGGCGGCCGCAGCGACGGTGTTCGGACTCGCCGCGGCACGTCCGGCCGTCGCCGGCCTCTGGGCCCGACGGATGCTGGCGATGACCGACGAGCCCTGGCCGCGGCGGGTGCAGCTCGAGGTCGAGGGTTTCACCGCCGGCGTGCGGACGGTGGCTCGCGGCAGCGACGTCGACCTCGTGGTGCATGCCCACGCCGCGGGAGGCCCACCCGACCTCGTCGAGCTCCGGACGCTGCGGCCGGACGGCTGGAAGGCCGAGCGTATGGGGATGCGGGCCGCCTCCGACGCCGAATCGCGGTCCTTCGAGCATGTGATCCGCAATGCGGTCAGTGACACGGACCTCGAGGTTCGGGGGGGCGACGCACGACTGGGAGGTCTGCGACTCCGGGTCGTCGATCCTCCCGACCTGAGCGGTCTGGAGATCACCGCGCAGCCCCCCGCCTATCTGGGCGGTGGCGACCGCCGCATCGCCGCCGCGCGGGTCGTACGGGTGCCCCGCGGCTCGCGGATACGGCTGACCTGCATGGCCACGAAACCGCTCTCGGCCGCGCGGCTGGCGATCACCTCGGCAGGTACGGCTGCGGCGGAGCCCGTCACGCTCGCCGAACTCGGGCCGGGCGGCGACACCGACCGACGGACCATCACCGGTGAGATCACGGCGCTCGATGCCGACGCCAGCGTGGAAGTCTCGCTCACCGACACCGAGGGCCTGGCGAATCGCGAGGCGATCCGCATCCAACTCGTCGCCGTCGCCGATGAGCCGCCGCAGCTCGCCATGACGCTCCGCGGCGTCTCGACGGCGGTCACGCCACAGGCTCGGCTCCCGCTCGAAGGCACGCTCACCGACGACCACGGGCTGGCCGAGGCAGCCGTCGTGCTCGGCCGTGCAGGAGCCGAATCCCTCGTCCGCCAGCCGATCGAACGCATCCGCGGCAACCTCCCGGCCGTCGAGCTGACCGCCGACGCACCCGAACTCGTCTCCCTCGCGACCTTGGCGCTCGAGCCAGGTGAACGTCTCGCGGTCATGGTGGAGGCCCGCGACACCTGCGGCCTCGATGACGGCCCCAACATCGGCCGCAGCGACTCCTGGACGCTCGACGTCGTCACGCCCGAAGCCCTGCGAGCCCTGCTCGAAGCCCGTGAGATCCTGCTCCGGCGTCGGTTCGAGACCGCGATCGCCGATCTCGGCCAGGCCCGCGACGTGCTGGCCGCGCCGCCGCCGAAAACATCCCCGCCGACCGGCTCCACGAGCGACGAGCCACCGGACGCTGATCCCGAAGCCACCCCTGTCGGGCCTGCCATACGCTGCGGCGAGGCCGCGTCGCGGGCGGCGGGGGAGACCGGTGAGATCGCGGCCGCCTTCCGCCTCATCCGCAGCGAACTCGAGGTCAACGGCGTGCTCACGCCCGAACTGGAAACGCGGCTGGCGACACAGATCGCCGCGCCGCTCGAACGCCTCGCCGCAGCCGAGCTTCCCGCCGTGGCCCGCGCGTGCCGCGGATCGCAGTCGGCCGCCGCGGTCGTGCCGCAGGTGGATGCCGCGCTCGCCACGATGCGGGCCGTGCTCGACACGATGCTCGAACTCGAGTCGTTCAACGAACTCGTCGTCCGGCTGCGGGCGGTCATCCGCACGCAGGAGGAAATCCGCACGGAAACGCTCGAGCAGCAGAAGAAGCGGGGCCGACAGGCGCTGGAGGGGCCATGACGCTGTTTTTCGGTGCCAGAAGCTGGAAACGAGTTCAGCCGGACCACCTCCAGACCTTTACGACGGGAGGGGTTGGCCCTGCCTGCGAGACGGCGGGGGCAATCCCCACCCTCGAGTTGCTTCAAGAGAAATCGAGTTGGGTTGATACGCCGGCTCCGTCTGGCGTGGTGGGGTGGGTGTTGATCTGTTTGGTTGCGATCGCGACAAGTTCGATGCCCGCGTCTGCCGCCGAGCCCACGGTGGCGACGCGGCTCGCGGAGCGTGAGCAGGAGCTCGTGCGGCAGTACGCCGAGCTCGAGCTGTCGTTCCTGCGGCTCGCCGACCTGCTCGATGCCACGGATCCGCGGCGGGCCGCGCTGCTCCGGTCGGCATGCGAGACGGCCCGCAGCGAACAGGTGGGGGATCGGCTGGCCACGATCGTCGATCTGCTGCGACAGGGACAGCTGTTGAAGGCGGGGGCAAACCAGCAGGAGGCCATCGAGCAGCTGCGGTCGCTTCTCGACGGCCTCGCGGCCGGCGACGAGCCGCGGCGGGCCGGCGACGCGGCCCGCGAGGTGAAGGCATTCCTGGGCCGGCTGTCGAAGGCGATCGCACGGCAGCGGGAAATCGCCGGCTCGACGGAGGCCGGTCGCGACGAGGCCGAGCTCGCCGCGCGGCAGCAGCAGCTTGCCGACGATTCGCAGGCGCTCGCCGACGATCTCGGCCGCTTCGCCGAGCGGATGTCCGAAGGCAAGCCGGAGCCGAAGGCCGAATCCCGCGGCGGCGACAGCCGCGGTGAGGGCGAAGGCAGGGGGCAAGGCGAGGGGCAGGGCGAATCGGCGGAATCCGCGCCGCCGTCGTCCGACGAAGGCGAACCGCAGGGGGACGACGAGGCCTCCCGCGCCGAGCGATCGCGGCAGCGGCTGCAGGCGGCGCAGCGGCGGATGCAGGCCGCACGCAAGCAGCTCGACGAGGCGAAGCGGGCCGACTCGCGTCGCCAGCAGGACAAGGCCGTCGAGGAGCTCGAGAACGCGCGTGCCGAGCTCGAGGAGATTCTGAGACAGATGCGAGAGCAGGAGGTGGAGCGACTGCTCGTGCAGCTCGAGGCCCGCGTTCGCGAAATGCTCCGCGCCGAGCGCGGAATCGTCTCGGCGGCCGAGACGCTGTCGGCCGGCTCGTCGGCGGGCCGCGAGCGGGAGCTGGCCGCCGCGAAGCTGGGCCGCGATCAGGAGGGCGTCGCCGCGTCGGCCGTGAAGGCCCTGGCGCTCGTGCGGGACGATGGCACGGCGGTCGCCATCCCGCAGGCGCTCGAACAGGTACGGGACGACGCCCAGCAGGCGGCAGCCCGGCTCGGCCGCGGCGACGTCGGCGGCACCACCCGCCGCATTCTCGCCGACATCGTGACCGGCCTCGAAGAGATGCTCGCGGCACTCGAACGGGCCCAGCGCGACCGGCAGCAACAGGAGAAGCAGGCGAAATCGTTCGGCGGCAAGCCACCTCAGCCGGGAGACCAGCCGCTCGTCGATGCCCTGGCGGAGCTCAAGATGATCCGCTCGCTGCAACTGCGGTTGAACGGCCGCACGCAGCGGTTCGCAGCCCTGCTCGGCGACGGCATCGAGCAGGCCGACGAGCCCGAACTGCGGCAGGCGATCGAAAAACTCGCCGCGCGGCAGCGGCAAATCGAGCAGGCCGCCCACGACATCGTGGCCGGCCGCACGGAATGAGTCTCTCTGTCGCCCCCTCGCGTGTGGGTCGGGGCTGCCCATACCCTCTCGCCGGACGTTCGCTCCGGGCCTCCAGCCAATCCTGTTCGGCACGGGATGTGCGCACCTGAGGGCAGGTCATTCAGGCAAGCTGAGGCGAGTTGCGCGCTGGCCAGCGGTGCGTTATCGTGCCTGCGGAAGATCCGTCCGCTGCTGCGCGGTCAGGGGCCTATGAGTCTCGGCCGATCAAGAGGAGGCAGGCCAGGGGTTGCCCCGACCATTGAGCCGGCGTATCTGACCAGCGGAGCCATGGATGGCGGAGCGCAGGCAGATCCGAGTGAGTGGAGGCCTGGAGGGCCGTAACGAACGTCCGGCGAGATGGTACGGGGCAACCCCTGGCCGCGTTGGGCCCGCTGAGACATGACAGGCTGAAGCCCTTCCTGTTTCAGACAGCCAGGGCCGTGCCGGACAGGATTGGCCTCCAGCCCTTCGCTCTCTCGATGCTGACTGCGGTTCGCCATCCATGGCTTCGCTGGTCAGCAACGCCGGCTCAAGGGCACGGGCACCCCTCCCGAAATCGCCGACTCGAAGACCGCACACCCTGTCGGGTATGATAGGAGTGTCATATCCGGCATTCCGACTCTGGGCCGACGCCATGCTTCAGCACCGGCTGCTCGCCATCTTCACGCTGCTGCTTCTCGGGAGTCAGACAGAGCCGGTCAGGGGCATGAACACGGCGCCGACCGCTCCGGACGCCGAGTTGGCCCGGGAGCCATCGTGGTCGCTGCCCTCGCGCGATGAGCTGCGGCGTCGGACGGGCGACTGGCTGGATTCGTTCGACGGCGATCCCGCCGCCATGGCCTCGGCACGTGATGGATGGGACGCGGAACCAGCGGCCGGAGTCGAGCCGCTCGATGCGGTCGTGGAGGTGATTCGCCGGGTCGATCCGCGGGCCGCCACGCTCGAGGCGGCGGCTACCGATTCGCTGGCCGACTCCGCCTGGCTCGATGGGTCCGACATCGGTTCGTTCGAGCGCGACGCCCTGCGGCTCTGGCTCGGCCGCGAGCTCGTGCGGCGGGAGCGGTTCGACGAGGCCCTGCCGCTCCTCGCCGGACTCGACGTGGCCACGAGCGTCGATCCCGCGACGCTGCTCTTTCATCGTGGGGCCTGCCAGCACTGGCTGCTCCAGACCGAGGCGGCGATCGAGTCGCTCGACAGGCTGCTCGAAAGGGCCGGTGAGATTCCGGTGCGGTACGAGCGGGTCGCGCGGCTGCTGCGGGCCGACATCGGGAAGCTGGAGGACGACTCGCTCGATCACATCGCCCGCCGGATGCGGGACATCACCCGGCGGCTCGACCTGGGCCGTGCCGGCCCCGCCACGCGGAAGGTGCAGGATGGCGTCGTCGAGTCGCTCGACCGGCTCATCGAGCAGCTCGAGGATCAGCAGCAGGGCTCGGAGGGCGAGTCGTCGGCCGGGGCCGGCGGCAGCGGCGGCCAAGGGGGCGAGGCGAAGCCGATGGACGACAGTCGGCTGGCCGGCGGCCAGGGCAAGGGAGAGGTGAAGGCCCGCGACATCGGCTCCACCGACGGCTGGGGCAACCTGCCGCCGCACGCCCGTGAGGCGGCGCTCCAGCAGATCGGCCGCGAGTTTCCGCCCCACTACCGCGAGGCGATCGAGCTCTACTTCAAGCGGCTCGCCGCCGGCACCGAGGAACGCTGACACGATGCTGCCGCGGTGGCTGATCGCGATCCTGTTCGCCGGCCTGGGGATGGTCGCATGCCCCGTGCTGGCCGGCGGTCCGCAGATGCGGCTGGAGATGGCCGATGGATCGGCGGCGGCCGGTGAGCTCGAATCGATCGCTGCCGATGACGTGCGGATCGTCGCCGATGGCGTCGGCCAGTCGTTCCCCGTCGCCGCGATCCGCCGGATCGTGCGGACGCAGTCACCCGCCGCGTTGCCGCAGCCCCCGGTGACCGTCACGACCACCGCGGGCGAGCAGCTCACGGGTGACGACTTCTCGTGGACCGGCGACGTGGCGGCGGTGCTCCGCGGAGCGGAACGGCTCGAACTCCCGATCGGCCTCGTGCAGATGGTCGCCTGGCGGCGGCCCGAGGATGGTGCCGACGCGCCTGCCTGGCTGAAGGCCCTGCCCGAGCGGCCTGAGTCGGATCTCGTGATCGTGGGGAGCGGCGCCGCAGCCGAGTGCGTGTCCTGCGCGATCACCGGCGTTTCGACCGAGAACGTCACCGTCGTGCTCGATGGCGAAACGATCCGGGTGAAGCGGGCGAAAGTGGCCGGGCTGCGGTGGCTCCGGCCGGAGGGGGCCGCCCTCGGTGGAATCGCGGTCGCGACACGAGTGGGCCGCATCGCCGCGGCGCAAGTCGCCTGGTCGGCCGACGGCGGACTCCTGCTCGATGGCCGCGTGCGGGCGCCGGCCGACTGGCTCGACTCGATCGACTATGCCGCGGGCCGCACCGTGCGGCTGACGGCGATCGACGCGGAACGGATCGACGTGGAGCCCTACTTCGGGGGCCTGAAGAACATCACTGGCCTCGCGGCCTTTTTCGCGCCGCGAAGCGTGGCGGCGGCGGACGACGACGCGGCCTCGTCCCTGATCGTGAGGCCGCGCACGGTCGGCGTGTGGCGGGTGCCGGCCGACAGCCGACGATTCCGTGGTGTGCTGCGATCGGAAGGCGAGGCGACGCCGCGGGCCGTCGTGGCGATCGAGCTCGACGGCCGCGAGCTCTTTCGGCACGCCTTCGAGCGACGCCCCGAGACGGATGGCGATGCCGCGGAGCCATCCGCCGGCGATGCAGGCGGCGTCCTGATCGATCTCGACGTGTCGGGCTGCCGCCGGCTCACCCTCACCGTCGACTTCGCGGCCGGCGGCCCCGGTGGCCCCGTCGCATTCGATGACGCGAGGTTCGAGAAGTGACGGCCGCCATGCATCCGCGTTCCTGCAGCCGTGTCGGATTCCTGCTGGCTCTCGCTGCTTGCCTGACCGGAGCGCCGCCGTGCGCGCGGGGCGACGTCGATGCAGCCGTCCTGCAGGCCGAGGCCCGACGGGTCGAAGTCGTCCGCTTGGCCTCGCGGTGTGCCGTCGCGATCTTCGCCGGGGAGTCCGGGGGCGGATCGGGCGTGCTCGTGAGTCCGGACGGCTACGCACTGACCAACTTTCACGTCGTCCAGCCGGCCGGCCCGGCGATGCGGTGCGGCCTCGACGACGGCCGGCTCTACGACGCCGTGCTCGTCGGACTCGATCCCACCGGCGACGTGGCCCTCATCCGCCTGCTCGGCCGTGACGACTTCCCATTCGCCACGCTCACCGACAGCGACCTCGTGCAGCCGGGCGACTTCTGCTTCGCCGCCGGCAACCCGTTTCTCCTCGCCACGGACCTCAAGCCGTCGATCAGCGCCGGGATCGTGTCCGGCGTGCACCGTTACCAGTTTCCGGCGGGCACGATCCTCGAATACACCGATTGCCTGCAGGTCGATGCGGCGATCAATCCGGGCAACTCCGGGGGAGGGCTGTTCGATGCGGCCGGTCGGCTCATCGGCGTCAACGGCCGGGCCTCGTTCGAGAAGCGGGGCCGCGTGAACGTCGGCGTCGGCTACGCGATCTCGGCCAACCAGCTGCGGAACTTCCTCGGCATGCTCCGCGGGGGACGGCTCGTCGATCACGCCACGCTCGGTGCGACGGTGTCGTCGAGCGGCGACGGCCGCGTGCTCGTCTCCGACATCCTGGAATCGTCCGACGCCTGGCGGCGTGGGCTGCGGTACGACGACGAGATCGTGTCGCTGGCGGGCCGACCGGTCCGGACCGTCAATGCGTTCAAGAACGTGCTCGGCACGCTGCCGGCCGGCTGGAAGGTGCCGGTGGTCTACCGCCGTGGCGGCCGCCGCCATGAGGTGATCGTGCGGCTGTCCGCCGTGCACTCGGCCGCCGAACTCGCCGCCCTCGTCGCTGGCGAGATGGAGCCCCAGCCGAAACCTCCAGACGACAACAAGCCCATGCCTCCGTCGCCCCGGCCGGCGGCCACCGCAGCGGCACGACTGCCCGAGTCGATCCGCGGCCTCTACGATCCACGGCCGGGGTATGTGAACTTCCACTTCAACACCGTCGAGCGGGAGCGTGTCGCCCGCGGGCTCACCACCAGTCGGGCTGCGGCCGCCACCGGCCCCTGGGAGCTGGCCGGCACGCTCGCCGCCGGCGGAAGGTTCCGCATTCAGCTCGCCGACGAGGAGGCGGTGATCGACCTGCCGACGGGCACGACCCGCATCGATCCGCGGGGAGATCTCGCAGGCGACGCCGGACCGCCCGGAAGCGGCGGCCTGCTGGCGGCGCTCGCCGTCTGGCGCCGAATGGTGCACGGGGGGCCGGCGGCCCTGACCGGCACCACCTACCTGGGCACGGCCCCCCGTGAGCCGCGCGATCTCGTCGACGCGGCTGCCGTCGAACTCGTGGATCTGCTCGAGGTCGCGGTGGCGGGCGTGACGGCGCAGGTCGCCGTCGGGGCCGACGGGTGCGTCTCGCACGTCGATCTCTGGATGGATCCCGAGGGCGAGCCCTGTGAAGTGCGATTCGGGCCGCCAGCCCCGGACGATCCCCGCGGACTCCCCGGGCGGATCGACGTCGCCCGCGGCGGCGAGCCATTCGGGACGTTCCTCGTCGAGCCGGCCGAGGAAACACCATGAGCACACATACATGCCTTGTCCTCGCCGTCGTCTGGGGCGCGACCGTGCTGGCGGCCGGCTCTCCGCAGGAGACGATTTCATCGGCCGCCCGGAAGGTCGTGAAGCTCTACGGGGCAGGGGGGGTGCGGGGGCTGGAGTCGTATCAGTCGGGCATCCTCGTGTCGCCCGACGGCGGCATCCTCACCGTGATGAGCACGGTGCTCGACTCCGACGAGATCGACTGCGTGCTCGACGACGGCAGCCGCCACCGGGCCACGCTCAAGGGCGTCGATCCGCGACGGGAGCTGGCGCTGCTCGCGATCGACGCCGCCGACCTGCCCGCCTTCGCCCTGGAAACCGCCGGCCCGGCCGCCGTCGGCACGCGGGCGATCGCCCTGTCGAACCTGTTCGGCGTGGCCGTGGGCGACGAGCGGGTCAGCGCCCAGCGGGGTGTGATTTCGGCGGTCGTGCCGCTCGAGGCCCGGCGGGGAGTGGCCGAGGCGCCGTTCACCGGCGACGTCTACGTGCTCGACTGCACGACGAGCAATCCAGGATCGCCTGGCGGCGCGCTCGTCGATTCCGACGGACGACTCCTGGGCATGCTCGGCAAGGAGCTGCGGTCCACGGCCAGCGGCATCTGGCTCAACTATGCGCTGCCCGCGGCCGAGTTGGAGCGCGGCTACCGTGACATTCTCGCCGGCACGACGGCGCCGCCGGCGGATCGCACGGCCAGCTTCGATCCGCGACTCTGCGGTCTGATTCTCGTGCCCGACCTGCTCGACAAGACGCCCCCCTTCGTCGAGGGCGTGGCTCCCGACTCGGCCGCAGCCCGCGCCGGACTGCAGCCCGACGACCTCGTGATCGCCGTGGGGCCGCGGGCCGTCGCATCGCGGGCCACGGTCGAACGGGAGCTTGG
>Ga0214917_10001724_pt1 | contig 27825 bp, 23 predicted proteins | sample LL_1208_BB_MetaG_FD_177983 | JGI IMG/M metagenome (GOLD analysis project Ga0214917, IMG submission 177983) | Freshwater microbial communities from Lake Lanier, Atlanta, Georgia, United States - LL_1208_BB | ecosystem: Environmental > Aquatic > Freshwater > Lake | place: USA: Georgia | collected... | reverse complement strand
CTAAATTTGGGGCTTCTGTCAAATCGCCAGTACCCATTCCATTCATTAATAACATCGTGATGTTCAGTATAAAGCCAACCTGCAACCTTAGGATATTTTCTAAATGTATTAATCATCCGATGATAATCCCAACTCCAGTCTACATCTCCCGTGCTTCCGTCATAACCCCAGACGTTGCCACATTCTGAATTAATATTTGGCTGAGAACCTTGTTTAAATCCATTTTCAAAATGATGTCCACTTCCTGGAAACGTATTTGAAGTAATAGAGGCCAGTTTATTTTCCCATTCCCAACCTGCCATGTATTCATGCCAGGAATTAATATCTGTTTCGGTGTGTCCTGCTCCGCAACAAATGGAATTATCTTCCACCAGTCTGGTCGGATCTAATGATTTTGCTAAATAATACATAGAAGCAACCCAGTTTTGGGTTGATGGAAGATAAGCACTTTTAGATTTATTTGAGCCAGTCTGGGGTACTTTAGTTTGTAAACCCCATGATTCATTGAAAACAATCCAGCTAAAAATGGAAGGATGATTAAAATCCCTGTGAATCATTTTTCTTAAGGTTCTCTCTGCCTCCTGTTGCATGTCTTCATCGGGTTCGCCCCAGGAATTAGGTAAATCAGACATAACAAAAAGTCCCAGTTTATCAGCCCAGTACAATTTTCTGGGAATGTCGATTTTGATATGTGTCCGAATTCCATTTAGACCTAAATCTTTAGTAATCTTAATTTCATTTTTCATGAATTCATCCGTTGGAAAAGTATAAAAACCATCGGGATGATAGGATTGGTCTAAAGTTAATTGCAGATAAACAGGTTTGTTGTTAAGCGAAATGTAGGGATAATCGGTTCCAGGCAAGTTCATTACACTTATTTTTCGCATCCCGAAATAGGAGTTTACCACATCGTTCTCATGGGTTAACTTCACGGTATATAAATAAGGATCTTCCAGATTCCATAATCTTGGTTTTGGGATATTTAACTCAACGGAACCTTTATTTAAACCTGGTTTTAGGGTTAATTTTTCATTTAAAGGTCCCTCTGGTGTTTGAATGGATATATTAACCATTCTTTCTACTGTTGAAGGCTCGGATAGATTTACTTCTACTTTGATTTTACTTTGGTCTATATCGGGAAAAAATTTAAAATCCTCAATAAAATCATTTCCCCTCGCATCGAGATAAACAGTTTGCCATATTCCTCTGACATTTCCATATCCTTGTTTACCATATAGTGTAAATAATCTTCTTTTATCATCTACTCTGATGGAAATTCTATGTTCCTTGCCTAATTGTATGTATTTTGTTAATTCAAAACTAAAGGGGGTATAGCCTCCCTGATGGCTTCCAAGTAATTGGTCATCTATCCAAATACTTGATTCCCAGTCAGATGCACCTATTGTAATAAATATTCTTTTACCTTTCCAGTTTGAATCTATTTTAATGTTTTTTTGGTACCAGCCAATATCTGCTTTATCTGTAATTCCTGAGAGAGGAGAACCCCATGGGAAGGGAACATTAATGCTTAAGGGCAAATGACTGGCATTAGAAAACCATTTATCTTTAACGCCAACATCGAGCGAATCAAAGCCAAATTTCCATGAACCATTTAAGTTGATCCAGGTTTCTCTCTCAAAATCAGGTCTGGGGTGCTCTGGTAATGGTATTTCCTGCGCCACTAATGGAGAAATAAATAAGATTATGCAGTAAAAAATATAAAATTGAAATTTTTTCATTGGCGTTTTTCGTTTTAGTAAATATAAAAAAGTATTTTGTTATCGAACACAGAATGATTCATTTTAAATGTTGACCGATGAATATAACAAAGCCAGAACTGCTGATTGACGAGGTTAAATGTAAAGCAAACATTGAATCAATGAACGTACGCTGTGTGGAAAAAAATATTTCCTTCAGACCACATTTTAAAACGCATCAATCTATTGATATTGGACAGTGGTTTAAAGAATTCGGTATCTCCAAGATAGCTGTTTCTTCTCTATCTATGGCAGATTATTTTTCCAAGGACTGGCCAGATATCCTGGTTGCTTTTCCAGCAAATATATTAGAAATTCATCTAATGAATGATCTGGCTCGTCGGATTAAACTAAGTTTGTTGGTTGAATCAGCAGAATCCATTGATTATTTATCTGAAAATATATTTTATCCAATAAATCTGTACCTTAAAATTGACGCAGGTTATCACAGGACAGGAATTAGTTATGATAATTACCCTTTAATAGATACCATTTTGGAAAAGATAAACCAGTCTAAAAATTTAAATTTTGCTGGATTTTTAACCCATAGTGGCAATACTTATGGATGTTTGGGAATTGAAGAGGTAAATAATATACATTTAGTAAATAAAAATAGGTTCATTCAATTAAAGAAACGCTATATTACTGAATATCCTGGTCTTATTTTGACCTACGGAGATACTCCCAGTGCTTCAGTTGCAGATGACTTCGATGGCATTGATGAATTGAGACCAGGGAATTTTGTTTGTTATGATGTTATGCAAGTTCAAATAGGGTCTTGCCATTTTAAACAGATTGCTGTTGTTCTGGCATGTCCGGTTGTGGCTATTCATAAAGAGCGAGGTGAGTTAATTATTTATGGAGGCGCCATTCATTTGTCCAGAGATGCCGTTAAATGGGAAGATAAAGGGATAATTTATGGGTTAATCGCTGAAAAATTACCTCTTGGTTGGGGAGAGCCCATAAAGGATGCTTTTGTTTCATCTCTTTCTCAGGAACATGGTAAAATTAAGATGCCAAAAGATGAATTATTGAAGTATAGAGTGGGGGATATCATTTATGTTTATCCGGTGCATTCCTGCTTAACTATAAGTTCTATGAGAAGTTTTATGGATTTAAAAGGTAAAAAAATAGAAGTTTATCGGGGTTTACAATAAAAAATGATTAAAAAATGATAAACACACTTTCAAATGTTTATGATAGGATTTTTAAGTTAAATCCTGAAAGGAGAATTGAAAAAATAACCCTATATGTGGCTATTTTTGGGTTTGTTTTTCACCTTCTTTATATTTTTTTAATCAATAATTTTCAAGATCTTGAATATTTGTCGGAGGGAAAAAAGGAAAGTTTTCTGGCGGCTATTTACACTCCTTTTAGTATCTTGTTATTTTACGAAGTTTTCCTTTTGGTCATCATTATACCTAGTTCTACTTCCGCTTTTGTTGGAAAGCAATTTGAAATTATCTCACTCATTACTTTAAGAAGTTTCTTTCATGATATTGCTGATATAAATCTTGACGCACAACTTGAATATGATAATCCCATATTCTTGAAAATCGGTTTAGATCTGGGAGCAGCTCTCACCATGTTTGGTTTGACTATCAGTTATTATTATTTTTATCACAATAATGCTACGACAGAATCAACCCTGGAAAAAGAAAGATTTATTCAAGTAAAGAAAATAGTTGCCTTTTCAATGATGGTGCTTCTTCTTGGGATGAGTCTTTTTAGCATTATTCACTGGTTAACAGATATATATCATCTGCTCAATACAGGCACAAAAACACCTCATCCAGATACCTTTTTTTATGGTGATTTTTTTAATATCATGATTTTTGCTGATGTATTTTTACTGATTTTTTCATTGCTGTATAAGGCATCCTTTGAATTGCTTTTCAGGAATGCAAGTTTTGTTATTACCACGATTCTTCTGAGATATTCATTACACAGCGAAAAGCCAACGGCCTATCTGATTATCCTTTTCGCCTTCCTTTTTTCTATAAGTGCCCAGATTTTATTTCAATTTTCAGTCAAAAATAAAACATCTGGAAAAAGCAAATTATAGCAGTTTAATGCGTGAAGCGAATTTTTCATATAAATCTTCATTTGAAAATCCATCAATATTCTGGCTATGAAAAATGGGTAATTTTGTACCTTTTGAATTAGCTATTTTCATGGCTTCCGTGGCTATTAAGTTTATTAAAAATACACCTGACACAGTGGATGCGGCACCTGTTAAATTACCTCCAATATTAAGCAGGCCATCACCTGGGGGAACACAATTATCTAATACCAAATCTGCCAATTCGTAAAGTTTTTTTCCGGAGGGGTGACGTGAGGGATACTTTTTAGATTGTTCCAATGAAGTTATCGCAATACTTTTAATGCCATTTTCTTTAGCTATCATAGCCATTTCTACAGGCATTGCATTTCTGCCTGAATTTGAAATGATAATGATGATATCTTTTTCTGATACCTTATGCTGATCAAAAATTATTTTAGATAAACCTGATATTCTTTCAATTTCTGCGCTTCTTCTTGCTCCTTCTGATGTTAGTACCATGGTATCGAGCATGGCATTCACATTGGCCAAGCCACCTGCACGAACAAACAGTTCCAGACCAATCATGTGTGAATGACCAGTTCCAAAGGTGTGTATAATAGCATCGTTTATGATACAGTCAGCCAGCCATCTGGCTGATTCCATGATTAAATTTTCCTGAACGGAAACAATACGGTTTAACTGTTCTATTGCTTTTTCATGATATTCGAACATACGCTGTTATAGTTTTATGAAAATGCTGTTTTTATACAAAAAATAAAGAGGTATAAAAATGATAGCTACATATATAAGAGCGTATAAAAAAGATGAAAGCTCCAGTGGAAGGCCTATAGAAGTTCCTAAAGCCATAAATTGACCATTTAATCCCGTTGCGATGAAGGCGTCATTGTAAAAAATGACAGTTAAAATGCCTGAAAGTACATAAGCTGTTATAGCGTTGGTACCAAAAACCCTAGGTATATATATCCATTTATCATTACCTTTCAGATCTATGAGATAAATTAGTGCAGCTAAGCTAAGGGATGCAAATCCTCCCATTAAACAAGTGTAAGAACTGCTCCATATATTCTTATTGACAGGGAAAAACCATTGCCATAAATCACCCAGAGCGATAAGGGTAAATCCCATGAAAAATAAAGAGAGTAATTTTTGTTTAATTTCTCTTTCATGAAGGATGATATGCCCGGCAATGAGTCCAAATATACCGGTTACAATGGCGGGAAAGGTACTTAAAATACCTTCAGGATCCCATGTTTTTTGCCACATTTTACCTGGTAGTAAAATGCTGTCAATATAATGCGCCCAGTTTTTTTCAGGAAGGCTCAAATCTGGAAATCCTATACCAGGTACCGGTATGTAAGCCATTAAAATCCAATATCCTATTAATAAAAAGGCTGCTAATCGCACCTGGAATTTATTATCTGTATATAAAAATAAAAGAGCACAGGGTAAAAAAACAAGAGCTATCCGTTGTAGTACACCTGCCCATCTTATATCACTAAAATCAAAGGAAGGAAATAGCCATAAGAAAATACCCATTCCAAATATTTTAAGTGCCCTTATAAATATTTTGGATACCATTGCTTTTTTAGCTTCTCCATTTTCGATTTTTGGCTGATATGCCAGAGCAATAGATACGCCAACAATAAATAGGAAAAAGGGATACACATAATCTGTTGGGGTTAAACCATTCCATTCTGCATGAAGCAATGCAGGAAAAACATGATCCCATGAACCCGGATCATTAACGATAATCATGCCGATAAGGGTGAGTCCTCTCATCACATCTACTGCCAGATATCTTTGTCTGTCTGTGGTTGTCATAGGTGTTAATTTTTGTTATTTAGCGCATTACCCAGGTGTTAAATTCGCTTTTTTTGATATAAAAACTATAAATTCTTACCTAATGCTATTTTCAGTATCTAAAGTATGAAATTTTGGTCTTATATTTCATTTTGTTACAAAATTAAGTATCACAGCTAATAGATATTCTAATGAAACCAACTTATTTTCTAATCCTGATAGCCACAATTACCGTATTATCCATGCACGCTCAAAGTGATCCAAACTTTCCTGTTCAGGTTAAAATTGAATCCGGAATTATCGAAGGAAATTATGATAACAGAAATGGCCTTCAAACTTATTTAGGTATCCCCTTTGCACAAGCTCCTGTTGGACTTTTGCGATGGAAAGCTCCCCAACCTCCTCATAGCTGGTCAGGCGTTAAAGTAACAAAACAGTTTGGACCCAGGCCTGTTCAGGCTGTTGTGTTTGGCGATATGTATTCCCGTTCAGCAGGCATGAGCGAAGATTGTTTGTATTTAAATGTATGGACACCTGCAAACAGAGATACAAAAGGTTTACCTGTACTGGTCTATTTTTATGGAGGTGGTTTTATCGCTGGCGATGCTTCTGAACCAAGGTATGACGGGGCAGAAATGGCAAAACAAGGTATAGTAGTGGTTTCTGCAAATTATAGGTTATCTATTTTTGGATTTTTAGCTCATCCCGAGTTAAGTAAGGAAACCAGTTATGGGGGTTCTGGGAATTATGGTCTTTTAGACCAGCACTTTGCCCTTAAATGGGTGGAGAAAAATATCGAAGCTTTTGGTGGAGATCCAAAAAAAGTAACCATTGCAGGGGAATCAGCTGGTTCTGTCTCGGTTAGTGCGCAGATGACTTCCCCCTTGTCAGCTTCCTTAATCGCAGGAGCTATAGGGGAGAGCGGAGCAGGAATTTTTCCAACTCTTTCTCCTATTCCTCTGGCAGAAGCTGAAAAAAGGGGATTAGAAATAGTTACTTCTGCCGGATATCCTTCCATCAATGAACTGCGATCTTTAAGTACACGCGATATTTTCGAATTGTTTATTGAACCGAAAAAGTATTCCTTTTCAACAACCATTGATGGTTATTTTTTTCCTAAATCCCCGCTGGAAATTTTAAAAGCTAATGAACAGGCACAAGTTCCCTTACTTCTAGGATGGAATTCAGCAGAAATACCTGGTCAAAGTATCATGCAGGGTCAGGCAATGGAACCTGCAAATTATCTAACCAGATTAAAGGCTTTATATCCAAAAGATTATACAGAAGTGTTGAAACTTTATCCAGGAAATAATAGTCAGGAAATTCTGGAATCTTCTACAGCTTTGGCCTCTGACAGATTTATTTCATACAGTACCTGGAAATGGGGTGATTTACACAGTTTAAAGAGTGATAAACCTGTTTTTCGTTATCAATTTAATAAAATTCCGCCTCCCGCTATTGGAAGTTCTGCAAATGCACCTCGACCTATTGGTGCTCCACATGCCTGTGAAATTGAATATTGTATGGGTAATCTGAAGTTGGTTAAACAAATTAACTGGCTCGAGGAGGATCATTTGGTTTCTAAAACCATGTTTTCTTATTTTTCAAATTTTATTAAAACGGGAAACCCAAACGGAGTTGATTTGCCTCAATGGGATCCATTAAAACATACCAAGGATTTAGGTGAAATTATGATGCTGGATGTTGTTTCAAAATCGGATATGTTATCTTCAGAAAACAGATACCGGTTGCTCGACAGATTGTATGGTAATAACTAAATTTTTATGTTTTCATTAGATTTAAATATAGTAGAAATAGCTGTTTATGAAGCACTTGAAATATTTTTCTTTGTTTGGCCTTTTATTAATATTGGCTTACTTTGAAAATATCGGGCTATCAGAAGGGGTTTATCGTTATGGATTAAAAAACAATACCTGGCTTTATTTGCTTTCAGGTCTCTTTTTTTGCATTTTTTATCTTATACCCGTAGAAAAACCAGGAGGGTTCGGACATAAATGGTCTAAATATCTCCTCCTATTGCCTTTTGCTTATTTGATATATCAATATTATCCTCTTGCCGTTGACTTAATGCATAAAATCCCGATTGATTATAAGCTTGCCGATATGCTGCCAATCATGGAAATAATGTGCAAAAGGTTTATGAATCAAACAGGAGTTTATAGGGTTATTCCAGAAATTTGGGATGGTATGGAACCTATTTATTTGCCAACCATGTGGATGACTTATCTTCCGGCTATTTGGTTCGATTTTGATTTAAGGTATATCACCTGGTTTTCATTTATTTTTGCCTTAGTGTTGGGCAGCTTCTATATTAAGAAAAATTACCTCTCTGGTTGGCATACTTTTGTGGTTTGGATACCTGTTTTCGTTCTATTTAAGGCTATTTTTATTCTTGAGCCTAATGATTTTTCTATGGGTGATGAAGGTCCAGTTGTTTTCTTTTTCGCTTTTTTCGCCTTCACTCTTTGGCATGGTAACCCTGTATTCATAGGCATTGCTATAGCAACTGGACTTTTGACCCGATATAGTTTTCTTCCTTTTTTACCTGCTCTTGGTTTGGCTTACTGGACATTTAATTATAAAAAGGAATTATATATTTTGTTGGGTACAGCCTTTGCAACAGGTATGCTGCTCATGCTGGTTTCAGGAGCTATCTGGGAAATGGGTACTTTCCTTTCCTTACCAAAACATTATGTTACTGCGGTTATGGGGGAGGATTTTAATAAACTGTCACCGACAATTCAATATGGCCTTGGTTTAGCTAAATTTTTTTCAAAGGAAAATCTTCCTTCTATTGTCAATATTCAAATGCTTTCAACCTTTTTAGTACCCCTACTTTTATTAATTCTTTATAAATATTTGCCCTGGAAAATTGATTTCAGGGTTTTCCTTTTGGGTCTGCTAAAACTGGAAATCGTTTTATTTTATAACCTGATGATTATTCCTATCCATAATTTATTTCTCGTTTCTAATTTTTTAACTTTTGGATTATTATGTTATTATGCCCAGGTTACTGAAGAAAAGTTACCTGAAAATCATCCATCATAAATGATTTTCTATATGGGTTGTGTATGAATATCCTTATTTCTTTGGAAGGAGCGTAGTCTTTAATTAAATCCATTTCTAAACTCACTTTTTTCCACTGGCTAACACCTAAATCACGGGTTTCAAAAGGGATTGACTTCATGTTAATCATGGTTCCATTGTCCCAGATTTGAATTTGAAGGGCTGCTTGAATATCTTTTTCAGGTAAGTAAACATGAGATTTTACTTTCACTTTTGCGAAGGAGTTTGGTGAAATATTTTCAAAAGACTGGATAAATCCTGGGGTATATTCAACCTGGTCATTTACTTGAAAGTAGCAATCCCCACTATGGCTTTTTCCTTTTAAAACGTTAGGAAATACCCCAAACAGCGATTCAAAATCATTTAAATATATATGATTTTTATGGTCATTGTTTTGTGGTCCAAAACATGAGGAAAAGAACAGGAGGAGATAAAAAATGGAAAAAAAACCCTTTTTCATGATTCATTCATTTACTTTGATTGTATCTAATATAAATTCCATTGCTTTTGGCGTATTTGGGAAAACCAAATTAGCTTCATGTAGTTTATCCGATTTATGTGAATTTTCGACACCTATAACAAATAATCCAGCCTCTTTAGCAGAAGTTATTCCTGCGGGTGAATCTTCGAGGGCAATACATAAAGAAGGATTAATTCCCAATTGAGAAGCAGCTGTCCGATAGGGTTCTGGATTAGGTTTCAAAGAGGAAACGTCGTTTGCTGTCACGATAACTTTTAAGAACTTCTGGAGATTTGTAGCCTGAAAAACGGCAGAAACATCTTCTCTTGAACTGTTTGTTGCCAATGCAATCGGAACTAAAGGATATATTTCCTTAAGATATTCTTCTACCTGGTCAAATAATTTCACCTCAGAACTGGCCCTTTTCCTATAAGTTAATTGTTTTATTTCCTGAAGCTTATCGACTGACTGGTTTTTCAAATAATGTGTGCAAACATATTCTGATACCAGTCTGTCGGATAGCCCAATCCATTGATGCATCCAGGATTCATCAATTTTTAAACCCAAATCATTCAAAACAACCAACCAGGTATCTATATGAAGAGGTTCAGTATCAGCCAGTGTTCCATCGAGGTCAAAAACTATTCCGTCTATCTGCATTTTTAACAATTATGGGGCAAAAGTAAAAGAAATATAGACTCAAAGTATTTAATTCATTTTTATAAGGGTTAATTCTTGATGAAAATATTTAAATTGATGTTGATTTAACTAAAATGTGGTGTATTGGAAAATATTATAGGAATCGATTTAGGTGCTACTCAGATGAGGTCTGCTCGCATAGAAGAGAATGAAATTGTTTTTCTGTCAACGGAGAAAACACCCACGAATGAGGGTTATGACCAAGTCCTGAACAAACTTATTGAGCTAATTTCCTCAGTTTTTAATAGTAAAACCAACGCTATTGGCATAGGCGTTCCGTCTGTTGTTGACGTTGAGCGTGGAATTATTTACGATGTCATAAATATTCCCTCATGGAAAGAAGTTCCTTTGAAAAGTATTTTGGAAGATCATTTTTCCGTACCTGTTTTTATTAATAATGACGCTAATTGTTTCGCTCTTGGTGAGAAGCATTTTGGGCTAGGGAAATCATATAATCATATTGCTGGTGTTACGCTGGGTTCTGGCGTAGGAACTGGGTTAATCTTGAATGATAAACTTTATGCTGGAAAAAATGCCGGCGCGGGAGAATTTGGAATGATACCTTATAAGGAAAAATTTTTTGAATACTATTGTTCCGGGCAATTTTTTAGTTTTTATAAAAATTTAGATGGCCTGGAAATATTTAACAAAGCGAAATCAGGCGATACCAAGGCTATTGAATTATATCAGGAATTTGGTTTTCATCTGGGACAATTTTTAAAAGTTTTGATTTTAGCTATTGATCCAGAGATAGTTATATTAGGTGGCTCTCTCTCAGAAGCCTATTCTTTTTTTGAAGAGGAAATGAAAAGTACATTTCATGATTTTCCCTATCCAACGACCATAAAAAACGTAGAAATCAAGGTTTCCACTTTACCAAATATTGCTGTTTTAGGTGCCGCTGCTTTAATTTTAAATGAAAATGAACGATGAGAAAATACCATTACTTAGTTTACGTTGTGTTTTTGATTTTCTTTATTATTTCCTTTATTACTAATATTTTAGGATCTATCATTCCTGCGGTAAGTGATAATTTTGAGTTAAATGGTTTCACAACAGGTCTTTTACCCTTTTCTTTTTTTATCGCTTATGGCATTATGTCCATTCCTTCTGGTATTTTAATTGAAAAGTATGGCGATAAATGGTGTATGTTGGGAGCCTGGATACTTGCTTTTGTAGGATCGTACTTATTTGCTCTTTTTCCTTCTTATTCAGTATTTTTAGTCTCGCTTTTTCTTATTGGCTCCTCTATGGCCATGTTACAAGTAGTTATTAATCCACTTTTACGTATCACTGGAGGAGAATCAAACTTTGCTTTTTATTCTGTAATGGCTCAATTGTTATTTGGGGTTGCTTCGTTTCTAAGCCCTTATTTTTATATGTATTTAGTTAGAAATTTAGAGGCAGGAGGTATTCAAAAATCATGGATTTTTAGTTTGTTATCGACTTGGACGGAAAGTTCCTTTTCATGGGTTTCATTGTACTGGGTATTTTCATTTATAAGTTTATTGATGGTTCTGGCTATCTATTTCATTTCATTTCCTGCCATTGAACGAAAGGAGGATGAAAAAATGGGGGAGATGGTCGTTTTTATTGATTTGTTAAAATCTCCGCTCATATGGATTTACACTATGGCCATGTTCTGTTATGTTGGAATAGAACAAGGAATTGCCAATTGGATTTCAGCATTTTTAAGAACTTATCACGATTTAAATCCAGCCATCGAAGGTGCTGCTACGGTTAGTAAATTTTGGGGATTTATGACCATTGGATGTGCTTTAGGCTTGTTCTTACTTAAAATAATGGATAGTAAATTGGTTTTAAGAATTTTTACCGTCTCGGGTATATTAATTTTAGGTTTAACCTTATGGGGAAATGTCAATATGGCACTTTGGGGTTTTTCAGCCCTTGGATTTTGTTTATCAGTCATGTATTCTATCATTATATCGCTGGCTTTAAATAGTGTTTCAGAAAATCACGGTAGTTTTACTGGTATTTTATGTTCAGCCATAGCGGGTGGGGCACTATTTTCCTTGGTTATTGGTATTTTAAAAGACGCCATTGGATTAAGAGAGGGAATGTACCTGATATTTTTTGCCTTAGGTTACCTTTTATTTATCAGTTTTTGGGCTAAGCCGCTGATTACTAATAAGACGATTTGAGAAATATTAATGTAGAGACGATGCATATAAGGTCTAATTCTAAAGCAAGCATCATCTCTACATGTTATTAATTCAAATGATATTTTAGGTAGCCAACATCTAAGTTCTTCGTTAACATTTCTTATCTGAACTTTGATTTTTTTGATTCCTATGATTACCTCCGCCTTATGCTATGTTTAACTCAAAGCCCTCTAACTGAACTTTTACAAACTTTGACCAAATTATTTCTTTTTCAGCCATTGCTTCATTTCTGAGATTACTTCTTTGATTTTAATGAATTGCCCATACTTTATTTCACTTCTTCCTTTTTCATTAGCAGATTGCTGTTTTTAAATTTATAATAAAGATTTATTTTCAATTCTTGAAATATAGAATTTATTTGTGCAACATTTTTGAGCTAGTTCTTCCTGGGTCATACCAAGTTTATTCCTTGCCTTTGCGGCAGGTTTTATCATCAATGGTTATTTAAAAAGTTATTAAATTCAGACTTTCCAATCGGGCTTTCAAATAAAGAGCCGTGTCCACCATCTGTAATCTCAATAAACTGGTTTTTTTTGCAGTTTGAACAGCTTAGTACATCTTGTTTAAAAGTTGGCCAACTGTATAGTTGAATGGGAGAGTCACTTAATCCTTGAACAAATAATATGTCGGACTTAAACCCATTAGTAAAATTCAGTAAAGACCTTTGAAAGTATGGATTAGGGTTGCTTGTTGTTCCATATACGTTTTTCAATTTTGTGCATGCAGCACTTGGTTGAATTTGCCCATTTTCCTCCAATTGACATCTATAAACCAGATTTAATGGACCTGGTGCATTTGCTATTACTCCATTTGTCTGATGCATTGTGTTAAGCCTAGTTACCATATAGCCTCCTTGAGAGTGTCCTCCCAAGAATATTTTTCTTACAGTTATCCCTAATTCTTGACCTGCTTTATTTTTCAACCATAATAATGTAGCCTCACATTTGACAATATTTTCACCTAGCAAAACATATTCTTGTGGATAGGCTACACTTACAATCATCATATCATTTCTGTTCAAAATTCCTTTGAATTTATCAAGTGTGTTATTTGCAGCGGTAAGAATTTCACTATCAGAGGTTACACTTCCGTGAAATAAAAGTAAAACATCTAAGTCGTTAATTGCGGGTTTATCTATTATAACGTCTACACTAACTGAATTATAAGAAATGGTTTTAGTTTGTCGATAAGCAGTTGGGATAGGTGTGTCTGCACTATTGTCCTTGTTACAAGAAAAAATTATTACAGAAAGTAAAATTAGTTGTCTCATATTTCTTTTTTTTCAAATAGACGTGCTTTATTATAAATGGATTAATGTCGTCAGTAAACTTACCAATAAGGGTTTGCGGCTTTGCGAAGAAGCGGATTTCGGAGCTCAAAACTGTCAACACAGCACAAAAGTTGAAGCGAAGTAGAATGTTCAATTAACCACTCAACCCGCTTTTTTGCAAAACCGCTGTTACAAGCTGGCCTTCTGTCCACCGTCATTGTCAAACCTTGTCCAGTAAAGGTTTTCGCTGTTTCTGTCCAACTTTTTTTGTGTCGGCTGTGGGTGGCGAAAAAATAAAACACCGAAGGGTGGGAGAAAAAAAATGAATTTCTTTTTGGGTTGCCGAAAAGCACACTCTTTTGCAAGCTTTGGTCTGTGCTTGGGCTTGTGCGACTTGCAAATGTGTGTGCTTTTGTGTGTAGGCTTCTCATGCTAATAGTTTCTCCAATTTCATTTTCCACTTTTCCCAGTCTTTCATTTCTTTGGTTTGTAAATCTAAAAATTTCTGTGTGTGGTCGTGATGTATTAAATGACAAAGTTCGTGTATAATAACATATTCAATACAGCCTTTTGGTGCTTTAATTAATTCAGGATTTAAAATTATTTTTCCTTTTGGTGTGCAACTTCCCCAACGTGTCGGCATGTCACGCAATACAATAGAACTAGGTTCAACTTTGTGCTTTTTGAATTTGTCAATAAGTGGTGATGCAATTGCATGAAACTTTGTCCGTGCATGTTGCAAATACCAATCGTTTAATAAGTCTTTTGCTCTTGACTTGTCACTAGCTGTTACTTCAATGAATTTGCCTTTAAGTTTCACAGTTTCGTCTTTGCCTATTTGAATTTGCAAGCGGTATTGTCTGCCCAGATACAAATGTGTTTCTCCACTTATGTATTTCCGTTGTGGTGTCTTTGGTTGAAAGGAAAGAAAGAAACTTTGTTGCTTAATTATCCAAGGGGCTTTTTTTCTTAATTTCTCTTTTACTTTTTCCATGGAAGTATCGGTCGGTGCTTTTACCAAAACTTCCATTTCAGGTGTTACCGTAATGCCAAGTGATTTTCTGTCTGAATACTCCAAACGAAAATCTATTGTTCTGCTTCCAAATTGTATCGCTTCGGACATTACTTGTATCGGATTTTAGCTACTTCAATACAGTCTTCTGCAATTTTATCCATGTCCTTAAATGCCAAGTCCACATTGTATTTGTCACGCACTTCATCAATTAGATAGTCGCCTATTTCAATAAGCAGTTTTCCTGTGATGTTGGTTTTGTATTGCCAGTCAATAATCGGTTTTCCATTGTCCAAAACAGAGTCTTGAATCAGGTCGTCAATTTGTAAAGCCGTTTGAGTTGCAACTTCTTTGCGAACAACATTGTCTTGTATCTTTTCTGTAAGTGCTTCAACTGTCAAACCGTAAAAGGCTTTGGCTACTTCTCTGTCTTTTAACTGCTCTGGAATATCATTGTCGGTATGTGCCAATACATTGTTCATGATGTCTTGAACTCTGCTCAGATATTGTGCTTCACTGATTCGTTTGGCTTCATAGTCTGCAATGGTTTCTCTCAGCATTTGAGAAAACTTTTTATAGAAAGCTGGATCTTCATCCATTTTTTCTGTGATGTGTTTCGCTGTTCTGCTGGCAATCTTGTCTGCTTTAGCTGCTTTTCCGGTGGTGTTTTCTACTTCTTGCTGAAATTTGTCTTTATCGAAAATGTTCACCAGTTCTGTGATGGTTTCAATTTTCTCGGTGGTAATGTGTGTATCAATCAGTTTTTGAATTTGACCTTCATATTGTTTGTAGTCAATTTCATCACTGTATCTCTCAACAACTGCCAACCGTAATTTCAAAAACATGGTCAAATCTTCTTTGTAGCGATTGATTACCTTTTCTTCTACTTCTTTATGGAATTGGATAGCAGATAAAGCCAGTTTTAAGCCCTTGGCAAATGCAGCCAGTTTATCGTAAAACAAAACTCTTATCGCTTCATCTTTCAATAATTGCTGATAAGCCTCCGCATCACGTTTGTTCGCAATAGTTTTGAAAATATCCCAAAGGTCTGAATGCTTTTGTGGTAGTTTTTTAATTTCTTCTGAAATGTTGGTGAGTGTTCCCGCTAAATCTTCATCATCAAAATCTTCAAATGAGGAGTACATCTGAAGGGCATCATCCAAATTTTCAATAACACCATAATAGTCAATGATGTAACCAAATTCTTTGTCAGTATAAATACGGTTGACCCTTGCAATGGCTTGTAATAGCTTATGACTTTGTAAATTTCTTGTGAGATATAAAACCGTATTTTTGGGTTCATCAAAACCAGTAAGTAATTTATCAACTACGATAATGATTTCGGGGTCTTTCTGATTTTTGAAACGACTGATAATATTCTTTTCATAGCTTTTTGAATTGCCATGTTCGTCCATCATTTTTTTCCAAAACTGATTCTCCTTTTCTGTTGACTTTTCATAAGCACTTTCTTCGCCTTCTCTTTCATCAATAGATGAAATCAATACTTCGCTGCTTACTATTCCAATTTCGTCCAGATACTCTTTGTATTTGATTGCATTCACTTTTTTATCGCAAACCAGCTGACCTTTGAAAGGTGTTCTGCCTTGCCAGTTGTCACGAAAATGATAACTGATGTCCCAAGCTATCATTCGCATTTTTTGTTCGGCAGAATTCAAATGATCATATCGAGCAAACTTCTTTTTGATATCTGCTTTTTGGTATTCGGTGAACGGCTCTGAAACCATTCCGAAAAAGGTATCTATCGGACTTGCATTTACATTCTGCAACGCCAATCTTCCTTCATAAAGCAATGGAACAACTGCTTTGTCTTTTACCGCTTGGTCAACAGTGTAAGCGTCAATCATTCCTCCAAATTTCTCTGCAGTGCTTTTGTCTTTTTTAAATAACGGTGTTCCCGTCATGGCAATGAAACAGGCATTCGGCAAGGTCTTTTGCATGTCGATATTAAATGTTCCATGCTGTGTTCTGTGTCCTTCATCTACCAAAACAAAAATGTCGTGGCTTTCTAAGGGGTGATTGATTTTCTTTACTGCTGCAACAAATTTGTTGATGATGGTGGTAACTACTGCATCGCTTTTGCTTTCTAGTAATTCAACCAAACGCTGACCAGTTGTGGCATTTTCTACAAACCTGCCACACTTGCGAAATGTACCTGTAATCTGATTGTCCAAATCGGTACGGTCGGTAACCAACACAATTTTTGGATTGCGAATGCTTGGTTCCATGGCAATGGATTGCGCCAGCATCACCATTGTTAACGATTTGCCACTTCCTTGTGTGTGCCAAATTACACCACCTCTGCGTTTTCTATTTTCAACATGTTTAATGCGTTGCATGGATTTTTTGATGGCGAAAAACTGCTGATAACGAGCTACTTTTTTTTCTCCGTTGTCGAACATCACAAAATTGAAAACAACGTCCATCAATCTTTCAGGACGGCACAAGCCAAACAAATAATCATCCTGCTCAGTTGGCAAAATTACCTCTTGTTCAAGTGCATCAAAGTATTGACGAACGTATTTGAAACGGTCAGAAAACAACTGTTCTTTAATAGAATTCGGAAGCGGTTTGTTTTTGAATTCCTGTAATTCGTTTTTGTAGTTGCGTTCTTCTTCATCAGAGTTAAACTTCTCATGCCATTTTGCCCAAAACTTTTCGGGTGTAGCATTGGTTGCATAAGCGGCTTCTTGTGTGGCAATGCTTAATGTAAGTTGCGAATACACATACAAACCTCTGATTCCATCTGCTTGCTGATTTCGCAAATGCTGACTGATTGCCTGTTTCAATGGCTCTTTCATATCAGGTCTTTTGCACTCAATAATGCAAAGCGGAATACCATTGACAAACAACACCAAATCGGGACGGTAATGCTCTTTGCTGGTGCTTCGCATTACGCTGAATTCTTCTGTTACATGAAACACATTGTTGCTGATGTTTTTCCAGTCGATGTATTGCAGGGTGAAACTCTTTTTGTCGCCATCTACACTTTGTTCCAACGCCTGACCTAAGGTGAGCAGGTTGTATGCCTTTTCACTGGCTGCAATGTAGCCTTCGTTCATGGGCAGATTTTTCAATGCCAAAATACCCCTCTCAATATTCTCGTCTGTGAAAATGCTGGTTTTGGTAGCACTTACCCGAATGCTGTTGATTTCCTTCAACTGTTTCCGCAATACATCTTCCAGTAATACATTGGTGGTTTTGCCCCCTCTTTGCCTGTCGGCTTCTGCCGGACTCAAATAGGTATAACCCAAATTCACCAACATTTGCAATGCCGGAATCTGGCTGATATGGTCTTCTTTAAAACTTGGTGTTTCCACTTTATGAGATATGAGTTATGAATGATGAACTATGAACTGGGCATGTGTATAGAAAAGTGCGGTTTTCTTTACAAGTTGGTTTTGTCATGTATAACTTTTGGGCATTTTCTATGCATGACGCCTTGCTCATGGGTAATTTTCGCCTGTTTTCTGCCTGTGATATGTTTATCATGGATAGAAAATCCAATAAATTACTCGTGATAAAGCTCTCACGGGTAAATTTGGCCTCAATTTGCGTTTGACTACAATTTGTTGACATTCTGTAAGAGCTTGAATAAATCCGTATTGATGTAATAGTTGTCCTTCCAAATCTTCTGCTTACTCACAATTCCTAATTTGTCAAGTTCGTCTAAATATTTAGCAGCCGTTTTTCGGCTTACCCTGGTTTCCTCCATTACAAAGTCAATCTTGGTGTAAGGGTGACGGAAAAGATTATTTAACAAATCCTGACTATAAATTTTAGGCAGCTCAGATCTCATTTTTTCCTTGTGGCTCTTCATCAGGTTCTTTATCCCTTCAATGATTTTGATGGTTTGCAAAGAAGTCTGTTCCACTCCATCCAGGATATAGAGCACCCATTCTTCCCAGGCGTTTTCGGTGCGGACTTTTTGGAGCAAGCGGTAATAATCTGCTTTGTTCTGATTGATGTAGCGGCTTAAATACAGAATGGGCAAATTCAATAGGCCTTCTTTTACCAGGTACAGGATATTGATAATTCTGCCGGTTCTTCCGTTACCGTCATAAAAAGGGTGGATGCTCTCAAACTGATGGTGGATGATGGCCATTTTTACCAGCGGATCCCAATCGCTCAGTGCATTGTCATTAATGAACTGTTCCAGATTGGTCATGAAAGCCACCACTTCATCATGGGTTTGCGGTGGAGTATAAACTATTTCACCTGTTTGCTCATTCTTCAATTCTGTACCGGGCACTTTTCTAAAACCGGCATCATTTTCTTCCAAGGTTGCCTGCATTTGAATGATGTGGTTGTTGGTCAAAATTCCCTCCTGTCTCACCGTTTCAAAACCCCAACGCAATGCTTCGGCATAGTTGTGTACTTCTTTAGAGGCAATAGACTTGAATTCCTTTTTCAGATAATCACCCTGATACAATTCATCATGCGTGGTGATGATGTTTTCAATAGCCGAACTGTCTTTAGCTTCCTGTAAAGAAAGCGTGCTGATTAAAATACTTTCATTAGGAATGCTCAGGGCAGCCCCTTTCATCTCTGCCAATGCACTGCGGGCAGCAGCCGTTTTTTTAAGAATGGCTTTGGATTCTAAATCGAAATCCAAAGGGAGTTGTGGTATTTTATATGCCATGTCTATAAAGTTGTTTTTGCACAATAAAGCCAATCACTTTATCATGCTGATTTTGATTTATTACATCCGTACAATCCCAATTCACCAGCATCTGCAATGCGGGAATCTGGCTGATATGGTATTCTTTGAAACTTAGTATGGCCATTTTTACCATTGTTTTAGATTAAGTTCTGAATCTTTTATTGTTATGCTTTTAGAATCTAATGCCTTAATTACACTCTTAATATTATCTTTTTTCCAAGGTTCCATTTTTGGATGAAAAATCAAATCGAATTTTAGTTTCTTGAACTTTTCAATTTTCATTTTAACGAATGGGATATCATTTTCTTTAAAATTGTGTGTGTCCTGTTTAATCAAGAAACGATATTCCTTTTCATGCTCAAAACTTAAATCCTTTTGAAAACCAATGATTGGAACCTCATCTTTCAAATTCATTCTATCATCAGGGTTGAAGAAATCTTTATAGACAATTCTGCCATGATAAAGGGTTTTCATTTTTTCATTCTCATTTATGTTTTTGGTGTTTTCACCGATCGCAGCAATTAAGTCTGATGCCTTGAATTTTAATGCTATGCCATTTTCATCAGAATAGGCGTTCCACATAGCTACTGATTCTCTGTGATGTATAAGCCAACAACTGATAAAGTATTTTTGCTGTCTAATCTTTAAAGGCATTTCTGACCTGTTGGAATTTTGCTTATTGTTTTTTGCTGTAAGTTTTTCAACTTCCTCGCCATATTTTAGAAGCAACTGATTTAAACTGATGCCTTCATTCACATCTTCCATTTTATCCATTCTACTGAAGAAAATAGACTCTTCAATCACTAGCGATAGAAACTTATGGAAATCGAAGTAACCCCACAGGTAATTGTTTTCAGTAAGTTTTTTTCCAACTGGTTTAATATTCATATTCTCTTATTTAATTATCCATTTTTGAGGTGTCCATCCTTGTGGTCTGATTTCCTGATAGAATGAAGTTAAGGCATCACCATTTGCAGGGGGATTTATATGTGCAGGTGTTACTAATGAATCTTTGACACCTATGTAAAACTCTTCGATAACTGCCAATTCATCTTCAAAAGCAGGCGAAACACCAAAAGATTTCAGTTGAATGTATCTGGAAACAACAAACGCAACCAAGTCAGCAATCTGAATTAATTGCGAATGTTCTGACTTAGAAAAGAAGGGGATATCAATTATTTGGCAAAGCCTTTCAAGTTCGGCTTGCTTCTTCTTAGACTTTGGAATTTCTATTTGAGTAAATCCATCTGTAAATGACAAATCATCAGATAACAACTTTATTAATCGTTTATCATGTTCGCCTTCTTCATCAAAAATTACAACTGTTTTCCCTTTGTTGTTTTTCTTAGAACCATACTTCATTCTTTGCAAACTCAGAAGCACGTTAAGCGAACCTGCTTCGTATGGGAAATGTAACTTGTTGGCCAGCTGATGACCTTGCTTTTTCAATTCAAAATATCTTGCAGAGTCGATAGGACAAACAATCAATTTGCAGCTTCTCTCATTTACCCACATTAGCAATTCCTTGAATATTCTTTTTCGTTCTTCATGAGGGACATTATACCATTCCTTTCTGCCTCTGAATATCTGTGCTGACTTCAGTTCAGAGACCTCAATGCCGTGTATGTGAAGTAAATTCTTGAGAAAACTGGAATGCTCCCGATTGGTTTTGTGAATTTTAGTGGCATCAGAAACTACACCAACTAACACCTCAACTGGTTGTTCTGGATTAAACTTAGTTCCACAATGTCCGCTTTCGTCAACGTAACAGAAATACATATTTATTGGGGCTTGTTTTTAAATAGAATATTGAATTGCTCTGAAATCCCATCCAAAACACCATTAGCTCTTAAATCATCAAGTGAGCCGGAGCTGCCAGGAGGAATGGATTTGTATGTAAAGCTTGCTGTCATGCCACTTGCACCCAATGCGGCAACTTGCCATGGTTCAAGTTGTTTGGTTCTTTCTGGCCAATCACCGTGATGAATAATTCCACCAAAGTTTTTTGAAGGGTCATTGTAATCATAATAAAGAACGAACGGATGCTCGTCAATTACATTCCCTTTATCTGGTCTAAGACCTACAAATGTGTAAAGCATCCCAGCCGTACTTCCTGAAGCACCCATGATAAAACTATTACACTTGTCAACTAATCCGTTACTAGCAATAGGGCCGGGTAGCTCATGGTTTTCGATCTTCCTATACTCAAAATTGCCAACCATTTTTTTAAGGTCAGATTCGTCTGGTAGTTCGTCAAGCGGACAAAATTGGTTCTTTGCCATGTTTTATGTATTATTTATTTTCAACCTCACCTTCCCCGTCAACAACTGTTGCATCAACCCCTTTTTCTGCTCCCTCAACTTCTCCGCTTTGGCTTTAAGCAAGCTGATTTCTTTATCTGCCGCTTGCAGCACCTGGGCTATGGCGGTTTGTTCTTCCTTTGTTGGTGGTAACATTGTTTTCACTATACTGAAATCCTTGAATTTGCAATTCAATGTATCATCCACTAACCCTTGTGAGTTACGCCAAAATAGATTGGTCATTTTCGGCATCTTGAACAGGTATGAGAAGAAAATTGAGTCTGAATTTTTCTTTGGAGTGACGACCGTATATGCCGGGCTAACAATTCCTTCTAATTCAGACAATGCACTTCTTCCTTGCCACATTCGCATTGTGTTGTAGCCAATATCACCGGGGCAAATTCTTTTGTACTTGGACTTATCTTCATTTGATGTGTCCTTTTTTTCAGATTCATCTTGCGGATAAACTCCATTCTGACCGATAGAAAGCAAAGGCAAATCGTAGTATTTGGTTTCGTTTCTTTCGGTGAACATATCACCTAAATGCATTTCCTTCCACTCTCCACCAAACCCCTTCAACCTTTTCTTCCCCGTAAGCAATTGCTGCATGAGCCATTTTTTGCGGAGTTCTTTTTGGGCTATGAGTTTTTCGGTGGTGTGGATGGCGGCATCTGCCGTGCTGAGCACTTTGGCTATGGCTTTTTGCTCAGGGAGTGGGGGGAGTAAAAATTTAATTGTTTCTAAATCCCTTCCATAAATTGCTGCTACACTAGTTGTTCCGGTAGCAATACCTCTTAGCTGTCTTAATCCGTAATTTGAATTAAATGCACAGTTCATAAACGAATTCGATTCCACGAAAGAAGAATCAAACTTCATCCTCATCAAGTTAGAATTATAAACTGCAAAGGGCAGTTCATTATTCCAAATTGCGACCTTTCCTACTAATTCAAGAGTATTCCTTGTATTGAAAAGTAAATCACCTTTTATTAAAATATCTTCTTTATCGTATGTCTCATTCTCTGGGAGAAACTGAACTTTGTCAATTTTAATATTCCCTCTATCAAGATTACCCATTTTAATTACTGGAATACCAGTATTGGCTTCTGCATTTTCATAATTTCCACCTAATCGCCCTTCAACCAGAATATCTTTCAACTTTTTTAAATGCCAACCTTCAGGAATAGCATTGCCATAAAACACTTCTATTTGCTTAGCTTTTTCCATCATTTCGCCAATTGAGTTAGGTATTGGTTAATCTCAGCCTGCACTTTTACCAGTTCATCTTCCAGTTCATTAATTTCAGTTTGCACCGCAGCAATATCCACTTCGGCTTCCTCTTCAAAGGTGTCCACATATCGGGGGATGTTCAGGTTGAAATCGTTTTCCTGTATTTCTTCGGCTGTAGCTACATAACTGAACTTGTCTTCTGCCACACCGGGCTGTAATTTACCGGCTGCAAAATCACGATAGGTGTTTACAATGTTGTCAATATCGCTTTCACGCAGCTTGTTTTGGTTTTTGGCACTTTCGTAATGCTTGCTCGCATCTATAAACAAAAAGTTATTGCTTGTTTTTTGTTTGTTGAAAATGAGAATAGCTGCCGGAATACCTGTACCAAAAAAAAGATTTGCAGGTAAGCCAATTACTGCTTCGAGCAGGTTTTCTTCAATGGTGCGTTGGCGTATGCGGCCTTCGCTGCTACCACGAAACAATACACCGTGTGGCACAACCACACCTGCTTTGCCGTGTTCGTTTAGCGTTTCAATCATGTGGCTAATAAATGCCCAGTCGCCTTTGCTTTTGGGTGGCACACCTCTCCAAAAACGGTTGTATTTATCGGTTTCAGGGTCGTAGCTGACGGTAGTTTTGTCCCCTTCTTTGTCTTCTACCTTTCCCCATTTGTCTAGAGAGAATGGCGGATTTGCCACTACCGTATCAAACTTCATCAGCGTATCGCCTTCTTTCAGTTTAGGGTTGCGTATGGTATCGCCCCAACGAATAGTAGCATTGTCGAATCCGTGCAAAAACATGTTCATTACCGCCAAAGCCCAGGTGCTTCCATTGGCTTCTTGTCCGTAAAGCGAAAAATTATCCGAACCAACTTCTTCACCTGCTTTAATTAAGAGAGAAGCCGAACCGCAGGTTGGATCACAAATGCGTGAACCAGGTTTTGATTTGGTGAGTTTGGCAATCAACGTAGAAACCTCTTTTGGTGTAAAAAATTCACCTGCTTTTTTTCCGGCATCACTGGCAAAATTTTCAATCAGGAACATATAGGCCCCGCCGATAATGTCATTGCCATCTAAATGAGAAGGTCGTAAATCTAGTTTGTCCGATTTGAAATCAATGAGCAGGGTTTTTAGGCGTTGGTTTTTATCTTTAGGTTCACCCAGTTTGCTGCTGTTAAAGTCGATGTTTTGGAAAATTCCTGCACCGTCTTCACTATATAACTTTTCACGGTTGGCTTCTTCCAAGTCCGTCAACGCAATATTGATGATTTCACCAATATTGGCTTCGTTTCGGTGGTCATATAGATATTTAAAATGGCTATGCTCCGGCACAACAAAGCGTTCGTGTTGCATGGCTCGTTTGGCACGTTCCACATCACCATTGTATTTGGCTAAATAGGCTTCCATTTTATCATCATGCACATCGCTGAGATATTTAAGGAACAGCATTGTAAGCACATAGTCTTTGTAAACGCTTGGGTCAATGCTACCTCTAAAGGTGTCGCAAGCTTTCCAAACTGCATCGTTGATGCCTTTCTGAGTTATTTTTGTCATTGTATTTGTTTTTTACTGATTACTAATTTTTCTCTTGGTATTTCAAGAACGAGCACTTGAAAGTTCTTTAATAAAAAAAAGCAGAGCTCGCTCTTCTTTAATTAAAGTGCCTCTTCCAGTACGATTTCTGCATCGCTACTTAAATCTAGAGCGCTGAGATTATCGATCAGGGGAATGATAACAGGGGACCACGCCTGTGATGACTTTTCGATCAGCTCAAAAATGCCCATCACTGGATTTTCAGGGTCAGTACTTTCAAATTTTGAGGAATCTTTTAACATGGCCAGGCCAAGCAAAACCTGCCCAAACTTATACTTACCTTCAATAGAAAGGGCGTCTTCGGGTTTAGCACCTCGAATTTCGGTGCGTAGGTGCAAATTGTCTATATTAATGAAAAAATCGTAGCCGTCTTCCTCACTTCCCAACACCTTTAGTGCTGAGTTTTTGTCGAAACCCTGTTCCTCCCAAGTATGTCCGCTTCGGCCGTCCTTGCTTACTTCAATGATTGTTGGCAAAGCAAAGCTTGCAGGTTGAGTTTCTTCAGCGCCTTCATTAGATTCGCTTGGTCTTCTTCTGGTAGTTGGAGTAGATGGTGGGGCGGGTTGCTGTTGTCTTGTCACCAATACATAAAATTCTTCTGTAATGGGCTCAATTCGGCTCACATCCATGATCTCGGTGCGAATTTTCAAGCTATCGCCAATCGCATAACCAGTCAAGTTGATATTCAGGTAGCCAAATCCGTTCCAAAGATTTAAATCTGCATTTGATGTTTCTTCATCATTGACAAATGCCTTAAACTCGCCTTGGTCTTTGGCCCGGGCAAAATAATCGTTTACTACATCGGTTTTGTAAGTCACTCGAAAGCGGCTGCCTAATTGAGCTTGTTTCGGTTTGTCTTTGGGAAACTTCTTTTCGAGGGTAAAAAAGGTAGGAAATTGTTTTCCTTGGAATTCCAATGCCGCTGCTGCGGGCTGTGTGTAGAATGGGTTTTGTAACTGCTGGCCTGTGATAAAAAGCTTAGATAACGTTGGAGATGTGTGCAGTATTTCTTTTAACACATCAGCGAGTGGCTTCTGGTCTGATAAACGATGTTCAACATCTTCTCTGCGCCTTTTATCTTTGAGCTCTCGTAACCCGGGATGATTCTTTATCAGGTCTTCGAGTTCTGCCTCTATTTCGAAACGAAGGGTGTCGTTACTCAGACGGTCACGGCTGTTCATGAACAAATCTTCACGGGCTCGCCCTTCTATTTCGCTGCAATCCAACATAACTAAAATAGATTGTTGTAGATAGCTCATCCCAACTCTTTGACGACTGAAAAACGCCTTGGACAAGTGACCGTGTGTTTGTCCATTAATGGTAAAAATCACCCCTTCATCGGTAGAATAATTTTTGTGTTTATCTCGCTTAAAAGCATAAATGGCATATTTCATTGATTGCCCAGAAACCGTCAAACTACCCGTTGTTGGAAAACCATCTTCCACATTATCGGAGCGGTCCTCATCAACGCGTACAGATAAACCTGCAAGTGTGGTTTCATAAGAATTAGCACTATAATCCCTTCTTTCGTACAATTTGATCGGCAATGCAAGTTGTGGCATTAGTAGTGACAACCTATAGTATAGGTTTAGAATAACTGGCGACCTTAAGCCGGAACCTATTTTATAATTATACATTTTTAGATAGGTTCCATATTCCATGGGCTTACCATAAGGTTCAGGGTGAGCGGAAGGAAGAATAGGCAAGGACTTCGCATCAAAAGCAAGGATTTCGTTGGCCGGGGCTAAATATTTATAGGTTGAGCTGCGCATACCCTGTTTAGGATCTTCTCTACGAATAATAGTAAAGCCCCATTTGTCCTTAGATGAATCTGTTTCATGGGCTGCAACTTCCGGATTCCTTTTGGAAATAACTAGCTGGATATTGTGATCTCCGCAAAAACGGAATACACCGGTCCCCCCCATGTTAAACTTTCCTTGAACAAAAGGGATCCGTAATTTATTTGACTTGCGTATTGATAGAATGGTATCGGCCAGCTTATTGGGCGATTGTCCTTCGCCAAAGTCAAAAATCGCATAATTTGGGTCTTTTTTGGCACCCGTAGCTACAAAACCAATATTTTGAGCAAGCCTACTCCTTTCGGCTGGCGTAATGTTAGTGAGATTACCCTCGGCAATATTGTAATATTCTTGAAGTGCTTTCCGAATACTATTTGGGGCGTTTGAGCTTGTGGGGTCAATATTACGCTTCAGACATTCCCCCATTAAAACAGCGTCAACTGAGTTGATAAACTTCTCTACGATAGCCGATTCAGGTCGACTTTGCTGATTACCAATCACCGAAAAATTATTTTCCTCCCCTCCAAAACACTGCCAATGGGCAGGGTCTTCCCACATATCATACTTTTTCAGGAGTTTGATAACTTCCTGTTCCGATTCAGCCTTGACAAGTTCAAGGCAAATTTGTTCGTTCTTAGTCATATTCATTTATTTAAAGGTTTGTTTTCGTAATGTGTTATTTATTTAATTGCGTTGATTATTTGTTGTTGAATTTGCTTTTCTCTTAGTGTTTCAATTTCCTTCTTCAAAGATTTTTCCTTGTGGCGGAGTTTCGTGATTTGCAGAATAGCCTTTTGCGTTTCAATGCTCGGCACTGCTATTTCTAAATTTTCTAAAACCTGTTTTGAAATAGATGGGATGGAAGTTCCGATTGCTTGCCCTTTCAATACTATTTGTGTTGAGTGGCTGTTAAGCACCCAAGCTAAATATTGAGGCAACAATTTTTTGTCGGTTGGTCTGATAACAAAAAAGGAAGTAGAAGCCACTGAAGGTTCGATGTGGTTTTCAAAAACGGCTGCAAAATTTTTGGTCCCCTTGGCAGCAAAAAGAACATCACCATCTTTCAGTAAGTGTTTTTCAGAAATGCCGTCAGTCACCAAGTCAGGATGTAAAACAGCATGCAACTGACCGAATTCGTCAAAATGTTTAGACTGTAGATACACTAATTCGCCAACGCCTGAGGGCTTTGCAAATAGTCCAGTTTGGATGTGTGTGATATCTTTTATTAGCGTTTTCATAATTTATTCCTTTGTAATGACGCTACAAAAATAAACAAAGTTTTCTAATAACCAAACTTTTTCTTAAAATTTTTCTAAGTAGGGGCCCTACAAATAAAAGATGTCTTGTCTGTACTGTCTTTGGTGCGTAGGGAAAAAGTGGCTCTTTTGCCTTTGCAGCAGGGTCGGCTTATGTGTCGGGCAAAGCCAAATGTGCCACTTGTGGGTGGCAGAAATTCAATTTTTTTGTGCGGTGGGGTGTTTTATTTTTTCTTGGGTCGGCTTGTGTGTCGCCAAGTTGGTCTGGTGGTCTCTGTCGAGATACAGCGAAATTGTCTGTCGTGTTAAGGTCTTCCGGAAAGTCTGGTCAAGATGTCAAAGGTCGATGGTTTAATTGTCTCGTTGATGGTTGTAGTGTTGTCTTTTAGGCTTGCTTGTAACGTTTTGCAGATTTGCGATGGGTGGGCTTTACAGCCCAAATGTTCATTCGGAGAACTGCACTTTCTGCTACCACAAAACATCCTGCGTAGCACGAAACCCCGCCTATTGCAAATGTGCTGTTAGTGCCTAGTGCTTTTATGTCAGTCAGTTATTATTAATTTGTCTGTTGTAATTGTTTTGTTGTCTTGTGTTAAGTGGATAAAGTAGAGTCCCATTGGTAAATTGTCTCGGT
>Ga0214917_10001723_pt1 | contig 27834 bp, 34 predicted proteins | sample LL_1208_BB_MetaG_FD_177983 | JGI IMG/M metagenome (GOLD analysis project Ga0214917, IMG submission 177983) | Freshwater microbial communities from Lake Lanier, Atlanta, Georgia, United States - LL_1208_BB | ecosystem: Environmental > Aquatic > Freshwater > Lake | place: USA: Georgia | collected... | reverse complement strand
GTTCACCAAATCGTTTTGATGCCTTGGTACACCTGAAGTTTTTTGTCGCCGGTCACCAGCGGCACTCCCAGCGTGGAGGTCGTCGCCACGATGATTCGGTCCGCCGGGTCGCCGTGCATCGGTTCTGCCAAACCGCCGGCGAGGACGGCGATGTCGGCGGAGACCGACTCGACCCTGATTTCGGGCAGGCTGTTCATGTCCGCCAGCCACTGGTCGAGCGGCATGCTCAATCGCAGCCGATCGCGGCGCATCGCAGTCGCGATTTCAAGCAGACTGATTGCGGAGACGACGATCTGGCCAGGATCGCCGTGCGCTGCGAGCGTCCGCTCGGCCCTCCTGGAAAGGCCCGGCGCACGAGTCAGCCACCACACCAGGACATGGGTGTCGATGACGATCAACGGTTCATGTCCCATTCGTCGGCAGGCACAACCGGCTCGAACGGCTGGTCGTAGCGGAGCAGGCTGCCTTTCAATCGGCCGCGGGCCGCCTGGGCGGCGTCGGGTGGCGGCGTCGGCGGGGAGATTTCCGCGATCACCCTCCCACGGAGCGTCACGGAAAGCCGCTCGCCTCGCGCGACCCGAGCGAGGTATTCCGGCAGGTGCTGCCTCAGGGTTGTCACGTTCACACCGGACATCTCACCCTCCTTGTGTACATCTCAAACGTACAGTTTGGGCGTCGGCGTGTCAAGCCGGACGACCGCGTCGACCGCCCGGAAGGACGACGCACCTATCCGTCCGCCCGGGGGCGGTGGATCGGGAACAGGATCACGTCGCGGATGCTCGGGGCCGCCGTCAAGAACATCACGAGGCGGTCGATGCCGATGCCCAGGCCGCCCGCCGGCGGCATGCCGTGCCGCAGCGCCTTGATGAAGTCGGTGTCCATGCGGGCCATCGACTCGTCGGCGGCGAGGCCCGCGAGTTGCGTGCGGAACAGCTCTTCCTGGAGGTCGGGATCGTTGAGTTCCGTGTAGGCGTTCGCCAACTCGATGCCGGCCACGTAGAGCTCGAACCGCTCGGCCACGTGCGGATGCCCCGTCTTCCGCTTCGTGAGCGGGCAGACCGCCGCGGGATAGTCGATCACGAACACCGGCCCCGAGAGCGTCTTCTCGACCGTGGCCTCGAAGAGGTCGCTCTTCACGACGTCGGGATGCCGATTGGCCGTCTCGATGCCATGCTGCGCCGCCGTCGCGGCCACGCTCGCGGGATCCACGGGATTGCAGCCGGTCACCTCCCGCAGGAGATCGTCATACTTCACCCGCCGGAACGGCGGCGTGAGATCGACCGTGTGGCCCATCCACTCGAACCGGGCCGGCGTGCCCGCGGCCTGCGCCGTCGCCACCAGGATCGCCTCGGTGAGGTCCATCATCGATCGATAGTCGCCGTAGGCCTCGTAGGCCTCGAGCATCGTGAACTCGGGATTGTGCCGCGGGCTCACGCCCTCGTTGCGGTACACGCGGCCCAGCTCGAACACCCGCTCCATGCCGCCGACGAGCAGCCGCTTGAGATGCAGCTCGAGCGCGATCCGGAGCACGAGCGGCATGTCGAGCGCGTTGTGATGGGTCTTGAACGGCCGGGCTGCGGCGCCGCCGGCACTCTCCTGGAGCGTCGGCCCCTCCACCTCGAGGTAGCCGCGATCCGCGAGCACCCGTCGCACCGCCTCCACGATCCGACTGCGGGCCACGAACCGGTCGCGAACGCCCTCGCCGTGGATCAGGTCCAGGTATCGCATCCGCTGGCGGAGGTCGGCGTCGACGAGGCCGTGATACTTGTCGGGGGGCGTCTCGAGCGACTTCGTCAGGAAGTCGATCCCCGACGCGAACACGGTCATCTCACCGGTCTTCGACCAGCCGAGCCGGCCGTCGATGCCGATGATGTCGCCGAGGTCGAGACAGCCCACGACCTTCCACGCCTCGGGACCGACCTGCTTCTTGCCCAGCATGATCTGGATCCGGCCCGTCCGATCGTGGAGGTCGATGAACACGAGGCTGCCGGCGCTCCGCAGCAGCATGATCCGCCCCGCCACCCGCACGGTCGGACCATCCTCTGCGGCCTTGTCGAGGGCGTCGCCGCGGGCACGGACGTCGGCCATGGGCAGCGCCCCGTCGAACCGCCGGCCCCAGGGATCGACGCCGAGGCTCACGAGCTTGTCGAGCTTGTCGCGACGGGCCTTCTCGAGCTGGGCACCGGTGCCCTTGGGTGAATCTGTCTGTGCGGACGACTCGTGCATGCATGCACCTACGAAAAAGGCTGGCTCCGGCCCGACGCCGCAGTGAACTCACGATTGTCGGCTGTGCAGCGCGTTTGGAGAAGCCCCTGCGGTCGTGCCCCTGTGGTGTGGGTCGGGGTTGCCCCCGCCCTCTCGCCGGACGTTCGCTTCGGGCATCCATGCCCTCCGCTCACTCGACTCCGACTGCGCTTCGCCATCCTGGCTTCGCTTGTCTCCGTACGCCGGCTCGAGGGCAGGGGCAACCCCTCCCGGATTCGTGCCCCGAATTGTTCTCATCGTTGGTCGTGGCGACGGGGTGGCGTTATCGTGTATTTATGCTCTCGTCCGACCGTCCGTCGTTGTTCAGTGTCGAGCTGCGGACTGCGGCGTGGGGGGAGCTCGTGGCCTGGTATCGAAATGTGCTCGGGCTGAAGGTGCTCGTCCGCGTCGTCGATGACGGCTACGCGCTGCTCGCGGCGGGCGACACGCGGCTGGCGATCCTCGCCCGGCCGGCGGCCGGGCCGGTGAGCGGCCGGTGGAGCCTCGGCTTCGAGGTGGCCGATCTCGACGCCGTCCACACGCGGCTGGTTGCCAGCGGCAGCACGGCCGCGCCCTCCGTCCATCCCGAGGGCTTTCGGGAACTCGTCGTCGCCGACCCCGACGGCAATCGCATCCGCCTCTTCGCCTGGGCAGACCATCACGCATGACCGAGTCGCTTCATCCGCCGGCCCTGATCGGCATCCTCACCGTCTCCGACCGCGCCAGCCGCGGCGACTACGCCGACGAAGGCGGCCCCGCGATTCGCGGCTACCTCGCCGAGGTGCTGGCCTCGCCCTGGCAGGCCCGCGAACGGATCGTGCCAGACGAATTCGATGCGATCTCCGCTGCAATCCACGAGCTGGCCGCTGCGGGCTGCTGCCTGGTGGTGACGACCGGCGGCACCGGTCCCGCGCCCCGTGACGTGACGCCCGAGGCCACCGAGCGGGTGTGCGCGAAGATGCTCCCAGGATTTGGCGAACTCATGCGGCAGGTGTCGCTGAAGTACGTGCCCACGGCGATCCTGTCGCGGCAGACGGCGGGCGTCTGCGGCACCGCCCTCGTCGTGAACCTGCCTGGCCGGCCGAAGAGCATCCGCGAGTGCCTCGACGCCGTGTTCCCCGCGATCCCCTATTGCGTCGATCTCATTCACACGGGGAACGCCGCCGCGCCGCGGCTCGAGACGCACCCGGAACGTCTCCTGGCCTTCCGGCCGAAGGAGCCCGGCCGGTTGCCAACCAATACGCCGTGAGGGGCTGCCCGTGCCCCAGGAGCCGGCGTATGCCGCCGAGCGTAGGCAGGATGCCGAAAGCGAAGGCGGCATCGAGCGAGCAAAGGCATGGATGCCGTAGCGAGCGTCCGGCGACGGGGCATGGGCAGCCCCGAACCCACGCCACAGGAGGTCGACCCACGGAGGAAGAGACGGGCTCGCAAACTACGCGAGCGCCTTTGCGATTTCGGGGGCGAAGTAGGTGAGGATGCCGTCGGCACCTGCCCGCTTGATCACGAGCACGCTTTCGAGGGCCGCATGCGGGCCGTCGATCCAGCCCGCCGCCGCGGCCGCCCGGATCATCGCATACTCGCCGCTCACCTGATAGGCGAACGTCGGCAGGCCGAACTCTCGCTTCACGCGGTGGATGATGTCGAGCGCCGTGCCGGCGGGCTTTACCATCACCATGTCGGCCCCTTCGGCGACGTCGAGCGCCACCTCGCGGATCGCCTCGTCGCTGTTCGCCGGACTCATCTGGTAGGTCTGCTTGTCGCCCACGCCGAGCGACCGGGCCGTGCCGAGCGCCTGCCGGCTGCCGACGGCGTCACGAAACGGCCCATAGAAAGCCGAGGCATACTTCGCGGCATACGAGAGAATGCAGACGTCCTGTCGGCCTGCGGCATCGAGGGCCCAGCGGATCCGCCCCACGCGACCGTCCATCATGTCGGACGGGGCCACGACCTGGCAGCCCGCCTCGGCGAGCACGACGGCCTGCCGGCAGAGCACCTCGACCGTCTCGTCGTTGAGTATCCGGCCATCCCGCAGGAGGCCGTCGTGGCCGTGGGTCGTGTAGGGATCGAGGGCCACGTCGCAGATGATGCCGACGGTGTCGCCGACCGCCTGACGGACGGCCCGCACCGTGCGGCAGGCGAGGCTCTCGGGATCGACCGCCTGACGGCCGTCGTCGCTCTTGTCCGCGGCCTCGACCACCGGGAAGACCGCGATCGCCGGGATGCCGAGCGCAGCCGCCTGCTCGGCCGCCCGCGCGACACCGTCGATCGGGAGCCGCTCCACGCCCGGCATGCTGGGCACCGGCACGGGCACCCCGCCCTCGTGCACGAAGAGCGGCCAGACGAGGTCGGCCGGCGTGAGCACCGTCTCGGCGACGGCCCGGCGCAGCCAGGCATGCTGCCGGGTGCGGCGGAGGCGGGTCGTGGGAAAGCTGCCGTCGTGGTACATGGTCAGCGGGCATCCACGCAGACGGCGGTGGCGAGGGCGGGTGCGTTGCCGACCTGTTCGCCGACGAGCGTCGCCACCGCGCACGACTCGTCGGTCTCCCATACGGCCACCCGCCGCGCGATCACGCCGAGATCCCCGAGCACGTTCGGCGCCACCACCTCGAGCAGGTAGCGGGCCATGTTCTCCGCGGTCGGGTTCCAGGGCATCACGAAATACTTCGTCGGCTGCACCATCCGCACCGCGGCCAGCGCGTTGTCGTCCTCCTCGAACACGAGGAAGGCATGGTCCCAGTTGGCGTCGAGCCAGCCGAGCATCCGCCTCTTGATCAGCGAGAAATCGACCACCCGCCCCACGTCGTCCACCTCGGCGCCGCCCGAGTCGCCCACGACCTCGACGTCCACCCGGTAGTTATGGCCGTGGAAGAAGGCGCACTTGCTCTCGTGCCGGTAGAGCCTGTGGCCGGCACAGAACGTGAGTTGACGGACGAGAGAGAGTTGCGTAAAGCCGGTATCGTGCATGGGAACGCCTCGAAGGACTCACGTCTACTATACTGCCCGCCCGCGGCCACGGGTGCTCGGTAGCCTCTTTCTCACCTCGGAATCCCCATGATCCTCGTCACCGGCGGCGCCGGCTTCATCGGCTCCAATTTCGTGCTCGACTGGCTGGCCGGCGGCGGCGAGCCGGTCGTGAACCTCGACGCGCTCACCTACGCGGGCAACCTCGAGAACCTGGCCTCCCTGGCCGGCGACCCGCGGCACGTGTTCGTCCGCGGCGGTATCGGCGACCGCGAGCTCGTGGCCGGGCTGCTCGCGACGCACGGCATTCGCGCGATCGTGCACTTCGCGGCGGAGAGCCACGTCGATCGTTCGATCCACGGTCCCGAGGACTTCATCGAGACGAACATCGTCGGCACGTTTCGGCTTTTGGAAGCGGCGCGGGCATATTGGTCGGCCCTGAGCGATGCCCACCGGGCGGCCTTCCGCTTCCTGCACGTCTCCACCGACGAGGTCTACGGGTCGCTCGCCGCCGACGACCCGCCGTTCGCCGAGACGAACCAGTACCAGCCCAACAGCCCCTACTCGGCGAGCAAGGCCGCCTCCGACCACCTCGTCCGTGGCTATCACCACACCTACGGCCTGCCCGTCGTCACGACCAACTGCTCCAACAACTACGGGCCGTTGCAGTTCCCCGAGAAGCTGATCCCGCTCGTGATCGCCAACGCGCTGGCCGGCAAGCCGCTGCCGATCTACGGCGACGGCCGGCAGATCCGTGACTGGCTCTACGTGGGGGACCACTGCAGCGCGATCCGCCGCGTGCTGGCCGCGGGGCGGCTCGGCGAGGTCTACAACATCGGCGGGTCGAGCGAGCAGGCCAACATCGACGTGGTGCACACGCTCTGCCGCATCCTCGACGAGGAGCGGCCGCGGGCCGACGGGAAGCCTTATGCGGAGCAGATCACGTACGTGAAAGACCGCCCCGGCCACGACCGCCGCTACGCGATCGATGCCCGCAAGATCACGGACGAGCTCGGCTGGACGCCGGCCGAGACGTTCGAGACCGGCATCCGCCGCACGGTCCGCTGGTATCTCGATCATCAGCCCTGGGTCGCAAACGTCACCAGCGGCGCCTACCGCGACTGGATCGCCAAGCACTACGCGGGCTGACGCGGAGCCCCGCCGCTTACAGTTGCGTGGGGTTCGGCGCGTCGCCGTACACCGCCTTCGGGTCGAAGGCCTTCTCGTGCTCGAGGAACTCGAGCGCCGTGCCCGCGGCCCGCTCCGCCCCCACCGGCACCTTGCGATAGAAGCACGAGCGGTAACCGACGTGGCAGCTGGCGCCGCCGGCGATTTCGACCCGCAGCCAGATGCAGTCCTGGTCGTCGTCGATCCGCATCTCCGCGACCTTCTGGACAAGCCCGCTGGTGGCCCCCTTGTGCCAGAGCTGCCGGCGGCTTCGGCTCCAGTAATGGGCCTCGCCGGTCTCGATCGTTTTCTCGAGCGCCTCGCGGTTCATCACCGCCACCATGAGCACCTCGCCGGAGTGGAAGTCGGTGGTGACGCAGGGGATGTATCCCTGGGCATCGAACTTCGGGGCCAGCTCCCGCCCCTCCTCGACCTGCTCCACCGTCACCCGCCGCCCGAACAGGGCTTCGTTCTCCGACGCATGCGACACGACTCGGCTCCTCGCGATGGGGTCCATGTGACTGCTACTATACACCCCGGTATCCGGAGGCCGTTCGCGGTGCGCACGGCCGGCCGGACGGAGCCGTTTCGCCCCGGAGCCCGGTCATGCAACCCGTTCCTCGTCGCGCCGTCGCGGTCGCCCTCCTGGCCGCGCTCTTGGCCGCCCTCGCAGCCTCTTCATCCCGGGCCACCGACTGGCCGACGTTTCGCGGCGCCGGCCGCACCGGCGTGGCCCCCGACACCGACCTGCTCGAATCCTGGCCCGCCGACGGGCCCCCGCTCGTCTGGGCCGCGGCCGGCGCCGGCCGCGGCTATGCCAGCCCCGCGATCGCCGGCGGACGCATCTTCACGCTCGGCGACGGCCTCTCCACGGCCAGCGACGCCGACGAGTATCTGTCGTGCTTCGACCGGGCCACGGGGCGGCAGCTCTGGAAGACGAAGACGGGCGCGGCCTGGACCGACGGCCAGCCCACCTGGCAAAGCTCCCGCAGCACACCCACCGTGGACGGCGACCGCGTCTACGTGCTCTCGCCGTTCGGCCTGCTCCTGGCCTGCTCGGTCGCCGACGGCCGCGAATTGTTCCGCGTCGACCTCAAAAACGACCTGGGAGGCACGAAGGGAGACAGCTGGGGTTACAGCGAGAGCGTGACGATCGACGGCGACATGCTCGTCTGCACGCCGGGTGGCGACAAGGCGACGCTCGCCGCGCTCGACAAATTGACGGGCAAGGTCCGCTGGACGTGCCGCGTGCCGGGCGACCGCGGCGCGGGCCACGCCTCCGTCGTGATCGCGACCGTGGGGGGCCGCAAGGTCTACGTGCAGACGACCGCCGGCGGCGCGTTCGGCGTCGATGCCGCCTCGGGCAAGCTTCTCTGGACGTATCCGATCGACAGGACGACGGCCGTGATTCCCACGCCCATCGTGCGGGGCGATCTCGTCTTCTTCGCCGCCGGCTACAAGCGCGGCGGCGCGCTCCTGAGGCAGGTGCCCGCGGCCGACGGCGGGGTGACGGTGGAGGAGATCTATCCGCTCAACACCGACCTCGCCAACAAGCACGGCGGCATCGTGCTCGTGGGCGACCATCTCTATGGCGACTCCGACGACAAGGGCATCCCGTTCTGCGCCGAGCTGACGACGGGCAAGCTCGCCTGGAAAGAGCGGGGCAGCGGCAAGAACTCCGCCTCCATCATCGCCGCCGATGGCCACCTCTACATCCGCTACTCCGACGGCACGCTCTCGCTCGTGAAGGCGGATCCGGCGGCCTACACGGAGGTCTCGTCGTTCCAGGTGCCGGGCAGCGGCGACCGGCCGAGCTGGGCGCATGCCGTGATCGTGGACGGCCGCCTCTACCTCCGCGAAGGCGACGCCCTCCTCTGTTACGACGTCCGGGCGAAGTAACAGCCCACTCTTCCAGCTCACTCCAGCCGTGAGGGGTTGCCCACGCCCCGGGAGCCGGCGTATGCCCGGGCACCGATCCGCTTTAGCGGATTGGTCGGCGCAGGCAGGATGCCGGAGCGCAGGCGGCATCCGAGCGAGCGAAGGACAGGATGTCCGCAGCGAGCGTCCGGCTCCCGGGGCGTGGGCAACCCCGGGAGCGACCATGACGCCTGCACACGCTCGGTAAGCCGCCTCAGTCAGCGCACTCGTCGACCGCCTTGTAGACGAGGCCCCCGACGATGCCGCCCACGATCGGCGCCACCCAGAAGAGCCACAGCTGCTGGAGGGCCCAGCCGCCGGCGAACACGGCCGTCGCGGTGCTGCGGGCCGGATTCACGCTCGTGTTGGTGACCGGGATGCTCACGAGGTGGATCAGCGTGAGGCAGAGGCCGATCGCGATCGGGGCGATCGCGCTGCCCGCCTTCTTGTCCGTGGCGCCGTGGATGACGAACAGGAACACGGCCGTGAGCACCGCCTCGATGATGAAGCAGCTCTCCCAGGGATAGCCTCCCGGCGAATGGTCCGCGAAGCCGTTGGAGGCGAAGCCGCTGTCGGCCGCGCTGAAGCCCTGAAGACCCTTGGCCACGAGGTAGAGCACACCCGCGCCACCGATGCCCCCCACCACCTGGGCGATCCAGTAGCCGATCAGGTCCTTGGCCGGAAACCGGCCGCTGGCCACGAGACCTGCGGTCACGGCGGGATTGAGGTGGCAGCCCGAGATGTGGCCGATCGCCACGGCCATCGAGAGGACGGTGAGTCCGAACGCCAGCGACACCCCCAGGAAGCCGATGCCGAGCTCCGGATAGGCGGCGGCCAGCACGGCGCTGCCGCAGCCTCCCAACACGAGCCAAAACGTTCCGATCGCCTCGGCCACCAGCTTGCCCATGATCGTCTCCTGCATCGTAGTGAGCTGTGAATCGTGCCGTTCCGCAGGTCCCATCGCTTCCGCTCCGGGCTTCCCGGGTCGGCGGGTCCAGTCGCGGCGGGTCCAGTCGCGGCGGGGCGGCACTCTGCCCCCGCCGCTGAGCGGGCACCCTAGGCCGACTGCGGCTCGGCAGTCAATTCCAATTCCCGGGCCCGATCAGGGCGAGGAGCCGCGGCGCGAACACGACGACGCCCACGACGACCGCCGTTCCGGCGGCCACGAGCACCGCGGCGCTCGCCATGTCGAGCGCGTCGCGGAGCCGGGGATGCCGTCGGCTCCCCGGTCCGCGGGCCAACGACTCCAGCGCCGTGTTGAACACCTCAGCGACGAGCACGCCGCCGATCGCCACCGCCAGCAGGCACCACTCGGCCGCGGTCACGCGGAACCATGCCCCAGCCACGATCACGGCGACCGCGACGGGCAGATGAACGGCGAAGCTCGACTGGCTGCGAAGGGCCCGCGAGCAGCCCCGAAACGCGTCGGTGAACTTGTGCTGCCAGGTGCGCCGGCCGTGCCGCACGGACTCACCCGACCTTCACGTAGGGATCGCCCTTCTTCCAGTTGCACGGGCAGAGTTCGTCGCTCTGCAGGGCGTCGAGCACGCGGAGCACCTCGGCCACGTTGCGGCCGACGCGGCCCTGGTTGACGTCCACCCACTGGATCACGCCATGCGGATCGACGATGAACGTGGCCCGCAGGCAGTAGCCCTCGGTCTTCTCCAGGATGCCCAATTCGGGGGCGAGCTTCTGCGCGGCGATGAGCGGGTAACCGAGGTTCGTGAGGTCGGCGTGGGCCCGCCGCCAGGCGAGGTGCGACCACTCGTTGTCGGTGCTGCCGCCGACGACGCTCGTGTCGCGGTCGGCGAAGGCCTTGAGCTGCTTGTTGAACTCGGCCAGTTCCGTCGGACAGACAAACGTGAAGTCCTTCGGATAGAAAAAGTAGACGACCCACTTGCCCGCGTAGTCGGCGTTGGTGAGCAGCTTCATGTCGTCCTTGCCGGTGCCGACGCAGGCCTGACAGGAAAACTGGGGGAACGAGTCGCCGACGGTGAGCATGCTGCTTCTCCCGAGGTAAGCCGGACTGATGTCGAGTGTGCAGAGTCTACGGACCCCCCGGAGGCGGTTCAACGGTGGCCGCGGGCGGGATTGCGGCAGGTGGCGCATACTGAGCGGCGATGAGCCTTCCCTCGCCCGCCGCCGACCCCGCCCCACACGACCCACGGCTGCACCATGACCCGGTGAGCGGCCGCACGGTCTTCGTCGCACCCACGCGGGCCACGCGGCCGCACGACGCCGACCGGCCGGCCGACGCCGCCGGCACGTCAGCTCCCCGCGACTGGTGCCCGTTCTGCGCCGGCAACGAGCACCGCACCCCGCCGGCCTGGCTGCGGGCGCCGGCCGACGCCGCGGGGCCATGGCAGGCGCGGATCGTTCCCAACCTCTATCCGTTCGCGGTCGAGGATCCGCTCGCCGGCGACCCGGCCGTCGGACAGGTCCCGCCGCAGCCCCGGCCGGCCCACGGCGTGCACGACGTCGTGATCGAGTCGGCTGCGCACGAACGGGCGATCACGGCAGTCGCCGCCGATGCCTGGCGGGACGTCTGGGAACTCTGCCGCCGCCGGCTCGAGATGCTCGCCGGCAGGAGCGACCTCGCCTGGGCGACGATCTTCAAAAACTCGGGTCCGCGGGCGGGTGCGTCGCTCGAGCATCTGCACAGCCAGCTCGTGGCACTCGACTTCGTGCCCGCCGTGATGCAGTGTGAGATGGTCGCCACCGCTCGCTCACCCGGGCTGTTCGCCGACGTGATCACCGCCGCCGACGCCACCGGACTGATCGTCGCCGAGCGTGCCGATGTCGTGCTGCTGGTGCCGGCTGCGCCGCGGCAGCCGTTCGAGGCCTGGATTCTCCCGCGAACGCCCGAACCTTTCTTCCACGCCACGTCCGCGTCCCGCGTGGCGGCCGTCGCCGAACTCACGCAGCTCTACGTCGGGCGGCTCGAGCGGCTGGTGCCCGGCAGTCACTTCAACTGGTGGCTCCACCAGCTGCCGTTCGGCAGCCGGGCGTCCGCCGGTGTTCGTGCCGCCTGGCACTGGCACCTCGAAATCCTCCCCCGCCTCAGCTCCTTCGCCGGCTTCGAACTCGCCACGGGCTGTCACATCACACCGCTCTCGGCCGCGGAATCGGCGGTGCGGCTGAGAGCGGCCGGTTCATAGCCCGCATGCGGTCCTCCACCCCCACGGAACCACGCGATGCACCCCGCCGTACGCTTCGTCTTCGTCCTGCATGATCACCAGCCGGTCGGCAACTTCGACGGCGTCTTCGAGCAGGCCTACATCGACAGCTACCGACCATTCCTCGACCTGCTGGAGCGACACCCCGGCATCCGTCTCGCCCTGCACACGAGCGGCCCGCTGGCCGAGTGGCTCGACCGCCGTCATCCGGACTACCTCGACCGGCTGGCCGCCCTCGCCTCCCGCGGTCAGATCGAGATCGTGGGGGGTGGCTTCTACGAGCCCGTGCTCGCGATGCTGCCGGCCCGCGACCGGATCGCCCAGATCACGAGCTACACCCGGTGGCTGGAGCAGCGCCTCCACACGAAGGTGTCGGGCATGTGGATCGCCGAACGAGTCTGGGATCCCGGCATGACCCGCGACGTCGCGGCGGCCGGGATCGACTGGACGATCCTCGACGACTCGCACTTCAAGGCCGCGGGCCTCGCCGACGACCAGCTCGACCGCCACTGGCTCACGGAGGGGGACGGCGCGACGCTCGCGGTGTTTCCGGTCAGCGAGCGGCTGCGGTACGTGATCCCGTTCGCTGCCCCCGAGGCCACACTCGATCACCTGCGGTTTCTCGCCGCCCGCCGCCATGGCGCCTTGGCCGTATTCGGCGACGACGGCGAGAAGTTCGGCGTCTGGCCCGATACGCATCGCACCTGTTTCAGCGACGGCTGGCTCGCGCGGTTCTTCGACATGCTGGAGGCGAACCGCGACTGGATCGAGATGAGCCTGCCTTCGGAGGTCGTCCGCGACACGCCGCCGGCGGGCACCCTGTGGCTGCCCGAGTGCAGCTACCGAGAGATGACGGAGTGGGTGCTGCCCCCGGAATCGCAGCTCGCCTGCGTGGCGGCCCGCACGCTCGCGGCGAGTGACGAGCGGCTCGCGCCGGTGGCCCGGTTCATCCGGGGGGGCAGCTGGCGGAACTTCCGGATGCGGTATCCCGAGGCGGCCGAGATGTACGCCCGCATGATGGCGGTGAGCGCGCGGCTCGACGGGCTCCGCACCGCGCCGGGCGTCGATCGGACCGGTCTGGCCGAGGCCGAGGCGGCCCTGCACCGCGGCCAGTGCAACTGTGCCTACTGGCACGGCGCCTTCGGCGGCATCTATTTGCCGCATCTCCGCAATGCGATCTACACGGAACTGATCGCGGCCGATGCGGCCCTCGACCGGGCCGAGGGCCGCACGGGTCCGCGGCTCGACGCCGCCCAAAGCGACCTCGACTTCGACGGCCGCGACGAGATCCGCGTGACGACCGACAGGCTCGACTGCTGGCTCGCGCCGGCCCGGGGCGGCATCCTCTACGAACTCGATCTCCGTGGTCCGCGGCACAACCTGCTCGCCACGCTCGACCGGCGGCCCGAGGCCTACCACGCCCAGGTGCTCGCCGGCCCCGGGGCGGCCCGGAGCATCGTCGACGCCTCGCAGATGGCGAAGTTCAAGCAGGAAGGGCTCGAGCGGATGATCCGCTACGACCGCACCCGGCGGAAGAGCCTCGTCGATCACTTTTGGGATCTCGACGTGACCGCAGCGTCGATCGTCGAGGGCACGGCAGCCGAACGCGGCGACTTCGCGGAGGGGGGCCATGCCCATGAGCTGCACCGCACGGCCGACTGCATCGAGCTGCGGCTCAGCCGCAGCGGCAACGCCTGGGGCATTCCTTTCACGCTCTCGAAGACGTTCTCCGTGCGGCCGGGTTCACCGGCAATCGACGTCGGCTACACGCTCTCCGGTCTGCCCGCCGACTTCCGGCAGCACCTCGCCATTGAACTCAACTTCGCCGGCATGCCGGCCCAGGCGGACGGCCGGTTCTTTTACGACGCGACAGGGCAGTCGCTCGGCGAACTGGGCACGTGCCTCGATCTGCCGGCTGCCGACAGGATCGGGCTGGTGGACGACTGGCTGGGCATCGACGCGGCCCTCTCGATCGGGCCGGCGAGCAACGGGGTCGCAGCCGGCATCTGGACGTTTCCGATCCAGACGGTGAGTCAGTCGGAGGGGGGCTTCGAGCTCGTCCACCAGTCGGTGGTCGTGATGCCCCACTGGATCGTCACTCCCGACCCGCTGGGCAACTGGCGGGTGGCCTTCACGCTCACGCTCGGCGACCGGCGGTCGTCGCCAGCGTGAGCCAGTCGATGCCGGGATCGATCCGCTCGGCGGCATGGGCCAGCGTGCCGACCGGCACGTCGCCCAGCCGCGCCGTCAGATCGCAGGCGTTGTCGGCGGCGATCCGCACGTCGCTCGCCGGATCATCGTCGGCCCCGCCGAGCCGATGGGTGTGGGACAGCACGACCGCGGCGACGGCCAGGCCTGCCGCACGGGCGGCCGTCACCGCCATCAGCGTGCGGCCGATCGCGCCCAGCCGCGCCGCATCGACGATCACGAGGGGCAGCCCGAGGTCGCGGGCCAGATCGACGTTGAGCGACTGCTCGCCGGCCGGTGAAAAAAGCCCGCCCGCTCCCTCGACGATCACGACGTCGCTCGCGGCTCGCCAGGGCTCGAGACCGCTCCGCAGCAGCCGCTCGTCCACCCTCCTCCCCTCCACCCGCGCGGCCCGCGGCGGCGAAAGCGGCCTGGAAAACGCCTGCGGACAGACCTGCTCGACCGCGAGCGGCCGTCCGGCGGCCTCCCACAGGAGCTGGGCATCGCTGGCGGACGCCGTGAAGCCGCTGGCCACCGGCTTGTAGACACCCACGCGTCGCCCCCCGCCCACGAGCTGGCGGACAATCGCCGCAGCCACCGCCGTCTTGCCGACGTCGGTATCGGTGCCGGTCACGAAAAGTCCGGGATGGGCCATCGGCGTGCTACACTTGCTCTGCAGTTGAGACGGAGTCTCACGCTTCTGCAACGGGGCCTGCGTCGGCCACGTGTTCCACGATCCCAGAGAGCCCGTCTCGCCGCGGGCACCAGGCATGGCGGCAGGTGTGGCAGCGTCACTGGAATCGATCGCCGTCGGCAGCACGGCCACGGTCGCCGATGTACTCGGCGACGACGCGGTCGCCCTGCGGCTCCTGGAAATGGGGCTCACCCCCGGCATCTCCGTGCGGCTCGTCGGCCGGGCGCCGCTCGGTGATCCGCTGGAACTGGAGCTCCGGGGCTATCGACTGTCGGTCCGCCGTTCCGAGGCGGCCCGCGTCGCCGTGACCCGCGGCTAGCCCGCCTCCCCATCGCCAGCCGCGCATGCCCCAACTCTCCGCCCCTCCATCGCACCTTACGGTCGCCCTGCTCGGCAACCCCAACACCGGCAAGAGCACGCTCTTCTCGGCACTGGCGGGCATTCCGACGCGGATCGGCAACTACCCCGGCGTGACGGTCGAGGAGAAGGTGGGCCGGTTCACGCACCGCGGGACGACGATCGACCTCGTCGATCTGCCCGGTTCCTACAGCTTCACCCCTCAGAGCCCGGACGAGCAGGTGGCCATCGACGTGCTCCGCGGCCGCATGGCCGACGTGCCGAAACCGGATTGCATCGTCCTCGCCGTCGATGCCACGAACCTCGAGCGAAACCTCTATCTCGCCAGCCAGGCGCTCGAACTCGGCAGGCCGACGGTGATCGCGCTGACGCTCTCGGACGTCGCCGCCACGAAGGGAATCACGATCGATGCCCCGCTGCTCGCCGATCGGCTCGGCTGCCCGGTCGTTTGCGTGGTTGCAACGAGCGGCGCGGGTATCGCCACGCTCGGTGACCGGATCGTGGCCGCACCGCAGATGCCGCCGCCGCCGCCACCGGACCTGTCCCGACATCTGGCGGCCATCGACGGCACCCGGCCCGCGGCCGCCCGCGAGGCGATCGCCCGGTATGCCTGGATCGACCGCGTCGTCGCCGGGGTCGTCACGCGGTCGGCGCCGGCCCGGCGGCCGCTCGACGAGCGGATCGACGGCTGGCTCACGCATCGCCTGTGGGGCACGCTCGTGTTCGTGGCGGTGATGCTGGCGCTGTTCACGTCGATCTTCCAGCTGGCGGCGCCGCTGATGGATCTGATTTCGACGGGCATGGATGCGGTCTCGGCGTGGGCCGAGTCGAAGCTGCCCGAGGGGGCGATCCGCTCGCTCGTCGTCGATGGCGTGCTCGCCGGCGTGGGCGGCGTCGTGATCTTCGTGCCCCAGATCGCCCTGCTCTTCCTGTTCGTCGCGATTCTCGAGGGCTGCGGGTATCTCTCGCGGGCCGCCTTCCTCATGGACCGGCTGCTCGTATGGGCCGGCTTGAGTGGCAAGTCATTCATCCCGCTCCTGTCGAGCTTCGCGTGTGCGATCCCCGGAATCATGGCCGCCCGCACGATCGAGAACCGCCGCGACCGGCTGCTCACGATCCTCGTGGCGCCGCTGATGAGCTGCTCGGCCCGGCTGCCGGTCTACCTGCTGCTCTGCGGCGCCTTCATTCCGAACGTGGCCGTCGGCGTCTGGTGGCTGCGGCTGCCGGCCGTCGTGCTCGTCTGCATGTATGCCGTGGGCGTGGTCGTCGCGGCCCTCGTCGCGAGCGTCCTCTCGCGAACGGTCTTCCGCGGCCCGCCGCAGCCGTTCGTGATGGAGCTACCGGGCTGGCGGTGGCCGCAGCCGGCGGTGGTCGCCGAACGCGTGCGCGAGGCCGCCTGGTCGTTCCTGAAAAACGCCGGCACGCTCATCCTCGCGATGAGCGTGGTGATCTGGGCGCTCGGCAGCTACCCCAAGCCCGTCCTGCCGGCCGGGGCCGACCTGACGGAGGCCGAGCAGCAGGGAGAGGCCCTGCGGCAGAGCTTCCTGGGGCAGGCGGGACGGCTGATCGAGCCGGTCGTCAAGCCGCTCGGCTGGGACTGGCGGCTCGGCTGTGCCGCGGTTGCGAGCTTTCCGGCCCGCGAGGTGGTGCTCGGCACGCTCGGCGTGATCTACAACCTCGGCGACGTCGATCCCGGCGCGGAGGAGGGGGCGACGGCCCTCGTCCGGCGGCTCAAGGCGGCCACGTGGGATGGCACTGACCGGAAGGTCTTTACGGTGCCGGTCGCGCTGTCACTGATGGTGTTCTTCGCGCTGTGCGCCCAGTGTGCGAGTACGCTCGTCATCATCGGCAAGGAAACTCGCAGCTGGCTCTGGCCGATCGTCACGTTCAGCTACATGACGGCCCTGGCCTGGCTGGCCGCCTTCGCAACCTATCAGTTCGGCACTGCCGTCGGCTGGTGACCATGCAAGACGCCGTCGCCATCGCCATCGCGGCGGTCGCCGCCGCCTGGCTCGCCCGCACGCTCATGCAGCGGCTCCTCGCACCGCCGTGCCAGCCCCCGTCGGCCGGCCCCGCCGGCACGGACGGCTTCGTGCCCCTCGACTCCCTGACACTCGGAAAAAGGTCGGGGCGGCCCGAAGGCCGCCCCGACGATTCGAGGTGATGATTTTCCGCCGCCGAGGCGGATCGCTCATCAATACATGTCGTAGTCGCCGCCGTGGCCGGCACCGCCGGCCTTCGCCTTCTGCTCCTTCGGCTTCTCGGCGATCAGGGCATCGCTCGTGAGCAGGAGCGTGGAGACGCTCGTGGCGTTTTGCAGCGCCGTCCGCGTCACCTTCGCCGGATCGATCACGCCCGCCTTCACGAGGTCTTCGTACTCGTTGGTGGCGGCGTTGTAGCCGAAGTTGCCGCTGCCGGAGAGCACCTTCTCGCAAACGATCGAGCCATCCTGGCCGGCGTTCGTCGAGATCATCGTGACCGGCGCCCGCGACGCCCGCACCACGATGTTGAAGCCGACCGTCTCGTCGTCGGAGAGCCCCTTCGGCTTCACCTGCGAGCTGGCCCGCAGCAGGGCCACCCCGCCGCCCGGCAGAATACCTTCCTCGACGGCCGCCCGCGTGGCGTGCAGCGCATCCTCGACGCGGGCCTTCTTCTCCTTCATCTCGCTTTCGGTCGCGGCCCCGACGTTGATCTTGGCCACGCCGCCGGCGAGCTTCGCCAGACGCTCCTCGAGCTTTTCGCGGTCGTAGTCGCTCGTGGCATTCTCGATCTCGCGCCGGATCTGCTCGATCCGGGCCTTGATCTCGCCCGACTTGCCGGCCCCCTCGATGATCGTCGTGTTGTCCTTGTCGATGATCACCTTCTTGGCCCGGCCGAGCTCGGCAAGGCCGAGGCTCTCGAGCTTCATCCCGAGGTTCTCGAACACGGCCGTGGCGCCGGTGAGGATCGCGATGTCCTCGAGCATGGCCTTGCGACGGTCACCGTAGCCCGGGGCCTTCACCGCGCACACCTGGAACGTGCCGCGGAGCCGGTTGATGACGAGCGTGGCGAGGGCTTCGCCGTCGACCTCCTCGCTCACGATCAAGAGCGGCTTGCCGGCGTTCACGACGGCTTCGAGCAGCGGCACGATGTCCTTGACGCTCGAGATCTTCTTCTCGTAGACGAGGATGTAGCAGTCGTCGAGCACGCACTGCATCTGCGTGGGATTGGTCACGAAATAAGGGGAAAGATAGCCGCGGTCGAACTGCATGCCCTCCACGAACTCGATCTCGGTCTTGAGACTCTTGCCCTCGTCTACCGTGATCACGCCGTCTTTGCCCACCTTGTCCATCGCCTCGGCGAGTAGCTCGCCGATCTCGGCGTCGTTGTTGGCGGCGATGGCCGCGACCTGGGCCATCTCCTTCTTGCCCTTCACGGGGATCGCCATCTCCTTGAGCTTGGCGGTGATCTCCGCGACGGCCTTCTCGATGCCCTGCTTCATCTGCACGGGGTTGACGCCCGCGACGACGGCCTTGAGGCCCTCGTTGAACACCGCCTCGGCAAGCACGGTCGCGGTCGTAGTGCCGTCGCCGGCCACGTCGCTCGTCTTGCTGGCGACTTCACGGACCATCCGGGCGCCCATGTTCTCGTAGACGTCCTCGAGATCGATCTCCTTGGCGACGGTCACGCCGTCTTTGGTCACCGTCGGCGAGCCGAAGCTCTTCTGCAGGATCACGTTGCGGCCCTTGGGGCCGAGCGTGACCTTCACCGCGCGGGCGAGCTTCTGCACGCCGCGCCGCATCGCCTCACGCGCTTCCTGGTCGAACGCCATCATCTTGGCCATGGTTCAAAGCTCCTCGTTGGAAAAATCCGGTCTGTGAAATGAAATTCGATGAACAACAGAAACCCGGGGGGAGAGGCCTGGGGGCCAGGCTCAGCCGAGAATGGCGAGGATGTCGTCCTCGCGCATCAGCAGCAATTCGTCGTCGCCCACCTTGAACGGCTCGCCGGCATAGCTCGTGAAGACGACGCGGTCACCGGGCTTCACCTGGAGAGCATGGCGATGCCCCTTCGTGTCGAGTTTGCCCTCACCGACGCTCACGACCACACCGCGGGCCGGCTTGTCCTTCGCGGAGTCGGGCAGCAGGATGCCGCCGGCCGTCTTCTGCTCGCTCTCCTCGCGCTCCACGACCACGCGGTCACCGAGCGGAATGAGCGTGGACTTCTTCTTGGCGGGCTTCGTAGCGGTGGCGGTCATGGTCAGAAACAGCTCCTGGGCGAGGGGAACGGAAGAATGAAGTGCGACTGAGAGGCCGGCGGATCGGGCTGCCGCCAAACACATCATCAGATCGGTTTTGAAACTGGGAGCAAGTGGCGCGCCAGACGACGAAATCAATGAGAAGCGGCCGCAAAAGCCCATAAAATAATGTCCGCCGGCAGCACGCTCGCTCCTCTGGCGGCGGCCACGACGCTGCCACTTTGGCAGCACGCCCGGGTTCCGCGGTGCGGCCACGACGGCCGGCCGGCGAGGATGGCCCGCGGTTTCCGGCGGGTGTCAGCCTGTCGCGTGGCGGAAGGGTTTTCCAGCCGCTACCTTGCAGGTCCGCGCCGCAGTCCATCCAGAGGCCCGGTGGGACGAGGAGGCAGAATGGCTACGCATCGACGAATCGACGTGTCCAAGGTTGGCGACGTGTCGATCGTGAAGTTCCTCGACAAGAAGATCCTCGACGAGGCGGGCATCCAGGAACTCGGACTCGAACTGTTCGGCCTCGTCGAGCACGACAACCGCAAGGCGCTCCTCCTCAACTTCGCCGACGTGGAGTTCCTCTCGAGCGCGGCCCTCGGCAAACTGATCACGCTCGACCGCAAGGTGAAGGCCGCCAAGGGCCGGATGAAGATGTGTCACATCCGCCCGGAGATCCTCGAGGTCTTCCAGATCACGAAGCTCAACAAGGTGTTCGATATCCGGGGCGACGAGGCCGAGGCGATCGCGGCCTTTTCGTGACACCTCTCGAGCCGCCGGCGAACTGCGTGCCATGTCCCAGCCCACACCCACGCCCCAGCCCACACCCACCGACACCTGGTGCCGCGATATCGACCTGCCGAGCGAGCGGGGCGTGAGCCGCATGGTGACCGACGACCTGCTCGAACAGCTCGGCAGCCACGGCTGGCCCCCCTCCGACATCTTCGCGATTCACCTCGCCGCCGAAGAGGCGATCGTGAATGCGATCGTGCATGGCAACAAGCTCGACCCCGCGAAGAAGGTGCACGTGTCATGCGAGGTGTCGGCCGAGCGGGTGTGCATCCGAATCGACGATGAGGGAGAGGGCTTCGACCCTGCCGCCGTGCCCGACTGTACGCTGGAGGAGAGGCTCGACGTGCCCAGCGGCCGGGGCGTGATGCTGATGCGGTCGTTCATGACGCGGATCGAGTACAACGCCAAGGGCAACGGCGTCGTGCTGGAAAAAATCCGCTCCCCTGCCGACGCCTGACGCCCGGAACGGTCTGCCGCCCGCCCGCCGGCACATATCGATTTCAGCGAAAAAATACGCTACGATCGTCTCGCCGATCCCCGATAGCTCAACGGTAGAGCGAGCGGCTGTTAACCGCTAGGTTGTAGGTTCGAATCCTACTCGGGGAGCTTTCTTCGCAGGGTGCCGCACCGGCTCGCATCGAGCGGCATCGAGTAGCGTCTTCAGGCTACTTCATCTGGCAAAAGTGGCTCGAGCGCGGCCAGGATCTTCCTTGCCTTGTCGATCGCCTTCTTCGCACTCGCCAGGGAAGCCTCGGCTACGCCGCCGTAATCGGCGGTCTCGCGAAGATCCAACAAGAAGTCGTACTCACGACCAAGGTCTGCAGAGAGCGCACCGGATTGAATGAGATCCCGGTGGAGGGCCGCCCGCACCGCCGTGTGCTTCGTGAATTCCATGCCGCGTCCCGCGAGGACCGCAGTCACACCATGAAATGCCGCATAGTACGCCCTCGATGCGGCGGAGTCTGGATCGGTCTCCAGAGTCGCCTCAGCAGCAGCGATGGACCGCATCGACTTCGCCCACTGACTGCGGATGAACTCTTTCATGCCGCAACGCCCGAACGACGCACCTCGCGAAGCAGCGGGCTGTCGCCCCGTTCATACTCCTCGCGGGCCAGGGGTTTCACGCTTACGCGGCGGCCCAGTTTCAGCGCGATCGGATACACCGCCGCTAGTCCCCGTTCCAGTTCATCACCGTAGTCGCCAGGCAGGGTGTCGAGCACAGCTAGAACGTCGATGTCGCTGTCCGGCCGTGCGTCCCCGCGGACCTCGGAGCCGAAAAGGACCACAGCATGCAGCCGATCGCCATAGGCCGCTGCCAGCCGTTCTTTGAGTTCATGGACCAGACCAGACACGATCACGGCAGTTTCCTTGAACGAACAGATTCGAAACTTATTTTACCGCCACCAGCGTGCGGCCTCCTGCGGCGTCCTGCGAAGTTCCACGTGCGTCGGATTTTGCGTCGCTCTCCGCTAGAATCTGGCTCATTCCTGCGGAAAAAGCAGGTTGTTGCCAATCCTACTCGGGGAGCTTTTTTCGCAGTCTGCCGCAGGATGACGCAAGTCGTTCTGCAGTTCGGTCTTTTCAATCATCTAATCGATCGGCTGGATATCCGAGAGCACCCAAGCGCGGTCGAAGTAGGCCTGGGTGGGGCCGTAGAGACGGAAGTAGCTGAACCAGCCTTTGCCCGGGAGCGTCTTGATCCAGTTGCTCTCCGGCAGGCCCGCGGGAAGCTCGGGGCCGAACGTGAGCTCCACGGAGCCGTCGGCGTTCGTGACGATGGCGTCTCGCGATGAACGATCCGGCGACACGCCCGAGTCGACGAAACAGCGGGTCTCGTTGTCATACACGGTGACGGACCAGAATTGCGTCACGGGCACGTCCTTGGGAACCGTCAGGCCGTAGGCCTTGCCTCCATCGAGCCAGCGACCCTGGCCATCCTTCGCGGCCTCAAGGTAGACCTGCCCGACACCGACGGCACGGCCCATCATGCCCACGGACACGCCGACGGCCTCATAAAACCAGCTCGTCCGCTCGTCGAGCTGGGTGTGGTGCGGGGCTTCCTGACTGGTCTCCGCGAGAAACAGGGACAACTCCCAGTTTCGACCCGGCCACACCTTCGCCCCCACGAACCGCTTGTGGTAGGCGATGGTCCGGGCCATCACCTCGCCGGTCTGTGCGGCGTCGATGAGCAGCTGCCGCTGCCGGTCTGTGGGGGCGAACGGAAGACGTAATACCCGTCCGGCTTCATCGCCGGGTCTTCGGGGCCGAGGATCAGGTACCGGCCACCCGCGCCCTTGTCGGGGCCGGTTTGTCCAGAATCGGTGATGGGCCGCTGCCAGAAATCGGTGAATCCGCCCGCCGTGGGGCCGGCGGGAACCTCGAACACCAGCGGCCCGGTTTCTGTCAGGTTGGGAAACGCCATGATGTATGGCGTCGTGGCATTGGCCGTGAGGAGGCCGAGCTTGTCCTGGAAGGTGAGGTAATCGACGTAGTCGAGTTTGCCGGCGCCGAACCTGGTGAGATGCTCGCTCTGCCACTGCTGCATCGCCATCAGCGGCAGAGCCCAGAGGTAGGCCTGGCACGCCCGCTGGTAGTCGATGTCGTCGAAGATCTTCGCGACGGTGTCTGCGGTCGGATACCCGTTGTCCAGTTCGAGCGGGCCGAGCCTGGATTCGATGACCTGGGATGAGATGAGTTTGGATGCGAGTCGTCTCATGGTCACGGCACCTTCTCGATGTCGCCGGGCTTCCACCGCTTTTCGATGGCGGCTGCGGTCGGGCCGTAGAGCCGAAGGACGGCGAAATACCCCTTGCCGGGCACCGTCGCGAGCCAGTTGCCCTCCTTGCCGGCGGGTGCCTTGGGACCGACGAAGAGGTCGGTGCTGCCGTCGGCGTTCTGCGCCGGCGCGTCACGCGAACCGAGCGACGGGAAGGCCTGACCGTTGGCGAGCCCCGAACCGTTTTCGGCCTCATAGAGCGTCACCGACCAGAAGTTGGCAGCCGGAATATCACGCGGCAGATGGAGGAGGTAGCTGCTGCCCCCCGAAAGATTCGCACCGCGACTGTCGACAAAAGCGATCATGTATTTGGCGCCGCGGCCGGGCATCTGAGACAGCATGCCGGGGCTCACAGAGTAGTAATTCGTGAAAAACCAGATCCGGGCATCGAGATCGAGAAACCCCTCGGCCTCCCTCCGCCAGCCGAGGTCAAAGGGGCCGGCAACACGTTCCGGGGTCGCGTCGGCCATGGGGTTGATCCACCGGCGGTCCGGATAGATCCGCAGCGAACGACCTCCGACCATCTCTTCGAAGCCGATGACCCGGCTCATCTTGTACGCCGTCTTCGCCGCGTGATCGAGAATCGACCGCGTCTGTGCGTCGGGCGCGAACGGCCGGCCCTTGACGATGCCGATCGCCGCCAGCATGCCGAGCGCATCGGGGTCGGCGAGGGTGGCGGTCTCGCTGTCCACCAGTTTTTTGAGTTCATCGAAGGCCGTCCCGTCGCTGATCGGCAGCATGTTGACCGACACACCGGAGGCGTCGGGAAACTGCATCGGCCTGGCGGCTTCCCTGCCGGTCAGCGGATAGATCCTCGACTGTTCGATGAGCGCGACGGCCGGCGTCAGGTTTTTCGGGTCTTGGTAGAACGCCCGCAGGAAGACGAAGACGTTGTTGGTCGGCGAACGGTAGACGAAACAATCCTCCGGCAACGCTCCCGCGTAGCCGGGTGGCACGAGCAGAAACTTTCCGCCCTTGCCGGCGTCGGGCCCCGGCAGCCCGACGTCCCCGAAGAACCTGCCGCCATCAACCGGGATCGGACGCTGCCAGGCATCGAGGAGGATGCCCTGCAGGTCAGGCGGAGCCTCGAACACCAGCGGGCCATCTTTGCCGAGGTCAACGTAGCCCATGGCATAGATGACATCGGAGTTGGGGGTCGTCACCAGGGTCCTGGCGTCGAGCCTTTTTTTCCAGACCGGCATGACGTTGTAGCCGGCGCCGAAGACCTTTTCCGATCCGACCTTCATGCCGAGCGTGTTGACCAGCGGCAGTGCCCAGAGATAGGCCTGCGTCGCCCGCTGGAACAGGAGCTCTTCGCGCAACGTGTCCGCCGTTTCCGGCGTGGGCCGGTTTTCTACGAACGGCAGGCTGCTCAAAGCCTCAAAGCGTGCGATCTCGGCGGAGCCCGCCACGCCGTACATGAACAGGACGGCGATCGCCGCCGAGACGAACCGCTGGTCACGTTTGTGCTGCACCACTTTCTCCCACATCTATGCCTCACAAGTCCTGCTCAGGATAGCCCCGCTGATGGCGTCTGTGCGAGTGTTGAAAAGACGACGAGGTGGCGATCGGTGTCACGCAGGCTTGCCCGCGGCGGCCTTTTCGCAACACAAGGGGGGCCACAAGGACAGATCTGGTCGGCGACACCACGCCGCGGAATCGGCCGGTGATGCTCGTGGCGAGTCCGTGCTGGACGGGCGTCGGTGACGCGAGCGGTCTTACCACCCACGGACCTTCTGCTGCCGAGGCGGTTACGTCGCTTTTTACATCACGTTCGCGTGGACTTTGCGGTGTTCCCCGAGAACATCAAGATTCGGGACGACCCTCCTCGGGGAGCTTTCTTGGCACGGAGCAGCACCGGCTGGCATCAAGCCGCAGGGCGTTGCCGAGCAGTCTTGCGACATCCTGGCAGGGCGACTGACACTTTTTCCTAACAACTCAACCGACAATCACTCGCGAACCGGCGGCAACTGAAAGCGCCCGGCGACCACGCCCTCGACCGAAATGTCTTCGTCGAGGGATTCCCACCGCAACGCCGTGCCACCGACCTCGAGTCGCACTGCGGCCAACTCCGCTTCACTCGCTTCCTTCAGCCGGCGGAATCGATGTGCCGGGAATCCCACGACCCGCTGGTCCGTCAACTCGACGTAGACCATCCGGCCCTCAGCCCACGTTCTCGTCGCCACGGCTTCGGTTTCCTGGTGGATGGTGCTCATCGTATTTCTCCAACAATAAGTCGATGTGTTCGTAAACCAGCCGTTCCATTTCCCTCACCACATGTGCCGGCACGGAACGATTTCGGGCCAAAGCGACGGGATCCAGCCAGAACTTGCACTCGCCTTCTGCACATCGAACGTGAATATGTGGGGGCTCGGAACCCTCGTCCGAGAAAAAGTGGAAGCGAAAACCACCGACTCGGAGCACTGTGGGCATCTGATGAGCGTATTGCCGCCCAGACAAGCGGGCAAGTTCCGTACTGGCTGCGAGCATTGGTGGACCTGCCGTCCGATTCAACGACCCCGTGTGCCACACCCTGCCCTTCCCTGCGCCCGCGGCGGTTACGTCGCTTTTTACGTCACTTCCCTGCTGACTTCGTGGTATTCCCCGAGAAAAACACGTCTCGGACTGACCCTACTCGGGGAGCTTTCTTCGCAGGCTGCAGCACCGGCTCGCAGGGAGCCGCACCCAGCAGCATCCATCAAGCGTTGTCGGCAGCCTTGTCCGGCGCCGATCACGCAGGGGGTGCAGTCACCGTTGGCCGTAACGCCCCTCCAAGATTCCCGCAAACGACAGGTCTTCATCGAGCGTAGGCCAGTGCAGACCAAATGGAGAGATTTCAATACGGCCCACATCTTCCTCGGCAGCGAATTCCAATCGCGGGTTGCCCTTGGTAGGAAAACTCACCTCATGGCCACTGGCCAATCTGACAAAGATCATTCCTCGCTCATGCCATGCCTTCAGGGCACGGTCAGCCAAGGTGCTCGGCCCATTTTTGTTTGATGAGTTCGATGTTGTCATCGATGAGATCCTCCGCTCGCGAGAGCTCTCTTACATTGAATCCTACTGATTCACGCAGTTCTACTTCCGGTTCAACAACGAACACTGCTTCACCCCCATCCCGGCGAACATGGACGTGGATGGGGGCATGGTCATTGCTGTAGAAGAAAAACGAATAGCCATCTTGCTCGAAAATCTTCGGCATCGTCGAAGTATACCTGACTGCGGTCTCGCACCCCGGCTCCGCCGTGTCATCATCGCCGGGCAGGTGCCGGGGAGAGTGGTTCGCCTGCCGCGGCCCTACGCCGAACACCACTTGGGGTACCCGTGCGGCCTCCTGCGGACTACGGTCTGCGTCGGATTCTGCGTCGCCTTCCCCCAGCAACCCCCGTTTTCCCGGAGGAAAAGGCGGTTGTGCATTGTCCTACTCGAGGAGCTTTGGCTCTTGTCGCAGGAGCCCGCACGAAGCCATAGGAGGTCGCAAGTCCTTCTACGGCTTGGTCTTTTTGCAGGAAGCCCGAAAACTCGGTGCGACCTCCTGCGGCCCCTTGCGGGTTTGGACTGCGGCGCTTTCTGCGGCGCTTTTTGCGGCGCCTGCAAAAGCGAACTCTTGTGGGAACGGCATGAGAAAAGGACTCGAACTTTCATTCGACTCCCGAGTTCGTCTAGGGTTACGCCATGGCTGGCAAATCGCTCCAACAAGAACTCGGAAAGAAAAAGCCCTTCGAATCGCCCGAAAAGGAGGCGATGCTCAACATCGTTCGCACGAGCGACCAGTTTCAGAACCGCCTCGGCAAACTGTTCCGGGAATTTGGGCTGACCGGTTCACAGCACAATGTGCTCCGCATCCTTCGGGGCGAAGGCCGCCCGATGCGGTGCGATGAAATCCGCCGCCGCATGATTCAGGTCGTGCCGGCGATGACGGGGCTCCTCGACAGGCTCGAAAAGGATGGCTTCGTCACCCGGACCCGCTGTCAAAAAGACGGCAGAGTCGTCCATGTGGACCTGACGACCAAAGCCAAGACTGTGCTCCAGAAAATCGATGGCCCTCTAACGGATCTCTACGAGGAGTGCCTGGGGCACCTGAGCCGGGCCGAACTGGAGCAACTCTCCGCGCTCTTGGAGAAAGCCCGCAAGAGCCTGCGTTCGTAGCCGCCGCCTCCCTCGCCGCAGGACCGGGATCGACCGCAAGAATCGTGAAGACGGCCCAGACGCCACGCCGATAGTTTATATGTAATCTATTTGGCTTTCTCAACGCCGCACCGAACGGAGGAGACGAACATGAACCAAGCATCACACCCCACTGGCATCGGTCTATCAGCGAAAATCGGAGCGGCTCTGTTCGCTCTCTGGGGAGTCCTGCATCTCTGGGTGGGGTATGAGGGCGTTCACCAATACCTTGCCAGCGGTGCCCCGGGATTGTGGAAGATGCTCACCGGCGGCAGAAACGCCCCGCATGAAGCATTTCAGCACGCCACGGATGCGTTGACGGCGAATGTCCACGCACACATCATCCTGAACTTCTGCCTTGATGTGGGTGGATACGGCGTCCTCGGTCTCTTCGTGGCGTGGATGATCTGGAAACAAGGATCCTGGGTGGGTTATCTGATCGGCTTGATCGTGATTGGCATCGGGGATCTGGCGTTTCTGTTCGTCCAAGTCGCGCCGGGCATCATCGAACTCAACGCCGGAACCATCGGCGGACCGGTGCTCTGGTTTCTGGCCGTGGCGATCACACCGTTCGGCCTGCCGAAGCTTCGGAGGTAACGCCACCGCCAGAAAAGGAAGGGGCCAACGAGGCTGTCGTGGAGTTGCCCGCCGCGGCACTCGGCATCAGTACCGGCGTTCACAATCAGCACTGGCTGACATCGTCCATCGCCTCTGGCCAGCCGAGGAAGTGATGATCACTGAGAACGTCCTGCCCGTGGCTCATCTCGTGCTGGCTCCAGCCGTCCCGAAGAAGGCTTACGGTGAACTCGGAACCGTGAAAGGCTCGGTCGTGCACATGGATCCCGACTTTGATGCTCCCTTGGACGACTTCAAGGAGGAAGGGATCAACCACATCTGGGGCTGTCGCTATCCTGGAGCGGCTACTCCTGGGATACGGTGGGTTGGCCGCGGACTTCTCACCGCAACTCGACCTTGAGCCGCCGGTTCAGGGCGGTGGCGGCCTTCTCCAGAGTGCCGATCGTCACGGACGGGTTGTTTGGGTCAAGCAACCGATCCAGAGCGGCACGGCTCGTCTTCATGCGACTTGCCATGGCCATCTTCGTGAGGCGGCGACGCTTCATTTCCATGGCGATCTGATGGGCAATGACGCGTTTCGTGGCCGTCGCTGTTGCGG
>Ga0214917_10001722_pt1 | contig 27861 bp, 29 predicted proteins | sample LL_1208_BB_MetaG_FD_177983 | JGI IMG/M metagenome (GOLD analysis project Ga0214917, IMG submission 177983) | Freshwater microbial communities from Lake Lanier, Atlanta, Georgia, United States - LL_1208_BB | ecosystem: Environmental > Aquatic > Freshwater > Lake | place: USA: Georgia | collected... | reverse complement strand
ATGCAAATACAAATCTTATTAAATGTTTTAAATAAATACTTCCTTGTCCTTTATCAATTGAATAGAGGGACAAAATACTAATAAATCCTAATAGCAAAATCATATAAATTAGACCCCGATCTAATTTTTGAAATTTTTCAATGAGTAAAAAAAATTTTGAAACTTTTATAACTTCAGGCATCAGATATTCTTTTTTTAAATAAAAAATCAAACATACTGCTTGCAATAGGTGCTGCAACTCTTGAGCCTGGACCGGAGTGTTCCGCTACAACTGCGACTGCATACTTAGGTTCCTCCACTGGACCATAACCAGCAAACAAAGAATGATCTCTATATTTGTATTCTCTAACATTAGGATTTGCATTATCTTCTCTATCTTTAATATTTAATTTTGTAACTTGAGAGGTACCAGTTTTACCAGCAAACTTTAGTTTTCCAGTTAACCTAGAACCATAAGCAGTTCCACCAGGTTCATTAGTTGCAGCAACTAAAGAATCGTTAATTATTTTTATATTTTCATTTTCAAAATCCATTCGATTTAATTTTGATTTTTCATCTAAATAAAAAGTAGGATTAACCTCATAACCTCCATTTGCAAATTGTGCCATCGACTTACAAATTTGCATAGGTGTTGCTAAAATATAACCTTGTCCAATTCCTGTAATTAAAGTCTCACCCAATAACCAAGGTTTACCAACTACGTTTTTTTTCCATTTTGTATCTGGTACTAAACCTTTTTTTTCTTCATCAAACTCTTTAAAAGTTAACTGACCAAAATTAAATTTTCTTATTGTCTCTGCTATACGATCTACTCCGAGTAACCTTGCAATTTCATAAATATAAATATCGCAAGATTTTTTAATTGCATCTCTTAAATTTACTTTTCCATGCCCTCCATCTTTCCAGCAATAAAATTCTTGTCCATATAATTCAATTTTTCCTCCGCAAAAATGAGTATAATCTTGATCAACAATTTTATTCTCTAAAGCAGATAATGCTATTATGGGTTTTATTACAGAGCCTGGTGAATACTGACCGGATAAAAATTTATTTACTAAAGGCTTTCTCTCATTTTTTAATAATTCATTAAATTCTGGCTGAGTAATACCAAATGCAAATTTGTTAGTATCAAAGGATGGAGTTGAAACGCACGCTAAAACTTGCCCTGTTTTTATATCCATAGCAACAGCAGATCCTGCAATTCCTTTAAGCTTTTGATAAGTTAATCTTTGCAGTTCTAAATCAAGGGAAGTTTTTAAAGGATTTCCACTTACACCATCTACAAACTCTACAGTTCTAACAGCTCTTCCTGCTGCATTAACTTCAAAGCGAGTAAAGCCAGGTGTGCCAATTAATTCTCTATTTAAAATTTTTTCAATTCCAAGTTTGCCAATTTTAATACCTGGTGTTCTAAACAAATCATCCTTTTGATTTTGTAAATCATTTTCATTGGGAGCTCCCACATAACCTAAGACATGGGCAAATTCGTAAGGGTAATTATAATGACGTTCCATTGAAATGAAAGGCTGCACCCCATTTAGAATAAATAAATTACTATTTATTTTCGAAAATTCTGACCATGTTAAATTTTTTCCAATAACATAAGGTTGAAATTTTCTTAGTTTAGTAAAATCAGTCCTAGTTTTTTCAACTATATCACTATCTAATCTTAAAAACTTATTAAGTGTGCTCAGGACAAAATCAAGATCAGTAACGTCCCCCTTAATAAGTGCAATTCTATAAAGCTGACGATTTTCAGCAATCTTATTGTTAAATCGATCTAAAATTAATCCTCGCTCTGCTGCAATCTTCCATTCTTTAAAACGGTTGCGATCAGATAAAACTGAATATTTATTTTTCTGAAATACTTGTAACCATAAAAGTCTAAGACCAATTAAACCAAAAAAAGTATATTTAACCGTTGTTAAAATTGCTTTTCTTCTATTAATTATACTCGGTTTTGTTTGATAACCCTCTTTTGGTCTATGTTTGAAAAGCTTCATAAAAATATAGACAATATAACACCAAAATGTTAATTCAGCACACTTTTTGGAGGTAAGCAAATATTAAAATTGAAGTTAAAAATGACAATCTAGAGCAAGCTCTTCGAGCTCTTAAAAAAAAATTACAAAGAGAAGGTGTATTTCGCTTACTTAAAATCAAAAGTCACTTTGAAAAACCCTCTGAGCGAAAAAAACGAGAGAAAGATGAAAATACCAGAAGAGTTAAAAAATTTAAAAAGTTAAAAGCTCGTTACTAAAAAAAAATCTATAATAGAAAGTTAAAGCAAAAAAATAGCCATCAACGCTAACACCACCACTATTGCCACAGAAGTATAAGTGGTTAATTTTATAAAATTAGACCAAGTCTTTCTTTGTGGATCAATGTCCATAAATTAACCCTGTCGTGCTTTAAATTTTGGGTTTTTTTTATTAATAACGTAAAGTTTTCCTCTTCTTCGAACCACTTTACAATTGATATCTCTTTTTTTGAGAGATTTTAATGAGCTAACTACCTTCATAACAATCCTAAATATATACTAAACATAACTTTGTAAAGAAAAGTTAACGATTATTGATTAAAAAATTATTAATATAATCCCTTAACTTAATTTTAGCGTTTAATCTTAAAATCTTATTATTAAGGTTCATCTTCGTTAAAGCTGACGCAAATCTTTCCCCTTCTCTCTTTGGTAAATACCTAATCTGACTTTTAAACATTTTTGCAAGCTCAATAATGCTGTAGGATTTTTTACTTGCAATAGAATAATGTTTACCTTTATTTTTTTTCCATGCAAAGATACAAGCTTTAACGGTATCAAATACATGAGTAAATCTTCTTTGCTGCGTTCCGGGTCTTACCACTGGCAATTTTTTACCTAACCTAAAATAATCTTCAAATATTCCAACAACTGTTGCCATATCCCCTTTGCAAATTTGTCTCTCTCCGTAAACATTGTAGAAATAAATCACCTCATATCTAAAATTAAACCACTTCTTTAAATTCTCTAATAATTCTAAATTTTTAGCTTTTGAAAACGCATAAGGAGATAAATTCATATCTTGACCTTTATTACCTAAACTTGCAGAGGTTGCAGAATAGATTAGTCTAATTTTATTTTTTAATGCAAAATTAAATACATTGTAGCTTCCTTCAATATTAGAGCTAAAACATTCATCAATTTTTTTAAAACTTTGGTAGATTCTTGCAAACTCGCCAAAATGAAAAATGCTATGGATTTTCCCAATATAACTTTTTAACAAAACTTCTATATTTTTAGTATTTCCTTTTAAATACTTAACTCTTTTATTCTTAATATGATTTTTAGATAATCCTGAAGAGTAATTATCAATACTCAAAACTCTAAATTTTTTAAATTTTAAAAGTTCAGATATTAAATTAGAACCTATAAACCCCGCTCCTCCTGTTACAACTAATATATTTTTCATTAAAATTTAAGAAGGATTTATAAAGCCTGGCAACGACCTACTCTTCCGTGCCTTAAGACAAAGTACCATTGGCGCTAAAGGGCTTAACTGCCGAGTTCGGAATGGGATCGGGTGTTACTCCTTTGCAATAATCACCAGGCAATGTTTTATACATAAATAGTATTCTTTTGTAAATATCATTGCAGTTTTAGAAACCAGCCCAAATTTAACAAAAGTAGATAATTTAAAATATAATGCTATAACTAAAAAACTTTATCGCGGTGTGGAGCAGTCTGGTAGCTCGTCAGGCTCATAACCTGAAGGTTCTTTGTTCCAATCCAAGCACTACAACCAAAAAATAAATTTATAAACTTTTAACTAAGTTTTAAAAAATGTAAGAATAAAATTAATGATTTAAAAAACTATTCTAGAAATAATTATGATAATTTTGAGAAAAATTCTTAACAAATTTAAATTTCTAATTGATGTAATTTTTTGCATTATCTTAACACCAAGCTCTATAATTATGCTTATGTATAGAAGATTTGGATCTCATAAATTACCATTCTCAAAAAAAATTTTAAATTTTTTTGGAGTTTTTCCTTTAACTGATCATTACTATGAACCTCAATTTAATTATAATAAACTTAGCAAAGATTTATATAAAGATCGTAATTTGCCAGGAATTGATCTTAATATAAATCAACAATTAAATAACCTTTCTAATTTAATATATAAAAACGAACTTGTAGAATTAAATTTACATAAAAAGACTCCAAATTATAATTTCTGTATTAAAAATAATTTTTTTGAAAACGGGGACGCAGAAATTTATTATCAAATAATTAGACATTTAAAGCCTAGAAATATTTTAGAGATTGGATCTGGATACTCAACTTTACTAGCTTTAGAGGCAATAAAAAAAAATAAAAATATTGATAAGATAGAAACCAAGATTACCTGCATTGAACCTTATGAAAATAAATGGCTAAATCATCTTAAAATAAGAATATTAAGAAAGAAAATTGAAGAAATTAATGAGAACTATTATGTAGGTTTAAAAAGAAATGATATATTATTTATTGATAGTTCTCATATCATAAGACCTCAAGGCGATGTATTAAAAATTTTTTTTGAGATATTACCAAAATTAAATAAGGGTGTTATAGTTCATGTCCATGATATTTTTACACCTAAAAATTATCCAAAAAGATGGTTAATTGATGAAAATAAATTTTGGAATGAACAATATTTAGTTGAGGCTATTATAATGAACAAACAAAGATATGAAATATATCTTATGTTAAATTATCTTAAAAACAATTATTATAGTCAACTTATTAAAATATGTCCTTATCTAAAAAATACTAATGAACCGTCATCATTATATTTTAAAATAAAGTAATACATTGAATAACCAAACCTTTTTAAGGCACATAAAAAATCAACAAAACCATTGGTGGTTTCAATCAAGAAAAAAGATATTACATCAAATAATTTCAGGAATTAATTTAAAAAGATTTATTTACAGTTTAGATTTTGGATCTGGAAGTGGAGTGAATATAGATATGTTACAAAAGTATGGGAATGTTGATATTCATGAAAAAAATAAAGTAGCAAGATTAAATATTAAAAAAAATTACAATATAAAAAAAATTTATAAATCTTTAAATTTTAAAAAGGGTTATTATGACTTAATTTTGATTGCTGATGTTTTGGAACATGTAGAAAAGCCAGAAAAACTTTTAATAATTCTAAAAAAATCTTTAAAAAAAAATGGACACATTTTGATTACTGTGCCTGCATATCAATTTTTATTTAGCAATAAAGATATTACTTTAAAACATTACAGAAGATATGAGTTGAAAACACTTAAAAAAATAATTTCTAATTTTAAAATTATAAAAATCTCTTACTTTAATACTCTTTTATTTATTCCATTAGCAATATTAATTTTGATAAATAAAACATTAAAAAGGGATTTTATAAATGATGCTGAAACAACTCCACATTTTATAATTAATAAACTTCTTTACTACATATTTTCTTGCGAAAGTTTTCTTTTGAAATATTTTAATTTTCCTTTTGGAATGTCAATTTATACTTTAGTTAAAAAGTGATAAAATCAATCTCGATAATCTATCCAATTTTTAATGAAGAAAAGAGACTGGAAAAAACTATAAAAGATATAAATAAATTTGACAAATCAAATAATTCATTAAAAAAGGAATATATTTTAGTTAATGATGGAAGCACAGATAACACTCTTTCAATAATAAAAAATAATTTTAAGAATAATAAAAGAGTTAGAATTATAAATTATAAAAAAAACAGAGGTAAAGGCCACGCTCTAAAATTAGGGGTTGCACATTCGAAAAACAGTTGGATATTGACTACGGATTCTGACTGTTCGGTTTCTAATTTTCAATTAAATTCTTGGATAAAGAATAATTACATAAATAATAAAAATTTTATTTATTTTGGATCTAGAAATTTATCAAAATCAGTAGTCAAAAAAAAGTTAACAAGAATGATTGTTGGAAAAATATTTATTTTTCTTTCAAAATTTTTATTTCAGATTAATCTATCAGACACACAATGCGGGTTTAAACTATATAAATCAACATACGCTAAAAAAATATTTAAAAAAATTTTGACTGATGGCTATATGCATGACATCGAGGTTTGCATAATCGCAAATAAATTAAATTTAAAAATCATTGAATTACCAGTTAAATGGACGCATATGCCAGATAGTAAAATAAATTTTTTCATAGATTCAATAAAAATAATTTTTAATCTATTAAAAATAAAAAATTATAATTATGAAAAAATATAAAATTAACTTTACTTTTTTTTTTTTAACTCTTCTCGTTTTACTTTTCTTCTTAATAAGTGAGAATTTTTTTTTATTTTATACAGGAAGGTTTTTTGATGGATGTGATATGATGTGGTCTCCATCATCATTATTTCTAAAAGATTCAAATGTATTTGAAATTTACTTTTCAAAATTAAAAAATACAGAAATACATTGTTCCAATTATCCAAGTTATTCAATATCGAATATTTTCTTTATGCTCCCTTTTGGTTTTTTCGAATTAAATATTGCTAAAAAATTATGGTTAGCGTTAAATCTATTTTTGTTATTAAATATTTATTTAATTTATAATAAATATTTTTTTGTAAAATCTTCTCTATATAATATTCTATTTGCAATCTTCTTACTTTCCAAACCTACTATTTTAACGCTTTCTATAGGCCAGTATGGTATTTTAGTTCTTTGGGCTTTCACAACAATTGTATTTAATGAAAAGAATAAATTCTTACAATTTTTTGCTTATTTCGTTTCAGGTTTAAAATATACATTTTTTCCAATAATATTTTATTTTTCTCTTTATAAAAAATATTTCTTATTTATTTTCTTATTTATTGTCATTAATATTTTATTTCTAATTATTTTTACTTTGAAATTTGAAGGTTCGCTAATCAGCAATTTTATGCTTCCGTTTTTGGTCGGCACCGAACAAGGCGGTGGGGGCGGAGATTTAATGAGCGTTATTGGCAATCACCCATCTCCACCGCTTAATTATCTATTAATAATAATTATTTCATTTTTTTATTTTTTTATTTTTTATAAAAAAACAGAAACAAGTAATAAAAATCAATTGATCTTTATTTCATTAATAACCATTACGATTTTTAGACATCATATTTATGATGCAGTATTTCTTTTTCCCTTTTTGCTTTATTTAATTAATTCTAAGAATTATTGGAAATATCCATGTTTAGCTATTATTTTCTATTTTTGGTTTATATACCATTCAAATTTTTTAGAACATGCAGGTATACTTCCTGTCATGTACACAAAAAGTTTTAGAGTTTTTAATTTTATTCTATTGAATTTGTTATTACTTTATTTCTTTTTGGATAATTTAAAATTAAACCAAACATTTCTAGGAATAAGACTTTTAAAAATTAAAAAAATTTTTAATCATTATGAATTTAGAAAATAATATTAAATATATAAATTTTATAAAAGTCTTAATTTCTTTATTTTTAATATCCGTTTATACGTATACATTTTATTTTTCATTAACAAATATTATTAATTATTGGACATATTCCGAAATTCATATCAATTACAGTCTAGGTTTCTCTAAGCGAGGGTTACTTGGTAGTATAATGCTTTATCTAGAAAACTACGGGCTTTCAAAGAGATTTTTTTTTTCAACTATTTTTTATTTAACTACACTTTTTAATATTTTTTTATTACTAAGTCTAATTAATAGATTTAAAAAAAATCATATATGTGTATATATTTTTTTTGCTTTAAATCCTGCTTTATTGCTATTTAGTTTCTATGACCTAGGTGGATACGCTAGGGCAGAAATATTTGGAATATCTGTTTGTTTATTACATACTTTGTTTGCACAAAAATTCTATTATCATCATATTAATTATCAAAAATATTTAAAATTAACATTAATCATTATTTATCCTACTGCATTAATCACGGTCCTAATTCATGAATTAAACATTCTTTTTTTATGTTATCATTTCTTAACAACATTCTTAATTATAAAAAAGAAATTTAAGGAAATTGCAGCTTATAAGTATTTAATTTTCTTAAATTCAATATCCTTAATTTTTATACTTTATCTACTATTTACGCATTCTTTCACAAAAGAATTTGCTCAACAATTATATGATAATTTAAAAAATAAGGACGGCACATCCTTTTGGATATGGGACGCAATATCAAATTCTCTTACAGAAAGAATTAATATTGAAACAAAAAGAATGCAAGATCCTAAAGGGGCCATCTCTTTGTATTTTTTTATTTTTTTATTTTATTTTTTTCCAATTTTGTTTTTGTTAAAAAAAACAACTAAAAAAAATAAATTTCAATTTTTTTTAACTTTATTCTCTATAATGCCCTTTTTAACTCTTTTTTTTATAGGCCAGGACTGGGGAAGATGGATTCACATTATTCTAATAATATTATTTTCTTGTTTTTTACAATTTAGAGAAAAAAAAATGAATTTTTTAAAAAACTGGAAATATAAATTATTTACTTACATTTTTACTGGATTTATAATATTTCAGTTTACATTTACAAGAATCCCACACTGTTGCAATCTGAAAAAGTTAAACTTAAATGTTATCGGAGGTCTTATACCAAAAATTGAAGTTTTTAGTAAAATAATAAATAATAAAATAGATATTAAAGATAGATTTCAAGTTTATTAATTTAATAATTTGAATGACTAAAAATTTATTAAAGAATTATATTTTTATCGCTTTAATTTCTTTTTCGTTTTTAGTTTATAATTTTTATTTTGATCAAGGATATTGGTATGATGAATGGGCCACGCTGCTTAGTTCAGATCCAAGAGTTACTACCAATGAAATTTTTTTACGTATAAACGGCATATATGAAGGAAAATATTGGTTGGGCAGTGAGGAAAATGTTCCCTCGTACTATTATTTGTTATTAAGATTTTTTTTTTTCCTATTTGGCTTTACTACCGAAAATGGAAGATTATTTAGTATTATTTTTTTTATATTAACAGTTTTAATATTTTCTATTTTATCTAGAAACATTATAGACAAAAAAAATCATTACTTTGCAATTTTAATCCTTTCATTAAATCCTCTTTTATTGTGGATGGCCAATGAAACAAGGGTTGATACTTTTGCACTTTTTTTTTCTACTTTAAGTGTATATTTATTTTTTAAATCAATACAGAATAATAAAAAAAAATATTTTATTTTTCTTACTTTATCAAACCTCGTAATGCTTTCTGTCTATCCGTTGACATTTAGTATTTTTTTTTCACAAATTTTTTTTTTATTTTATAAAAAATTTATTTTTAAAAATATCGATAAAAAAATATTTATTTCGTATATTTTAATTTTTGTTTTATCATTTATTTTGTATTTGATTTTAAATTATGAGTATTTAATGCTTAAATTTTTCTTTCAACGACCTTTTTACGTGAAATTGCAAGTAGAATTTTTTTTTAGTTTTTTTTTTAATATCTTTTTCGGAAATAAATATTTTGGGGCTATTTATTTGTTACTGTTTTTAATTCTATTAATTAAAAATCTTAAAAATATTTTTATAAACGAAATTATTTTGTTTTTGTCTATTGTTATTTTTAGCACTTATTCTATGGTAGTTGTTTCGTCTTTTTATTTTACCCCCATTGCCTCTCCAAGATATATAATATTTATAATACCCATTTTGATTTTATGGCTTATAAAAAATATTTTTATAACAGAAAAAATTTTTATAAATAAAATTGTAATTTATTCATTGATAATAGTTCCAATCGTAAATATTTTATTTACGAACAACGATAGACCTGTAAAGAAACCTCCTATAAAAGAGGCTTTACATATTATCCAAGATAATAATACTAAAAATATTTATGTACCTTATTCTAAATATTATTATTTATATATTTCTAGGATGGGAGATGTTGTAAACAATAAATATAAATTAATAAACAATAGAGATATTTACTCAACTAATATTAAAAAGTTTGCTCATCTATGCCTGAACAATCCTAGATTTAGAGTTGGCAATTTAATCTTGTCTGACGAAAAAGAGTGTAATACTAGATTTAATAATTATAATGTAGAAAAAATCATAAAAATTAATGATTTTATTATTACATTTTTTCAAATTAAATAATTTTACAATGTTAACCACGTCTTATCTTTAACAGATAAAATTTATATAAAAATAAACCAATGACATTTAACAAAACAGAAAAATTTATCTTGCTGTAATGATAAAGCCTTTTATCAAAATTAATTTTTAGTTCGATAATTTTGAAGTTTTCTTTATTATAAATCAAATCAGCAAGAAGTTTCCAGCCTTTCCCATACAGTTTTGAATGATATTTTTTAAAAATTTTTTTTTTGAATATTGAAAAACCAGTCATTGGGTCACTTACCTTGTAACCTAAAAAAAAATTATAAATAAAGCAAAGGGCTCTAGATCCCAATAATCTAATTTTGCTTAATCCTTTATTTTTTTCAAAATTTCTTACTCCCACTACAAAATCAGCTCTATTATTTTCATATTTTTTAATCATGATTGGAAGATATTTAGGATTGTGCTGCAAATCTGAATCCATGATAATTATATTGTCATATTTACTTTTTTGTATACCCATGATGCTTGATTGTGCGATATCTTTCTTATTTTTTCTTAAATAATATTTAATATTATTTTTTAAAAACTTTTTTATTTCTCTTGCAGTATTATCTGATGAAGAATCATCCACAAATATTAATTCATAATTAATATCTTTTAATTTTTTTTTTATAGTGGTGATTAACGGTCTTATGTTTCGTTCTTCATTTAATACGGCGAATATAATAGAAAAATTCATTATGAAAATTTATCTATTAAAATTTCCGCTTGTTGCAAATCCGAAGTTTTTGTCAAAATTTTTTAGTACTTGATGGTAAATTTATTATTATTTAATTTTTTTGCTATTTCTTTTTCTATCCATTTATAAGTTATTTCTAATCCAGATTTTAAACTTACTTCATAATCCCATCCAAGTTTTGCTCGTACTAGGTCATTGTTGCTGGAGCGGCCTCTTACCCCTTTTGGCTTATCTAATTGATAATTTTTCTCAACATTGTAACCACTAATCTCTTCTATTATCTTTATCATTTGGTTAATTGATACCTGCTCTTCTGAGCCAATATTTAAAACATCTCTACAATCACTTTCAAATATTTTTTTAGTTCCTATTATGCAATCATCAATAAACATGAAGCTACGCGTTTGTTCGCCATCACCCCACACATCTATTTTTTTTTTTCCAGCATTTTTGGCGATTATTAATTTTCTACATAATGCTGCCGGTGCTTTTTCTCTTCCTCCATCAAATGTACCCATTGGACCATAAACATTGTGATATCTTGCAACTCTTGTTTCTAATCCATAGTCTTCATAAAAATGTCTGCACATTCTTTCGCTAAATAATTTTTCCCAACCATAACCGTCCTCTGGCATCGCTGGATAAGCATCTGATTCTTTAAGCCCCTCAACATAACTACTTTTTTGTTTGTCAGCATTGTATACGCAGGCACTTGAGGAGAAAAAATATTTTTTTATTTTATTTACTAAACAGGCGCGTAGTAAATTAGTGTTGATCAAAACTGACAACATACACTCAGCCTTATTATTTTCAATGAAGCCCATCCCTCCCATATTGCAGGCCATATTATAAACAAAATCAACATCCTTGGTAACGGTGAGACAATTTTCATATTCTTTTAGATCTAGAGAATAATTTTTAGCACAATCATGTAATTGAAACCAAAATTCTAAAGGTTTAATATCAACACAAAATACTTCGTGACCCTCACTTATTAAACTCGCCACTAAATGACCTCCGATAAAACCTCCAGCCCCACAAACTAAATATTTACTTTTCATAAAAATTAAATACTTGATAATAATAAAAATAAATTGTTTTACATTAATAACTGCGTTTTTCCAACTATGACGATAAACGAATTTCACTATGAATATTGAATGCTGTAGTGGATGGTACCCTGCGCCTAAGCTAATTTGAACTTAGTTATCAAGACGAAATAGAATTGACTAATGTCTTAGTTTCTTATCCGGTGCAACACCACAACAAAGGATTAAAATATTAATGCAAAATAATTTTTAAAATTATTAAATAATTAATGATGATTTATTTAGTAAAAAAAAATGAAAGGCACGATAAAAAAGGTATAAAACATAAAATAGTACTTAAGAAAATGAAAAAAGAAATTGAAGTAAAAGTTTTAAATATAGCTATTTAAGTATAGGCTAAAATAATTTTAGTTTTTAAACTTAAAAAAATAATTTATCAAAATATATGGAATTTTTTCATAAAATAAAATGGGTAATTAAAAAAATTTTATGGTTATTTAACATTGATATTTTAAAAAAGAAAAAAAATTTTGATGATATTTATAAAATTAAAATAAAAAATAAGCCAATTATTTTTGATGTTGGAGCAAATAATGGTCAGACAATTAAAAGGTTTCTTTCAATTTTTTCTAAACCTATCATTCATAGTTTTGAACCAATTAGTAATTGCTGCCTTTTAATATCTAAACTTTATAAATCAAATAATATTTTTATAAATAATTTTGCCTTAGGGAAAAAATTATCAAAAAAAATATTTTACATAAATAAATCTGACGTTACTTCTAGTTTTTTTAAGATTAAAGAAAAATTTAAATCCAAAAAATTACTTCAACCAAAAAAAATTTTTAAAACAAATATTGAAACGTTAGATAACTATATTAAATTTAATAATATAAAAAAAATAGATATTTTAAAAATTGATACACAAGGTTATGAATTGGAAGTTCTAAAAGGTGCCAACAAAGCATTTAAAAATAAAATTATTAGATTTATTGAATTAGAAATTATAATTAATTCTTATTACAAAAATAATTGCAAACTTTATGAAATTGATTATTTAATGTCTAAAAAAAAATTTGATTTATATTACATTGATGAATTTAATTATGATAAAAAATATAAAATTACTCAATTTGATTTATTATATATAAATACGCAAATTTAATTTAATAACTCACAAAAGAATTTTTTATAAATATTAAAATGTTTAATATAAAAAATAGATTTCCAAAAAAATTGCCATTATTGTCTAAGAGAAAAAAAATTATATCTGACACTTTTATGAAATTATGGCATCAAGAACTAAAAAAATTTCAACTAATAGAAAATTTTAATCATAATTATGTTGCAAGATCAAAAATAATACCAAAAAAAAAAATTAACACTCTCGAAGTCGGTGCTGGTATTGGAAACCATCTATTTTACGAACAATTATTGAACCAAAATTATTATTGTATCGAATTAAGAGACAATATGATCAAAGAAATTAATAAAAAATTTCCAGAAGCTAAATGCATAAGAGGGGATATTCAAAAAAAAACAGCTTTTAAAAATAATTATTTTGATCGCGTGCATGCTATACACGTATTGGAACACCTTCCTAATCTACCCAAATGTTTGGAGGAAATTTACAGAGTTTTAAAACCTAATGGAATATTTCAAGTTGTAATTCCATGCGATCCTGGATTTTTATATCAAATTGCAAGAAAAATTTCTGCCGAAAGATTTTTTAAAAAAAAATTTAATATGGATTATAAGTGGTTTATTAAACGGGAGCACATTAATACACCTAAAGAAATTTTGTTTTTAATTAAAGAAAAATTTAACATAGTTGATAGAAAATATTTTCCTTTTTTAATACCTTTCATTAATTTTAATTTAGCTTTAGGACTAACATTAAAACCAAAAAAGAATTTACTATAAATAATTAAGATTAATAAAATTTTTAGAATTTAAAAATTATATCTTTTGAATCTAGATAGAAATCCTTTGCAGTTTCTACCGAATACCTTTCCAAGTTTTTTCCAATAAGTGAAAACTTCTTAAGTATTGAATGTGGTACAGTAATAATATGACATCCTGCTTTATCTGCTTCAAAAATATTATATATCTCTCTACAACTTGCCCACAAAATACTAACTTTTTTAAATTTTTTGCAAGCAATAACGCTTTTTTTAATAATTTTTACAGGGTCTCTCCCTGTGTCAGCAATGCGGCCTGCAAAAATAGAAATATAAGCTTCTGAATTTTTATTTAGAACATTAAGCACTTCTTTCGCTTGTTCATATGTAAAAACTGAAGTTATATTTAATTTTAATCCTCTATTTGATAATCGTTTTATAAGATCAATTGTTTTTTTGCCTTTAGAATTTGTAAAAGGAATTTTTATAAAGATATTTTTAGACCATTTTTTTATTTCTAAAGCTTGGCTCTCCATCTCATTAAAAGAGTCAGAAGTTACTTCGAAAGAAACGGACTTGGATTTAATTTTTTTTAATATCTGCATAGCAAAAGTCTTATAATCTGTAATACTAGCTTGCTTCATTAAAGATGGATTTGTTGTAAAGCCTGAAATATAATTTTTCTTATTTAAAAGAAACATATCTTTAATACTAGCTCCATCAGCAAAAATTTTAATTTTAAGATTTTTAATTTTACTCATTATTGTTTTGGATAATTTTATTTATTAGTAACGCAGCCTTATAAAATGATTTAACATAATAACAACTTCTTTTGCTAGGTAATTTTTCGTCATAATTGTAATTGATAAAAAAGTTTGTGCAGCCTGCTTTTTTTCCGGCGAGAATGTCAGATGATCTATCTCCAATTAAAAAACTTTTTTTAAGATTAATGTTCCATTTTTTTTTAGCTAACAAAAGCATTCCAAGCTTAGGTTTTCTGCAATCACATTTATGAATATTATCATGATAGCAGACATAAACATCATTTAACTTAAGCATTGTCTTAAGATAATTATTAATTTTTTTTACTTCAATTTTTTTTACTTTTTTTCTATAAACATCAGGTTGATTTGTAATCATAATTATTTTAAAATTTTTTTTTAATATTTTTATTGCTTGCACTACACCTTTTATAATTTTAATTTTTTCAAATTTTTGAATTGAATGTGGCTTATTATTAATTTTTGGAGCTTTTATAAGCACTCCATCTCGATCAACAAAAACTACTTTTTGCATTATAAATTATAGAAAAATTACCACTTAGTTTTATATTTTTTAATATTAGGATGAGATACTAATAAATGCCATATTATAGCTTGAAAAGCTTCTGAATGCGGGGTTAAATTTTTTAAATTATTAACTGGAATTCTTAAGCATGCATTTGCAACTTTATAAGTATAACCCCCATTCTTTCCAACAATACCACAAATTTTTACTTTTTTTTGTTTTGCAAATTTTAGTGCTTCAATAATATTTTTGCTTATATTTTTCTTCTCGTCTCCTCCACCAACGGAAAAAACGAAAATCATATCATTGCTGCATAATCTACTAACAACTAACCATGACTTAAAAACAGTATGCCATCCCTCATCATTAGTTCGCGCACTTAACTCTGACATATTATCAACAGGAGTATAGCATTCGATACCAGCTAATTTTCTAAAATCATTAACTGCATGGGAAGAATTGGCTGCGCTACCACCCACCCCAATAAAAAAGATTCTTCCTTTCTTATTTTGAACAAAATTAATATGTTTAATAATTTTTGAGATTTCTTTTAGATCTAAAGCATCAATAATATCTTTTGTTTCAAGTAGGTATTGTTTTATGAAATTCATAATATTATTTATTTCTATATATGCCCTTTAAGTAATTTTTACTATCTTTTAAACCAGAAATAGAACCAATTTCGTAAAATCTCTTTTTAACAATACAATAATTGAGTAGTTTTTTTTTTGATAAAATACTGAATATGTTTGATAAATCGAATTTTTTTTTATTACAGAAATATTTAAAAAAATTTTTGTTAAAAATACTAAGTCCATACTCGATATAAGCCATTTTTTTTAGGTAGATATTTTTATTATAGATAATATTTTTTTTTTTAAAAAAAACGTTAGATTTATCTAAGTTTTTTTTATTTTTATATATAGTAATCATGGCCTTAGATTTTGATTTTATATACTTATCTTGGATTTTTTTAAAATTAATAGGCAAATATGTATCCCCATACATTATAAAAAAATTATTTTTAATAAAAGGAAAGGCATTTTTTATAGCGCCTCCTGTTCCTAGTAGTTTTTTTTCATGAGAATATTTGATGCTTAAATTAAATTTTTTACCATTCCCAACAAATTTTTTTATTTGATATCCTAAATGACCAGTACACAGGATTACTTCTTTAATTCCTTGTTTTGAAAGAAGCTTTAATTGATAATAAATAAAAGGCTTTCCATTAACCTTTATAAGAGCTTTGGGTATTTTTTTCGTTAATTTTCCTAGTCTACTGCCAATTCCACCTGCTAAAATTACAACAGGATAAATCATGACATTATAATTTTTGTTCCTTCAAAATCAAATTTAAATTTAACTTCTTCAACACCCATTTTTATAAAATAATTTTGCAACATTTCTTTATCTTTTGCATAAAACATTAGAAAACCCCCTCCTCCAGCACCTACTAACTTTCCCCCTATTGCACCATTTTTTAATGCCCCTTCATACCAAAAATTAATTTTTGAATTAGACATTATTTTCGATCTTTTTTTTTTTTCATGCCAATGATCGTTCATTATCTGACCAAAACTTTCGAAGTCTCCTATTTCTAAAAAACTTTTTACTTTATAGCCAATTTTTTTAATTTTTTTTAAGCTGTCAATCATACTTTTATTATTTTTTACTGATAAATTTTTCTGATTTATTAAAATTTTTTTTGATTGCCTTGAATAACCCGTATAAAATAAAAGTAAATTATCTTCTAATTTGTTTAAATTATTTTGAGATATTTTAAGAGATTCTGCTTTTACGTAATTATTCTTTTTAAACTCAAAACAAGTAACACCGCCATAAGCAGATATATACTGATCTTGTTTGCCTACTGGATCATTTAATTTTTTCATTTCTATGTAGCATGCTTTCTCAGCTAATACTTTTGGACTAATAATTTTTTTTTGCTGATAGAATAAAGATTTAATTAAAGCAGTGGTAAAACTACCTGATGAACCCAACCCTGTTCCGGAAGGAATATCTGCTAAGGTCGTTAATTCTAATGGTATTTTAGTAAGCTTTTCATTTATTAAAACCTCTCTAATTATTGGGTGCTTTATTTTTTTCGCATCCTTTGTTTTTTCAATTGAAGAATACTTCAAATAAATTCCAGGTCTAAAAGGTCTTGTTAAAGTAACATAAACATATTTGTCTATCGCTGCTGCAATTAAGAATCCCGAATATTTTTCATAAAAAGATGGCAGGTCCGTACCTCCTCCCCCTAAAGTAATTCTTAAAGGACTACGAGCAATGATCATATTTATTAGCCTTATATATATTTTTAATTATTTTTAATACTGAATATGCTTGATCTAAACCAGGATTAGAATTTCTATTGTAGTTTATATCATTATATAATTCGTTCAATTCCGTTTTCCATGAATTATCATTTTTTGAAAAAAACCATTTTTTAATAATTGGTGGTCCCATCTTTTTATTCATTTTATAAAAAACTAAATTTTCTCTTCCGTAGCTGCCCCCTTTTCCTTCGATTTTCAATTTACCTTTTGTTCCGTAAATTTCAAAAATAAAATTATTTTTCCATTCAGTGCAGGAGGCATGTAAAAATGATATACAATTATTTTTAAATTCTAATGTAATAAAAGCATTATCATCAACATTGGTATTCCAAAAAAAATTTTCTAGTTTTGATGTAACTTTTTTTACTTTTCCAAGAAAAAAAGTTGACAAATCAATTAAATGCGAACCTTGATCGATTAGCTCTCCTCCTCCTGAAATTTTTGATTTCATTCTCCATTCTTTTTCATAACCAAGTCTACCTCCATGACCATAAGATGCTTTTATAAACATTAATTTTCCTAATAATTTTTTATCTATAATTTCTTTGCTCTTTATTATAGCTGAGTGAAAACGATGGTTATAACCTACTCTTATTTTGTTTTTATTTTTTTTTGACAATTTTATTATTTTACTTAAATCCTTTAGATGAATAGCAGCAGGTTTTTCCACTAAAATATTTTTTTTATTCCTACATGCCTCTAATAAAATTGGAGCTAATAAATTATGAACTGTTGAAATTATTATAATATCTAATTCCTTTAATTTAATTAAATCTTTCCAATTTTTGAAAAATTTTATTTTGCTATTTTTTTTAAAAAATTTTTTTTTTATATTAATAATATCAGAACAGGCCACTAATTCAGCTTTGGGACCTAAATTTTTAGCTCTTTTTTGCCCCACTAAACCAAATCCTATAATTCCAACCTTAAACTTTTTCATAACTTTCTTCTTAATGTATAAATATCTTTATGTTTTAATTTTTTAAAAAAATTCTTCTTGTCCCATGGATCCCATATAGCACTTATTAACTTTCCTGATATTTTTTCATTTATAATAAGAAAATCGATAAGACGCACTGCTCTATCAAATCCAACGCCACCATCTTTTTTTTGTTTTAAAAGTTTATTATAATGTACTCCGACTTTTGTTCTCCCTGATTTTAATGCGATATCCAACATTCTTGTATTCATTGCTCCAGGAGCAACAGCATTGATAGAAATATTAAAATTTCTACATTCCTCAGCCATACTCTCAACAAATCTTACTATCCCAGTTTTAGATACCGCGTAGGAACTAAAATTTGGCATTGGGGCTGTTGCTCCGCCACCAGATAATTGAATAATTCTGCCAAAATTATTTTTTTTCATAGATGGAAGTACGGCTCTAATAAGATAAACAGATGCTATTAAATTAATATTTATAGCTTCAATCCATTTACTCCATTTAGTTTTTTCAAAATTACCTATAGGACCCCAAATACCCGCATTATTAATTAAAATATCGATTTTTTTAAACTTAATTAAAATTTTATTAACAATATTTTTCAAATTATTTATTTTGGAAAGATCAACAACATAAACATGTAAATAAATTCCTTTTTTTTGAAATTTTTTTTTTAAATTAATTAACTGCTTCTTATTTTTTGAAATTAAAATTAAATTATAATTTTTATTTATAAAATAATTTAATAATTCGAGACCAAGACCTCTAGTAACTCCGGTTATTATAATATTCTGCATATTATACTTTTATTAAAAATATTTATATTATTTTAATATCCACTTATTATTTTTGATAAAATTGACAGTGTCTTCAATTGCATCTAATATTTTTATTTTTGGTTTCCACCCTGTCTTTTTAATTTTTTTAATATCTAAATGTATATAGGGATTGTCCCCAATCCAGCCTCTAGTATAATTCTGATAAATCGCTGTTTGTTTGCTTTGCATCAATGTCTTTATTTTTTTTAATGATTTTTTAACTGTTATAAAATTATCATGACCAATATTGATAATATTTATGTTGTCTGTAAAATGCTTTAATGATTTATAAATAGCGTTAATGCAATCGAAAACATGAATATAAGATTTTTTTTGATTGCCATTCCCTAAAACATTAATTGTTTTTCTTTTCGTAATAATTTTTTTATAAAAATCTATTACATGACCGTGCGTATATCTTGGACCCAAAACTGACACAAATCTAAAAATCCAACATTTAATTCCAAATGCATAAGCGTAAGCCGATATTAAAGCTTCTGCTGATAATTTTGAGGAGCCATAAAATGATGTTTGTACTGGAAAAAAAGTATCTTCTGGCGTTGGAAACTCTTTCGCTTCTCCATATACAGATCCTGTAGATGAAAATACTATTTTTTTCACGCCATTTATTCTCATGGCTTCTAAAATATTAGAAGTAACGATTAAATTTTGTTTTAAATCTTTTCTGGGATGTTTTGGGCCATGCCTAACATCTGCATTTGCTGATAAATGAATAACTAATTTAACATTTGAAAAAAATTTTTCTATTTTCGGATATTTTAATAAATCTTCTTTTACAAAAATAAATTTTTTATTTTTTAAAGCTTTATCTAAAAATTCTATTTTTCCTGTAGATAAATTATCAATACCAATTATTGAATAATTTTTTTTTAGAAAAAAATCTACCAGGTTGCTACCTATAAAGCCAGCGCAACCAGTAACTAGAATTTTTTTACTCATCAAAATTTATTTTTTTTTCAATAATGTAAGATGGTCTTTGCTTTACTTGATCATAAATTCTTCCTACATATTCGCCAATCAATCCTAATGCTAAAAGTTGAATTCCTGAAAAAAATGTAATTAATAAGACATTGGTTGATAAACCTGGTGTCAAATTTACACCAATAATTTTTTGAATAAAATACCAGAAACCTAATAAAAAACTAAATAGAGATAGAAAGAAACCAGCACCGGTCATGAGGTATAAGGGTTTTGAACTAAAACTTATTAAACCATTTAGAGCTATTCTAATTGAACCAAAAAATGGATTATAATTACTTTTTCCTAAGTGTCTGCTGTCTCTATTATATTCAATGAAACATTGTTTGAATCCTATGTAACTTACTAAACCACGTAAAAAGTTATGAGGTTCGTTCATTTGTCTAAGATAATCAATGATTTTCCTAGATATTAAACGAAAATCACCTGTATCATTCGGAATATTTATATCGGAAGCCTGATTAATAATTCTATATCCAATTTTTGTTAAAATTTTTTTGATAAAAGTTTCTCCTTTTCTAGAAATTCTTTTAGCTAATACTACTTCAAATCCCTCTTGAAATTTGGCATACATATCCTCAATTAATTCTGGTGGATCTTGAAGATCAGCGTCAATTATAACGCAAGATTTACCATTGGAGTTTAAAATTCCAGCCATCGTTGATGAAGGTTGTCCAAATCTTCTCGACAGAACAATCATTTTAATATTTTTATTTAGTTTAATTTGATCATTTATTATCTTCTCTGATTGATCTGATGACGGATCCAAAACAAAAAGAATTTCATAAGAGAGCTTACATTTAGTTAGAATAGCAACTGTTCTTGATATAAATTTAATTATATTATCTTGTTCATTATAAACCGGAACTACAACCGAAATATCATTTGTTATATTCATTTTTTAATAAAAATTTAGAATTTTTTAAAATTAAATAGCAATTAATTTTTTGATTGCTTAAAGTATTATTATTATATTTCTTATATATAAAAGGAGCAAAATGACTATACCCAAAATATCTAATTTTTATTGAAATATAACCGTTAATAATCGGGTCATTCATATTAACTCTTATTTGATTACAATGACTTATATCTTGCTCATTAAGAATCCAATCAATATTTTTTTTGTATTTAGGGTTTATTATGGAGGGAAATGAATCATACACACCAATACCATTATTATTTAAAATAAATTTATAAAAAGGGAATATTAAAATTAAAAAAATATAAACGTAGTTAATCTGCAAGGATGAGTTATTTTTAAAATTAGTGATAGAAAAAAAAATAAATAAAATAGGACCGAAATAAATATATAATTTTGTTAAAGTCCAATAGTTCCTATTCAGTAGAAAAATAATTGAAAAAAAAATAAAGAATAATACATAAGATCTTAATAGATAAGTTAAATTTGAAGAATAGCAAAAAATATTTTTAATATTAAAAAATATAATCTTTATTAAATACAAATTAACTGCTATTACACCAAAAATAGTTACAAAATCAGAAACATCATTAATTCTAGATATTGTTAAATAATATAAACCAGAAAATGCTGGAATAAAATTTAAAAAAAATAAATAAGATTTATTTACTAAAAGTATTTTTATTATTTCGTCGTATAGAGCAAAAAAACTTTTATTTTCTTGAAACAAATTTTTAATAATAAAAATATTTTGCTCCGTTAAAAAAGAAATATCTTTTCCTAAAAAAAATAATGAATAATAACCCCAAAAATTAACATTCTTGTTTGTTGCAAATCTAACAACGTCATATAAATGATAGTAAATTGTAAAAAAAGCAGGCAATGTAAAGATTAAAAATAAAAAAAATAAAAAAATTAAACTTAAAAAATTTTTTTTTATAAATGAAATAAATTTAAATTTTAAGATTAAATACCCAATAAAAATAAAAACAGATATTGAAAAAAATTCAGGATAAAGAAAGACAAAGGCTATATTTATTAACAAAAATAAATAAGTATCAACATCGTTTTTAAATATTCTGTCAGTTTTGAATCTTAAAATTAGACCGGTGCAAATAAGAAAAAACGGTATAGAATTTAAATGAGAAAGTGCTTCGATTTCCAAAACATATAACATCCAAAAACTAAATACGAAAACTAAACTGAAAAAGTATTTATTTTTTTGAATAATTTGCGATATGAAAAAATAAAAAGATAAAAAAACTAAAGACAATAAAAATATTTTAAATAAATAATTTATAAAAAAAAAATTTAAAATTTTTATTTTTAAGAAAATAGCTAAAAAAAGAGAGGTTAGTGGTCTTCCGGTAATATTTCCTGATCCATTCTGATAATAAGAATAATCATTTAAATAACTACTTTTTATATTTAATATTTCTTTAAAAGAAAAATCATTAATTAAAATCGCTTGGGAGACATAGTTCATATTATCCCAATAATTTCCTCTAAAAATGTAAAACTGTTCTCCTTTTAATAATAAAAAGATTATGAAAAATATTAGTATTGGTGCAACTTTGATGAGTAATTTTAAGAACTCTAGAGATATCTTTTTAAGCTCTATAAAAAATAAAGAAATCAAAGATATCGTTAAAATTATATAAGAAGCAGAATTTAAATTTAGATTTAGAATAAAATATAAATATTTATAAAAAATGGCCAATACAGCAAACCCTAATACGGGATATATTAAATAATAATTTTCTAACTCCGATCTATAACCAAATTTATTTCCAATTTTAAAAAATAAAGAAGCATAAATAAATAAAAATATGTAAGCAAAAATAATTAGTAGCAAAGACTGACATAAACTCATGAAGATCATATTAAATTATATTTAACATTATATTAATTAATGAAAATCTTTTTTAAAATTGAGATAAGTTGGTTAAATCTAAAAACTAGAAAATAATATGTCAATTTCACGTAAAAAAAATTTTTTCTTTTAATGTGTGAAAAAAAAACTTTTGGCTTTGTATAATTCTTAAGAAGTAAATTCCAATTTTGATTTGGTGGTACTCTCACCCATTCCGCAAATCTTAGTGTCGGTCTAATGTCTGCTTTATTATTAAGAATATAACCATTTTTATAAAAATTATATTTTTTTCTATTTTGATAGACTTTTCTACAAATATCATAATGAAAAATTTTATATTTTGTTCCCCATGAAAATAAATGATAATTTAAATTTAATAACCCCATCATCAAACCATCACATCCTGGAGCATTTCCCACACAAAAACTAAAATCACGTTGTAAAAAATTTTCATCAATTGGTGTTTTCAATATCCATGCATCACAGCAGTCTCCTTTTAAAAAAGAAATTTTTTCTATTTTAATTAAATTTTTTGGGATAAGTTTTTTAAAAAGATTATTTCTATAGCAAACTAAAGCTTTATTTAAATATCCGCGAAGAAAAAATTCTTTATCTATATTTTTCCATGCTTTTGAATCTTCTAAAAAAATGTCAAGATTTAATATGATAATAACAGAATTTTTAAGGAATTTTTGACTGTATAAAATTGCATCTCTAAACTCAAATCTTTTACTTATTTTAACATATACAATTTTTTTTGAGTTAGTTAATACTTTTAAATCATTTTTATCATTGTCGTTTTCTATAAAAATAATTAATTTAGTAATAAATTTTAAATTTAAATTTTTTTGTACACAAAACAAATATTCTTTTTTTCTATCTTGATTGGAATCACTAAAATAATTTAATAAAATATATTTTTTCATTAAGAATGTTATAAAAACGATAAATAAATCTCAATTTAATTAGCTATAATATTTAAATCAATTATTAAATTGCAATATATTTAAAAAAGATTAGTTAAATTTAATTATATATGAAAAAAATTATTAAAGTAAAAAAATATTGGAATCGTCAACCCTGTAATATCAAATTCTCTAAAAAAAAATTTTTATCAAAAGAGTATTTTGAAGAAGTAAAAAAAAAAAAATATTTTGTAGAATCACATATTCCTAAATTTGCAGAATTTAATAAATATAAAAATAAAAATGTCTTAGAAATCGGATGTGGTATTGGAACCGACGCAATTGAGTTTATAAAGCACGGATGTAGATATTATGGAATAGATTTTTCTGAGAAGTCTGTGGAAATAACAAATGCTAGAATAATAAAGTACAATCTACAAAAAAAAAAACCAAAACTTTTTGTTGATAATTGTGAGAATTTAAATAAAATTAAAAAACTCAGAATTAAGTTTGATTTAATATATTCATTTGGAGTAATTCATCATACTCCTAATATGAAAAAAGCTTTTGAAAGTATTTACAAAATAGCTAATAAAAATACTGAAATTAAAATAATGCTCTATGCCAAAAACTCTTATAAAAATTTTTTATTAACTCATACAAATTATAGATTTGAAGCTCAAAAAGGTTGTCCTGTAGTTTATACTGTTGATGACTTGGATTTAAAATCAATCTTATCTGGTAAATTTAAAATAATATCAAAAACACAAGATTTTATATTTCCTTACAAAATAATTCCTTATAAAAAAGGATTGTATAAAAAAATTGAGCACTTTGCGAAAATGCCGAAAAAGATTTTTAATATTTTAAAAAAAAATATTGGTGAACATATGCTATTAAACCTTCGAAAAATTTAATTACGACTATAACTGCTGTAAGCTAAAAACTGCTATCATAATGTAGATGAATGTAAAAATTTAAAATAATTGACCCAATGAGCGCTGGAAGATAAACTTGAAAATTTTTTAATATTTTTTTGTAACTTTCTGTACAAAAATTTATTCCTTAACTTATTTATCTTATCAATAATATCGCTAGTTTCGTTTATATTTGCCACCAATCCCAGTTTATATTTTTTATTTGTCCAACTCATTACACCCTGGCTTGAGGTAATTATTGGTAATGATTTTGAAACAGCCTGATATAAAACTCCGCTAGGAAATGGATAATTTTTATATCCAATCCAAACAATATCAACGGCGCTAAATATTAAAGACTCTGTTACTTCTGTTTGCCAACCTTTATAAATAAATAATTTTTTATTTTGAATTAATCTTAAAACTTCAGGATTTTTAAAATAAAATTTCATTTCTCCAACGTGCTCACCTGCTATAACAACTTTAATATTACTGTCGATATTCTTGTTTGCAAATATGCTTAATAGTTCATCTACGCTTTTTGAATTAATGATTGCACCATAAAGTAAAATTAAAAATGATTTATTAGGTAATTTTAGTTTATTTCTAGAATACATTTTTTCAAATTTAAAATTAAATTCTTTAGGATCATGTAAAAATTTTACTTTCTTTAAATTAAGCCATTTTTTCTTTTTGGCAAAATTAAATAACAATTCATCGTTTACAATTAATGACAAAAGATTTTGATTTGAAATCAGTTTTTTAAATAATAATTTTGATAAAAAATTATATCTGTCATAGACATTAAAATTAAAAGCATTCAAGTGAAATTTGGCTCCCAAAAGTACTCCTGAAAATTTTATTTGATCGAACGGACTTCCTATGATTGAAAAAATTTTATCAAAGTGTTGAAACGAATTAATAAATATATGAAAAAAATTATATTTTTTTTTAATCTTGTTAAATTTATCTTTAATTAAAAAATAAAGTTTTAATTGATATAATAATAAAGATATTGAATTATAATTATTTATTTTAATATCATCCATAGTTTCTATGATAATTCTGTTATTTTCTTTTTTTAAAATATTCAAAGCATCGGCTGCAAATTTTTTTGCTTCTTTTGTTATCAGCAAAACTATATTAAACTCATTTTGAGGAAGCGCTCTTAAAACATATTTTATATAACCAGTTAAATAATGCCCACGATACTGACTCTCGACAATTAAAAAACTTTTCATATTAATAATTTTTTTTTTCATCAATGATTATATTTCCTATACTTTTTATTATTCCAAATATATTTCCTGTAAATTTAAAAAAATAATTAAAATTAACGGTAAAAATATATAGAAAAGAAATAAACGTCTTTACAAGACTTATATAAAAAAAATAATGTTTATTTAAATTATATTTTTTTACAATTTTAAAACGATTAATTATTTCAATAACACCAAATTGAAAGTTTATTCTATTTAAGTTATTTGGATGTAAAAATTTTGCTTTACTAACAATTGCAAATTTAAAATCATTATTATTTTTTTTAAGGTTTAAAGAGAAATCTAAATCTTCCAAATAGCTATATTCACCAAAACTTTCATCAAATCTTTTATTATTTATAAATTTAGATTTAAAAATTACAGCAGCTGTTGGTACCCACTCAACGTAAGTATTTTTTTTTAAATTAACGATTTTTGTATGCCAACCACTGCGCATAACGATTCCAGGTTTGTTAGAATATAAATGAAAAAATCTTGATATTTTACTTACTTTAAATCTTTCAATAAAATTTAAGTTAAATTTAGAAAAATGATTAAAACTATATGCTAAGATATTATTATTATTTTTAATAAATTTATTCATTTCAAAGAACGAATTTTTATAAAAAATTAAATCATCATCTAAGAACATTGTAAACTTACTATGTTTTCTTTTGTTTTTTATACCTAAGTTACGCTGATGAGATGTTGATGGATAGCTATTGATTAGTTTTATATTATAATTTTTACATATTATTTTAAGTAATCTTTTTTGATCATTGTCAGAGCTATCAACTATAATTATTTCTAAAAATTTTAATCTTAAACTTTTTAGTTGTTGCAAAAGCGCCTGTATATTTTTCGTCCTATTGCGAGTTGGAATTATTAGTGATGTTTTTTCTGTAAACATTTTAATTTTAACTACAGCAAGATCTATATAATTTATACAAATATTGGTTGCGGGGCTTGGATTTGAACCAAGGACCTTCAGGTTATGAGCCTGACGAGCTACCAGACTGCTCCACCCCGCGATGTGATAATATTATTTACCGAGAAAAAAATAAAATAACTAAAAAAGATCTAGTTATAATTATATTTCTACTCAACTAACAACCTAATATAACTCTTACTTTAATATTAAGAAAGTTTTTTTTGTATTTACTTATTTACAAATCAAAATCTACTTATTCTAAAATCGTTATATATAAGGAATAAATAAATTATTAATGTTAAAAAAACAGCAGAAAGAGTCCATCCCAAATAAATAGATAAAATATTTGGAACAATTATTAAACTTAATAAAATAGCTAAGGTTTTTGTAAGACCAAATTTGTCAAGCAATATATGATGAATATGATTTTTATCTGGGTGAAAAGGATGCTTGTTATTTAAAATTCGTTGTAATGCTAACCTAAATAAATCAAATCCAGGGATAGCCATAATTAAAAAAATTTGATCCGCATAAAAAATATTTTCAAAAGATGATAGGTTTAAGAATAAGTATGCAATTATAAAAGACAATAACAAACTTCCATTATTTCCTAAAAAACACTTTCTTTTAAAATTAAGATATAAGAAAAAAATTAATGAGATTACAATTGTCAGCGAATATAAAACGAATACGTCTTTAATGATAAAAAGAAAAAAAACAAATATAGCATACATTCCAGATTGACCATTGATTCCATCGAACATATTAAAAGCGTTTATAAAAAGTAAAAAACAAAGAATAGTTAAGAATATTGAAATATCTAAAACATTTATTGATGCAAAAAAAAAAGAAAAAGTTAATGATTTTAACAATAATTTATTTGA